>WNGP01003132.1_pt1 | contig 17120 bp, 22 predicted proteins | sample 5407671 | NCBI WGS metagenome assembly WNGP01 (sample SAMN13153381, study PRJNA577476) | soil metagenome | isolation source: 40 cm soil or saprolite under Garry oak tree replicate 2 | place: USA:California | collected 2016-06-15 | reverse complement strand
GCCAGCAGCGGGACGATGGGAGGGAAGTCGACGTATCCGAACGCCGGATGGCGGCCTGCGTCGAGGTAGTAAAGCTCGTCGGTGTGGAAGCCGAGGGTCCTATTCGTGGCGAGGTGAAGGGCGATAACGGCAGCAGCGGCCCCACCATAGAGGAGGCTGCTAACCGTGCTCACTTGCTGACGGCCGGGCGAGGTGGTCAAGCCGAGCGACACCGACGGCAAAGGTACCATCGGCCCTGAACCCCGGGCCTTACTGAATCGCCCTGGCTCTCAAAGAGGCTCAAGAAGTTCGATTTCGAACGGGTGCCTCACGTTCCTGACCGTGTATCCGCCTGGTTCCGTGAATGCGTAACACCGGTTTTGGTCGGGGGCCCGGGATTTGAACCCGGGGCCTCGCGGTCCCGAACCGGCGCAGTGGCGTGTCCTCTCGTGTCCTGTGGTGTCCGCGCGGTTCCTCCTGTACTCGAATTGGATCTTCTTCGTTGTCCTCCTGTGACCTCGTGTATCCGCCTGGTTCCGTGAATGCGTGACACGGCTGTGACCTCCAGGGGCTCGGAGACTGATCGTCTGTCGTACCCAGCTTCGAACCCTAGCCGGAGGGCCGCGGTGGACTCGAACCACCTACCTCCGGGGTAATTGGCCGGAGCGCAGGGGCGGTGTGTTAGGTGGCTTGAACGGGCTGAGAACCGACCGAGGGAGCCGGCGTCGGCACCCTCACTGAATCACCGTCTGAGTGTTCGCCGACGCGACCGACCAGAAAGTACGTCAGGGTCGGGCCCTTTCCTTTCACCTCTATGAGACCGCGTCGCTCGAAGACGAAGTCGCCCTTGAGGCGCTCATAGACCGGTTCGGTTACCTGGATCTGATCGGGAAGGCCATGTGACTCCATTCGGCTCGCGATGTTGATCGTATCGCCCCATAGGTCGTAGTGGAATTTCTCCCGACCAACGATGCCCGCCACGGCTGGGCCCGAGTTGATCCCGATCCGGAAGCTGAGGTCCCAATCGTGATCTGCGTTGAGACGAGCTACTTCGCGCCTCAGGTCGAGAGCCATCGCGCAGATCGCATGCGCATGGTCAGGTCGTGCGAGCGGAACGCCAGCCGCGACCATGTACGAATCCCCGATCGTCCTAATCTTCTCGAGTCCGTGTCGACGAACCAGGCCGTCGAATACGGAGAAGACTTCATTGAGCACGGCAACTGTCTCCGCAGGAGTCTCGTGTGCGGAGCGAACGGTAAAGCCGGCAAGATCCGCGAACAGGACCGTGATGTCGTCATGTTGGTCGGCGATCGGCTCCTCGCCTCGCTTGAGGCGGGCGGCGATCGGCGCAGGAAGAACGTTCAGCAGCAACCCCTCTGAGCGGCGTTCGGCGGCGTCGCGCTGGGCGCGGAAATAGGAAAGGGCCACAAAGGTTAGCAATCCGATTCCAGCGATGTTGAGGGCGAAGAGGGTGAGGCTCGCAATATTCGGAAGGTGCTGCACCCTGACGGCGACTGATCCGTCGAGCAGGGCGGCCAGTACGAGGTCGCCCACGAAGGCCGCGAGCCAGATCGCAGTCTCCCGAGCAGGTCTGAGGAGTAACGAGAAAAGCGGCGCCATGAACGCCCACATAACGACCGCGCTCCCATGCACATAACCCCCGAGGCTCAGCTGGAGCAGCAGCGGGAGGAGAATCCCGAGGGCGAGGAACGGCACAGGGAGAAGCCCGAGCCTCTTCGTCTCGACAAACCTGGCGAAAATGGCCACGACACTGACAGTAATGACGAGTGGGATAAGACTGCTCAACGGCTTACCAAGCGCCGCGTACATGACAGCCCAGACCACACCGGCGAGCGCGGCGCCTAAACCCGTGACCACGAAGACTTCCTTCGCGACCCTCTCCTGGTCGGAGTCTGTGGGCAGGCATCCGATCTCCAGAACCCGCCCCAGCCGGTGCGCAAGCGCAGCGCGTGTCACGGGTCCATTCTGATCGTGGTGGGCCGCGGTGGACTCGAACTACCTACCTCCGCGGTAATTGGTAGCCGCCGCTTCACCTCCGAGTCGGATCTCGGTGATGGCGATGCGGTGCAGGGGGACGTCGAGCTGGCGATTGCCGCCGCGCTTGAGGCGATGACGTTGGTAATTCCCAGCCCAGATCGAAATCGGCCCCGTGCGGGCCACAACGGCCTCCGTGACCAGTTAGCGGTAGCCGCGCGCGAGCAGGTACTTTGCGCCGGCGTTGATAGCCGCAGGGTCGTCCACTGCGAAACCGAAGACGTCGGCCAATCGGTCGGTCACGTTGAACGCGAATGCGACCGCTAGGGCGTTCTTGATCTGCTGCTCTGACGCGCCCGCAGCCAGCACAACGTGCATGTCGTCAGCATCTACCTTGCTCTCACGCGTCAGCTTTCCCAGCATGCGCAACGTCGCGCGGAGGGGCTCGGTGAGAGGAGCCGTCTCGAGGTCGGCGAGGGTCGCGGACACTTTTGCACCATCGTTGTAGGCGATCGCCGAAGTCGCTGTGTGGGCGGCGATGCAGAACTCCGTTTCATTCACTTTGGAGACAAATGCGGCCATGAGCTCGCGGTCCGCGACCGACCATTCCGATCGTCCGCGCATCGCCTCCTGGGTAAGCCCTCCTGCTCGATAGAAGCTGGGGCGATACAACGCCAACTTGATCGCATCCACAACCGGATGCCCCGAGAAGATTCTGATGAGGGCGAATATCGCCTTCGTTCGGAATCCATGTCCATGATCGAGGATGGCGAGGCGCACGGTTCAGTGTGTCCCCGTTGCTGCAGTGAGCGCCGCGATCGCATTCTGGTACTGGCGAGTGGCCTGGCCAATCGCGGCGCAGACGACGATCTCATAGATCTGGTCCTCGCTCAGACCCGCTTTGCGGAGAGTGCCTATGTCCGCGTCAGTGACCATCCGGGCGTTGTGTGCGACCTTCTCCACGAATTTGCCTATCGGCTCAGCCAATCCTTCGTTATTGAAGGCCGCGCGGCGGATCTCAAGCGACGCCCGGCCCTCCCCTTCGAGGACTCGAGCAACGAGGGAAGTGTGCAGCGAAGTAATGTCTGGCAAGGATCCTCAGCCCTCCGACTAAAGTCTCGCATACGGCCGATTGCGCTCCACATGGTTCAGCAATGCCCTATCGTTTAGGTGAAAGGCGGGTCGGGCGCCCGGGATTTGAATGACGTACGACAGACTCGGCCAAGGCGTTCTCATAAGAGTCGCCGACCGAGAGCGCGCCGGCAGCGTCCAGCCGTCCGGTGACCGACCTGCTGGACGCCGCTAGCGGGCTACTCGCGGCCTGACTAAGCCCCCTCCTGCACCTCGATAATCTCGTCGGCGACCAGTCCGTGTGCTTCACGATGCACGGCGTTGGCAGCTTCCTTGCTTGGAGCCTCGACCAGACAGAAGGCTTTGCCGGAAGCCGCATCGAACCAGTACTTGTGGTACGTGACCCCGTGCTTCTTCTGAACCTTCACATCTTGTTCGTGCGCACCCTTGATCGCCTCAGCAGTCAGGCCATCGATTTTGTGATGAATATCCATATACAGCGGCATCGCAAACCTCCTCACTAAGTCAAATTTGGGGCCGACGGTCATGGTGAGCAGCGAGCCCCGCAAACCGCTGTCACTGAATTGAGCTAGCCATGGCGAAGCGGCGGCGGAATCCACCGGTTGGTCGAGTTACGGAGACGTCATCTAGCTCACGCACGACTTGCTTGTTCGCTAGGAATACGACCACTGTTGGCGCGCTGCTCAGCTATGGCCAGGAGGTTCCGGAATCCACGCCCCGCCATGAACGGGATCCCCAATTGCCAGGTCATAGTCCTGACCACAGGGAGACCAAGCCGGAGCAAGGGATTTGACATGGTCAGCTGGGTCATGCTGTAGCTGACTTTCGAACCTCCCGGTGTCGCGGCGATCTCATACCGGTGCCTGTACGTCGCCTCCATCGAGCGCCGGGTTCCGCGCGCCCTGGCGGTGGTGACAAACTCGAACGTATTCGGGCGCTCGGCTGTCGTGACCTTCGACCGGTCCTCCCAACGTCGCGACGACATGGGTATGGTTCCTGTGCTGGTGAAGGTGGTGCCGACGCTGGCTGGACCTGCGGGCGCTTCGAGTGACAGGAGCTGGAAGTCGCTGGTCTGCTGCTTACCGGCCCAGGTCAAGTGCGTTTCGAGATCGGCAAGGAAATCGTAGACGACATCCGGTGGCGCCGAACAAGGCCTGCTGAGGTGCATCGAGGATTGTTCCATGCCTAGACGGTAGGTTCCAAGGCGGCCCGAGGGTATCCACCGTTCGGTCGATTTTTATAGGTTCGCTGGGTCGGTGAGGTCGTGCTCAAAGGCATACAGGGTCGCGCCCGCCCTCGTCTTGACGCCGATCTTGCCGTAGAGGTTGAGCACGTGCGTGTGCACGGTGGCCGGTGAGACATGTAGTCCCCGGGCGATCTCCTTGTTGGCAAGTCCGCGCGTGATCGCCCTCAGCACGTCGACCTCACGATCGGTGAGTCCGGCGGGCCAGGCCCGCTCTGACCTCCTGCTTGATCGGGGCTGACCAGCCGCCAGGAGGACCGCGTCGACCGCGCGTGGGTCCAGACGATGCGCGGCCACCTCATCGCGCAACTGACGCGTGGCCTTGTCGGGTGCGAGCGCCGGCCGCCACGCACGAGGTTCCTTCATCGATTGATACATCTCGGCGACGGCGAGGATGCGGGCAGGCATCGACATCACTGATGCGGACAATCCGCGGTGGTAGCCGGAGCCGTCGAGTCGCTCGTGATGCAGGCCCGTGACGGAAGCCAAAGACCGCATGGGCGCCGCCAGGCCGAGGATGCGCTGGCCATGGTAGGTGTGGAGACGAACCCGCTCCCACTCGGAGGGATTCAGCGCCCTGCGTGTGATCCAGATTCGGTTTGGGACGCTGACCATGCCGAGGTCATGGGCCTGCCCGGCGCGCCTGATCGTCGCCACTTCGTCCGAATCAAGGCCCACATCGAGGGCTGCGGCCTCTGCCAGTCGGGCGACCCCCGCCGAGTGCCCTGACGTGAAGGGCGACGCGAGGTCGACGAAGTCCGCAAGGGCACTGCATATGTCGTCCAGGTGGACGGGACCGACGAGCCGGTGCGGCTCGGGTTCGGTGTGCAATGCCTGATCCCAAACCGAATCAAGCGCCACATTGCGAAGCAGATCGTGACTGTTCTGCAGCCAGAGTCTGGCCAGTTCGGGGTCGAACTCCGTGCCGCTGCGTCGGCGCACCACCTCATCCGCGGCGTCGGGCCCGCCCATCTGGTGGTAGATCTGGGCCACGTGCACCAGGTGGACGAGGCGAGCAGTCGCCGACAGTCCTTCGCCGCTGGGCAGCGACGGGAAGACCTGTCCGTCCCAGCGTCCATAGGCGTGGCTCAGCGATGCGGTGACTCGAGGACTCGCACCCAGCCTCTGCGAAAGCCGAGCGGCGGCCTCGGCGGTGTTGGCCAAGGCTTCCGGGAGGTCTCGTCCGGCGGTCGCCAACGCCGCCATGGCCGGGGCCCAATTCGTGGGGCCCCACTTCGGCACGAGCTTGGTCATGGCGATGCGCATCAGCTGTGGACGATTTGCGTAGTCGGCTTCGGACATCCATCGGCGCACGTTCACGTCATCGCCCGCCCCAAGCCGGCTCTGCGCCGCGACGGCGCCGGTGCATCCAATGTGGTACAGCAACGCGAGGTAAAAGACGTCCGAGAGGTCAGTCTCGGACCAGCCCGCGAGTCGAGCCAGCTCAACCGCAAGCAACGAATCTCGAAGCGCGCTCTCCGCCGGCACATCGTGCGCGAGGTCAGTGGCGAGCGAAACCGCGGCGAGCAACTCGGCTAGACGAAGTCCCCGCTCGGTCTTGCCCTCTTTCGCTATCACTAAGCGCCTCCGGGGGTCCTCTCAAGCGCGACGACCTGCCATATCAGGCCTGGCTGGTTAAGCCTGGTCTCGAATCCGCGCTGCTCGACGGCAGCCAAGATCCGCACCGGCGGATGCAGAAAAACTCGGAACTGCATCCTGATGACGCGGAACACGAGGTTGACAATCGTTAGACCAAGCCGGGTCCACCAGCGGTAGTTGGGAAAGCTCATGACCAACATGCCTTTGGCGCGCACGGCCGCCGCGCCGGCCAGCTTGGGCATGTCTGGGTAACAACAGATGACGCGATTCATGACGACGACGTCAGCCGCTTCCACGGAGGTATCAGCCTCGGTAAAGTCCATCACCCTTCGTTCGACGCGATCACCCAGGCCGGCCTCGAGGATAAGTTCGCTGGCGGCCGATTCGTAGGTGGGTGTCAGCTCAACATTGACCGCCCTTCCCATTCCGGCCTTGAGCAGTTCGATCTCGATGGCTCCGATGCCACCCCCTACCTCCAGAAGCGTCTTGCCTTCGACGCCCTGCTCCCTGATGAAGTCAAGGATTTGCTTAGAAGTCCCATCTAGGCCCTTACGCCGGTAGCGTTTTGCTTCGCCGGCCGCATTCTTCTCGCTGAAGATCTGCCGGTAACCCTTCGGTGTGCAGCAGTCGCTCACGCGGAACGGCGGGCTCGAATCGAGTAGCCGAGGGTGCCGAACGTGCGGGCGCTCTCTTCTCCGCGAGCGCCTGCGAACGTGTCGAGCGGATTGGCCAGCTCAACGTCGATGAGCCCGGCGCCGCCGATCACTGTCTCCCACCCTGCGCACGGCAGGGCGCCGGCGATTCAACCCGTCCAGAGATCGATGTCACGAAGCGCCTCCTCGGGGACGGGGCGCTCGAGGCAGATATCCGCTACCGTCATCCGGCCTCCCGGCCTTAGCACCCGAAAGATCTGACGGTAGACGCCGATCTTGTCCGGGCAGAGGTTGATTACGCCGTTGGATATCACGACGTCCGCCCACGCATCTTCGATGGGCAAATCTTCAATCAGGCCCTCGCGAAACTCGATATTGTCGAGGCCCAACCTGGCAGCCATCGACCGACTGCGATCCAGCATCTCAGGAGTCATGTCGACACCAATCACATGTCCTTCCTTGCCCACCCAGAGCGCCGCCAAGAAGGAGTCCATACCGGCTCCAGATCCGAGATCGACAACCCTCTCACCAGGCTTCGGCCCGCCCCAAAAGAAAGGATTGCCCACGCCGGCAAAAGCTTCGCATGCGTAATCGGGAAGCTGGTCGAGTGGCGTCGCTGGATAGCCGAGTCGAACCGCGTGGGCGCGCCCGGTATGGAAGTGATACTCAGCGGTGGGGTCCTCTGCGACCTCGCGGTACTTCTCGCGCACCTCCTTGCGGAGCGCGTCCAGATCGACCACCTCGAGTATCTCGGCCATCGTCTTCTCCTAGTGATTTTGCGCCGGATGATCTGCCTTGACCGCCGTCGCCATTAACACCTCGCCGCGGTAGACGTACTGCTCGCGATCCGCGCCGGATAGGCGGTCTCGAACACGGTTGATGCAAGACTCACGATCTTGGACATCTAATGATTGAAGACGCAGTCGCGAATTCATGCGCAACTGATAGTCGAAGTGGTCCTCCGGTCGCCATCGGTGCTCAATCGACTCGGTCCATACCTTGATCGAGACGAATCCCGCTTGTTCGAGCAGGGTAGTCATCTTCTGAGTGCTGTCGCAGCAAGCCCGATTGTCGACTGCGGGTAGCTGGATCACCCGGGCGCCCGCTGCTTGCAGCTCGTCATCCCAAATGGCGCTCGCCGGGGGCTCCGTCTCAGGCCCCCATGTAATCGTGCCCAGGGAGCCTCCTGGCTGCAACACCCGGTTCACCTCTGCGAGGCATTGTTCGGGCGATGGCAGATGGAAAAGGACGAAGGCGACGATCGCTACCTCAAAACGGTTGGCAGGCAGCGCCAGCCTCTGAACATCCATGAGTGCCAGCGGGCACGAGTGCCTCTCTTTGGCCAGGCGGAGCATGCCCTGCGAACGATCGATGCCGACGACGACGGCGCTCGGAGCCGCCAGCTGGATTGCTGGCAACAACGCGCCAGCGCCTGTGCCAACGTCGATGACGTGGCTGGTCTCGGCGGTCAGAGGGAGGCGGGCGATCAGACGCTCGCCAACCGGCCGGATGACGGGACTCCACAATCCGTCATAGGCTTGGGCGCGCTGCGAGTAGCGGTTAGCCAGCATCGCCGTCTGCTGACCCGCTGTAAGGTCGGCCCCCTTCATCGGTCCGGAGTCGAACTTCCGACTCCGTCCGACTCAACACCATTCCCGGCGTCGGCCCATTCCGGCAGGCCGTCGGTGAGGTATCGCGCGGCGTAACCGTGCTCACGGAGGGTACGGGCCGCTTCCGGCGCAAAGGCGCAGTAAGGACCGCGGCAATAAGCCACGACCTCGCGCTCACGTGGTAACTCCCGCAGCCTCTGCTCCAACTCCGCAAGCGGAATCGAAACCGCGCCGGCAACATGCGCTGCTTGATACTCCTCGGCGGGTCGGACGTCGACCACCACCAGCGGTTCGCCAGACCTGAGTCGGGCCAGAAGTTCATCGCCGCTGATCGCTTCTAAGCCCTCTCGTGAACCCAGGTACGCCTCGACCAGGCCCTGTACGCCAGGCAACCTTTCAGCCGCCAACGAGCGCAGGGCCACCCAGAACCGGTAGACGGCCGGCGAGGCCAACCGGTACCGCACTCGTGTGCCGTCACGAGTGGCGGCCACGAGGCCGGCCTCCTTCAAGACCTGGAGGTGCCGGCTGGTGTTGGCGACTGACATGGCGACCTGGCGCGACAGCTCCTCGACGCTTCGCTCGCCGTTGGCCAGCACGTCGACGATCTCAACCCGGCGCCCGCTGGCCGCCGCCTGCGCGACCCGGGCGAATTGATCAAAGAGCTCGACTTTCACTGCTCGCTCTGTCATCGCTCGCCAGTATCCCCGTTTCGGGTGTTCATGTCAAGAATTCAATTGATCTCTTGACAATTTGAGAAGTAACCCTGACAATGCCGCCCAGCGGACTCCTGGAGGTGATTGAGATGATCGAGCAGAGGCGCGTTCCGGCAGCCGAGGCAGACCTGGCTTCGAAAGGAAAGCCGGCACCTGTGCCCAAGTTCCTGGAGCTACTGGCCGCGCGCGACTTCGAGCGTCTGGGTGGCTCCCTGACGAGCGACGCCCACGCTCGGTTCCTGCTTCCACACGGGCTGGAGGAGTACGACGGCCGAGACGCGATCGTTGCCCGGATCAGGAGCTGGTTCGGGTCTGCTTCGGTCTTCGACCTCGCGGCCTCAACCGAGGACAAGGTCGGAGTGCGGCACCGCATCAGCTGGCGGTTCAACGTCGTGCGCGATGGCTCGCGCCAGGTAATCGAGCAGCTTGTTTACCTGGACCTCGGGCCTCAGGGCATCCAACGGATCGATCTCCTATGTTCCGGATTCCTAGCGGAGCCCGGTGTCGCCGCCGGCCCGACGCAGGTCTTTGACGCCGGCGACATGGGCTGCGCGGATGGCCTGGCTCAGGAGTTCCGCCGCCAGATCGCCAAGGTCTCGATAGGCGAATCGCTGGAGGTCGTCGTCAGCGATCCGGCCGCCAAAGAGGATCTGCCTTCTCTGGCCAGGCTTCTCGGGCAGCGGATCACGTCCACCGAGGCGCACGACGACGGGCGCCTCACCATCACTGTGGAGAGACAGAAATGAACGAGAAGCTGATCTTCAACTGCACCTGGGGCCGGGAAGAGCCGGAGCGGGCAACGCTGCCCTTCATTGCCGCCAACATCGCCGCCACGGCGGGACAGGACGCAGTGGTCCTGTGCACGATCGAAGCCGTTCGCCTGGGGTGCAAGGGCGGCAGCGAGGGCGTCGAGGCAACCGGGCTGCCGAAGCTCCACGATCTCATGACTGAGTTCGTTGCCAACCAGGGCAAGGTGTGGCTGTGTGGCGCCTGTGCCAAACCGCGGGGCATAACCCCAGAGCAGCTGGCGGACGGCGTGAGCATCGTCGGAGCCGCCAAGATAGTGGAAGAGATCGTCGCCGGTGCCAAGACGGTCGCGTTCGCCTGAAGCAAAACGACACCTCAGCGAGACTCCTGGAGATGCTTGATATGACGGCTGACCGCATCTCGGTCGGCGAGCTCCAGGAGCTTCTCGCTGCTGGCCGGAAGGTCACCGTTCTCGATTCCGGTCGCCCTCGGATGTCGATTGGGAGATTCCCAGCGCCATCCATATGGATGCCTACGCTGATCTCCAATCCGGTCGGCTGGGACCTTTGGCGGAGTTAAGCCTGGCTCAGGGACCTGTCGTCATGGTTTGTGGAGTTGGCCGGACGGCAGCAATCGCCACCGAGCTGCTCAGAGCAAACGGCGTCGAAACACTAACCCTCGACGGAGGCATGCGCTCTTGGTCGCTCGCCTGGAACAGCGCCACCACAACGATCTCTGGCTGCAAGGTCATCCAGGTCCGGCGGACTGGAAAGGGATGCCTCTCCTACATCGTGGAATCTCGGTCCGAGGCGATCGTCATCGACGCCTCAGTCGATCCTGACGTCTACGTCCGATTGCTTAGCGAGCGCGGCTGGCGGCTGGTGGCGGTGACGGACACCCACATCCACGCTCACCATCTTTCGCGGTCGAGGCAGCTGGCTCACCTTGAGGGCGCCGCGCTCTTGCTGCCAACCCAAAACCGCGCTCAGTATCCCTTCCGACCTGTGGCCGACGGCGACCGGATCGTATTCGGCTCAACCGCCTTGGTTGCCATGCGTACCCCTGGTCATACAGATGAGAGCACCACCTACTTGCTCGACGACACCGCCGCGTTCACTGGCGACACATTGTTTCTCAACAGCGTCGGCAGGCCCGATCTCGAGGGAGGTACCCCCCAGGAGTGGACGTCTCGCGCGCGTCTCCTTCATATGTCGGTCAGCCGTCTCCTCCAGCTGCCCGAGGCGACTCAGGTGTTTCCCGGCCACGTCTCGGAGGCAATACCGTTCGATGGCCGGATGTTGGGGACGACGGTCGGGACCATCCGGGATACCGTGGCGCTCGCGAGACTCGAGGAAGCCGTGTTCGTGCAGGCCGTTTTGGCGCGGATCCCTCCAAATCCGCCCAACCACTCACGCATCGTCGAGTTCAACGAGCGAGGTGAACTTCCAGGCGATCCCCAGCGAGCTGGAGGCGGGAGCCAACCGCTGCGCCATCGCTTGAGGCCGGCCGCCGCATGAAGGCATCGCGGTCGATCCGACTCGGCCTACGCGCGAACTGGCAACAGTTCGCGCTCTTGGTTGCGATCAATGCGTTCGTCGGCGGGGTGGTGGGAGTCGAGCGGTCGACCCTGGCACCACTCGCCGAGAATGACTTTCACCTCGCCAGCAGCGCAGCGATCCTCTCCTTCCTGATCAGCTTCGGCTTGGTCAAAGCCGCGAGCAATTTCATCGCCGGCGGACTCGCCGACCGCTTCGGCCGGCGGACGGTACTGCTCGTGGGTTGGATGGCGGCTTTGCCCGTGCCTCTGCTGATCATCCTCGCACCGTCCTGGGGCTGGGTCGTGTTTGCGAACGTATTGCTCGGGCTCAATCAGGGACTCGCCTGGTCGACCACGGTCAATATGAAGATCGACCTCGTCGGACCTCGGCGAAGGGGCTTCGCGCTCGGCCTGAACGAAGCCTCCGGTTATCTGGCCGTTTCTGTGGCTGCTGCAGTTGCAGGATTCCTCGCCGCGAATTACGGCATCCGGCCTGGTCCTTACTTGCTCGCGGAGGGTCTCGCCGCTTGCGGTCTCTTGCTCTCCCTGTTTGCCCGCGACACCTCGCCGCAAGTCGAGCTCGAATCGGCGGGTGCGATGGGGACGGAATCGCTTGGCAAACTCGCCGCGGAGGTCAGCTTCCGTGACCGGACGATGTCAAGCGCCTGCCAGGCCGGCCTGGTCAACAACCTCAACGATGGCATGGCCTGGGCGCTCTTACCGCTTTTCTTCGCGGCCCGAGGGCTCGGGCTTCGCGAGATCGGGCTGCTTGCATCAATCTACCCGGCGATCTGGGGAGCCGGCCAGTTGGGCACCGGCTGGATCAGTGACTATGTCGGTCGCAAGCCCTTGGTAGTGACGGGGATGCTGCTCCAGTCGTTGGCGATCGCCGGATTCGTGATCCTGCCCGGTTTCACCTGGTGGGTTGCAGAGAGCGTCTTGCTGGGCGCTGGCACAGCCCTGGTCTACCCAACATTGCTAGCGGTGGTAAGCGACGCTGCTCGGGTGCCTGAGCGAGCAACGGCAGTCGGCATCTACCGATTCTGGCGCGATAGCGGATACGCGGCGGGGGCGATCATCGCCGGCGTTATCGCGGACGCTGCCGGATTTCCCGCCGCAATCATCACCGTCGCCTGCCTCACGGGGTTATCAGGACTCGTAGTCGCAGTTCGAATGCGCGAAACGTTGCCTCGCGCTGCTCCCTTGCTCTAGCCTCAAGCACACATGGATCCGTGAGTGGCATCACGCGGCGCGCAGCGCTCGGTCTGTTGGCCGCCGGCGGGGCCTTGCTCGGTCTGGGGCTTGCCAGTGGCTATGTGCTTCGAGATGCTCTGAAGTCTGTGGTCGGCGGCGGGATGATGGGGTCGGGATCGATGGGCGGCGCGACCCAGGCCGACATGAGCAGTTACATGAAGCTCTTTGACCGCCACACCGATCTAAGAAGAACTGTCGAGGCGATTGATGGTGGAGTACGCACGACGACCGAATCCGATGCCCCCGAATTGATCGCCCTGCTACAAACTCATGTTTCGAGCATGTACTCGCATCTCAACCAACGTGCTGAGGTCACGTGCATGAGTTCGAGCCTCCCGATCCTATTTCGCAATTCGACCAGTTACCGACGAGAGCTGACGCTGACCGCCAAAGGCGTGGTTGTAACAGAGACCTCGACCGATGCTCGGATTACAGGTGCGATCCGCGAACATGCGCAGGAGGTGAGTGGATTCGTGCGCGATGGAATGCCCGCAATGATGCGAGGCATGATGGGGCAATGATCAACCGTCGGATGCGTCAAGCCCCCACGGGTGGGTCCGGCTAAATTGTCCGCTAGTCAAAGAGGCCATCGTCGTGCTGCCGGCAGGATCTTCAAGTCGGGTGTTAGGGCCTCACGGTCCTGACCTGTGCGCCGGCAGCACACCGGCGTGGACAGCGCCTTTGATTTTCAAACCAGGTGCCTCACGGTCCTGGGGCCGTGCGCGTGTTGATATATCGGCTTTGCGAGAGCCGTGAGCGAGTTCAATTGACGGTTCGAAATCCACTTGGACAGGGCTGCCGCCACCTAGTTCCAAGAAAATCTGTGACCTCCCGGTGACCCCGCACGTCAGACGGAGCAGGGCGAAGACCTCGATTTGAATACGATTTTTGGTCGGGGGCCCGGGATTTGAACCCGGGGCCTCACGGTCCCGAACCGTATCGGTGGCGTGTCCTCAGGTGTCCCTCTGGCTCCCACAAGCGCCTCCTGAACTCAAATGACGCTGCCTTCGTGTCCTTTGGTGACCTCCTATGACCGTCCGGTTCCGGGAATGTGTGACCCGGCTGTGACCCGGCGACAACCCCCACATGTGCTGGCAACCCCACACATATAAGGACGACGCGAGCTTCGTGCCTGGGATCGGCAACCAGCGCTCATCTGCAGTGGAGGTCCGAAAGACGCGCACGCTCTGCGACCAGGCACCGATCATCCGTTCGAGTTGCGCGAACTCGGCCGCAGGTGGCGTCTTGACGAGTTCCTTGAACCCTCCACGCGACTGGACCCGTTGGTAATAGTCTTGAACTCGGCGGATGTCAATCGCGTACCGGCAGACGATGCGGCCCGGGCTCAAGTCGCAAGGCGAGAGCTCGACTCTGATGCGGTCACCCCGCCTGATCCGGATGAAGGACCGCCGCATCCTACCGGCCGCGTTTGCGATCAGCATGTGCCCATTCTCTAGCGTGGCCACAAACATGGCCGTTCGGCAAGAATTTGCGGTCAGGCTCTGGCCGCGGCCTCCAGCTGCGCCTTGAGCTCCTTCTTCAAGATCTTGCCGGTCGGGCCTTTGGGGAGCGTGTCGACGAACTGGACGGTGCGCGGGTACTTGTAGGCGGCGAGCCGTTCCTTGACGAACGCGATGATGTCGGCCTCGCTGGCCTTGGCGCCCGGCTTCAAGGCCACGACCGCCTTGACCTCCTCGCCGAGGCGCTCGTCCGGGACGCCGATCACGGCCGCCTCGGCCACCGCCGGGTGGGCATAGATCACCTCTTCGACCTCGCGCGGGTATACGTTGAACCCGCCGCGGAGGATCATCTCCTTCTTGCGATCGACGATGAAGAAATAGCCCTGCTCGTCGACGTACCCGAGATCTCCGGAGTGGAACCAGCCGCCCTTGAAAGCCTCGGCGGTCGCCTCTGGATTCCTCCAGTAGCCCTTCATCACGTTGTGGCCTCGGATCACGATCTCCCCCACGTTGTCCTTGCCTGTAGGCAGCACCTCGCCCTGCTCGTCAATGATCTTGAGCTCGACCCCGAACATCGGCTTTCCGATACTGAATACCTTGCGCTGCGCGACGCTCTGGTTGAACGACGCCGCAGGCGACGTCTCGGAGAGGCCGTAGCCCTCGAGGATGGGCGCCCTGAACTTCTTCTCGAACGCCTGAAGGACCTCGCCAGGGAGCGATGCGCCCCCGGAGCTGCAGATGCGCAGGGACGAGGTGTCGTACTTGTCTGCGTCGGGGTGGTGTAGGAGTCCGAAGTACATGGTCGGCACACCCGCGAACACCGTCACCTTGTCGCGCTGGATCACCTCCAGCACTTTCGCCGCGTCGAAGCGGGGGACCAGCGTCAGGGTCGCGCCGACATGGATGGCGACATTCATGACCGAGGTTTGGCCGAAGGAGTGGAACATCGGCAGCACGCATAGGAACACGTCGTCGTCCGTACTGTCGAAGACGTGGCTTATGAAGTGGCAATTCATGAACAGGTTGGAGTGCGTGATCTCCGCGCCTTTCGGCTTGCCCGTGGTCCCGGACGTATAGAGGATGACCGCTGTGTCGTCTCCCGAGGTCGGCTCCATGTCGAATCTCGGATCCCCGGCCATCAGCTCCATGAAGCTCTTGGTCCCTGCAGGCGGGGCGCTGCTGCCAGGCTTGAGAGCGACATACGTGGTGATCCCTTTTAGGTTCTCGATGCCCTTCAGCGCCTCGCCTGCGAAGTCCTCCCAGACGATGAGGACGCGGGATTCGGAGTCGCCCATATAGAAGCTAACCTCGGGCGCCTTGAACAGCACGTTCATCGGCACCACGACGCCGCCTGCCTTCAAGATCCCGAAGTAGGCCATGGGGAACTGCGGCACGTTGGGCAGCATCAGGCCGACGCGATCGCCCTTCTTTAGCCCGGCGGCTTTGAGGCTCGACGCAACTTGGCTGGACTGAGCATCAAGCTGGCCGTACGTGAGCTTGAACGACTCCAGGATGACCGCGAGGTGATCGGGTGTCTTTTGTGCGGACTCGCGAAGGATCAATGCCAGGTTCAGGCTCATGGCATGAATCGTAAGACCGCATGGGCCAAATCAAACGTACAGCTTGGCGCGCTAGCGCGGGCAGGATGGGCCCAACTGCTTGGCGGCAGTCTGGTGCCATGGCTCAGGCGGCGGAAGTCTGACCCTATCCGGTCAAGTTCATGGGCGAGGAGCGAGAGAGTGGATCTTGGGCAAGACTGATTCCTTGGCGACTTGCGTGTGTGTCAGGAGTAACCTCAGGTAGGGAGGTATCGGTGCGCTTCGAGAGTTTCTCGTTCGGCTCCATCCGAATCGACGGCGTGACCTATCCGTACGACGTGGTCATCGACCAGGGCGAGATTCGGAAGCGAAAGAAGAAGGCCTCCAAGCAGTATCGGGACGCCTACGGGCACACGCCGCTCTCGGCCAAAGAAGGCATCCCCTGGCGCTGCCGCCGCCTGGTGGTAGGAACCGGAGCCGACGGCGGGTTGCCGGTGATGGACGAAGTGCGAAAGCGGGCCCAACTTCGGAAGGTGGAGCTCCTAAGCCTGCCAACCAAAGATGCCATCGCCATTCTGAATCGCGGCGATAAAGACACCAACGCCATCCTGCACGTGACTTGCTGAGCTTCAACTAATCGGCCCTCGACTCCGGCTGGCCCGACCCCGGATGATTCCAGTCATGCGTCCTCCTGCTCCCAGGTTCCGCAATCGAGCCGCGGGCTGCTGCTGCCGCGCGGGTTTCGGGCCGCTCGCAAGTCCTGGGCGGCTCTGCGGCGCAAGCTGTTCCGGGATCCGCCGAGCGAACGCAACCGGATCTGGCAGACCGACTTCAGCGAGTTCGAGACGCCTTCGGGCGGGATCTGGCGCATCTGTGCGGTGATCGACTACGCCACCAAGTTCTGCCTCGCCGCCACCGTCGGACCAACGGCCCGCGGCGCCGACGCTCTCGCTTGCCTGAACGCGGCCGTCGCCGAAGCCCAACGCGTGCTTTGTCTCGACGATCTGCGCGCCGACCGCGGCACCATCGAGCTGGTCGACGAGACCACCGGCGAGATCATCGACGTCGTCCCGGCCCCGATCGCCCTCGTGTCCGACAATGGACCTTGCTTCCGCGGCGAGACCTATAAGACTGCCTTCGCCGGCGAGGACCCGCTGCTACGCCACGTCCGCACCCGCGTCCGGTCACCGCAGACTAACGGCGTCATCGAGCGTTTCTTCGGCACCCTCAAATACGAGCACCTCTACCGCGCGCCCATCGATGACGGCGGAGCGCTGCGATGGAGACCGCCCGCTTCCGCGACATCTACAACCGCATCCGACCCCACCGGTCGCTCGGTGACCGGACACCGCGCGACGCCTACCTCGGCATCACCGGTGGGGCGTCCGTTTAGGGCACGGTTACCGAGACACAGCACCGGGCGGGCTTACGGGACCGTGCGCCCTCGGGGGCTCCGCAGCTGTTCTGTACGCTCGGCGTGTGCCGGTGACCGTTCCCTTCCGTACGCAGCATCAGCTTGGCGCGGTGGTCAACCGGCCCTCGGTGTGGTCTGACCGATGAATTTTCCGCGCCGTGTTGGTCTGTACGCCGAATACCCACTCACGGGAGGCTGACGCCATGCGGAAACTGACCTTTGGCATGAACCTGAGCCTGGACGGCTACATCGCCGCGTCCGGCGACGACCTCGGCTGGAGCGTGCC
>WNGP01004125.1_pt1 | contig 17121 bp, 14 predicted proteins | sample 5407671 | NCBI WGS metagenome assembly WNGP01 (sample SAMN13153381, study PRJNA577476) | soil metagenome | isolation source: 40 cm soil or saprolite under Garry oak tree replicate 2 | place: USA:California | collected 2016-06-15 | reverse complement strand
AAAATATTGGGCTGGGACGAGACAGGTCTCGGATTGCCAGACCCAAGAAAAGAACATTTAGGAACACCCAAACCATCCCCGCGAGCGGAACCCAAACCGAAACAGCCGGGAACGTGAAAGATCTCCGGGATGAAGACACAGGCCCTATTGCAGTTGACATGCCCACCTCCGCTGGTTCATTGACCTTGTAGAATAGTGATGCTCATGAGGCTAACGTTTCACGCGGAAAGAGGCCGTTTCTCCATCAAGTGGGCCTCCTGCGGATAAAAATTACATCCCACGCCAACGACCTCTATTTCAAGATTCGCGGCTTTAGCACTAAGCACGGCAGTCACTGGTCAATTCTGTAGAACAGGAATGAGCGCCGCGTTCCATGTGGGCCGGGTTACGCGGCGCTCCAGGGGTTCTGGCCGGTTGCTAGGGGTTGGGACTGCTGCTGGTAGGTAGGAACGGTTTGGCGAATCGTGTTCGCATCGCGGCGCTACCCGTCGTCCGCCTGAATCTCCTCAAATTCTCAATCCTTCGATCAGCTGCAACGCTCAGCTCGGAGTTTGCAGTAGGCCGCTGGGGTCCCGTTATTACTGATTCCTGGATCTGTTTTGTACGGCCGGAGTTGTTAAGTGCAGGATGAGTGCCCATAAAACGAGCGACCAATCTGCGCATTTTTCAATGGCTTGCATACCGCTTCATGACGGGAAACTGGTTGGGGTTCGGACGCTGCCGAAAATAGTGCGGTTATCGCTCTTTCGGGGAACAAAAAACCTGGTCTGGCGCCGAAGCCGGAGGCAGCGCCTGATTCAAATTTTTCGTCGAATCGCAGTTTTTGCTCCGCCGCGGTGCAAATTTGCTTGCTCCCTTCTCACTCCGGCACGGCGCAAACGAAATCAGCAGGAAGAGCACATGCTCCTGAGAAATCCGCGCCTCTTTCCGACGTTGTTTTCTTGCCCTGGTCTTTCGAATTAGGCCTGATCTGTCGAAACACGGTGGGGTCGGACTTGCTTGAGCCGGAACTGTTGCTGTCCCTCGTGGGTGACCCCAATTGGCTGAGCATGGTACGCCACGGGAGAGGAACGACCTGCAGACGTGGGTTGCAGGAGACGGAGAAAGATCATCGATCCACAGCGAGGTGCATGGGTGAGGGTGAGGTACTTGCCGGTTTCTTCGTTACCTTCGAGCTCGCAGTTCTCCACGAAGAAGGTATGCGCGCTATCCCAGCCGGATGCTTCGACCGTGCAGGAATTGATAGTGGGATGCTCGGCAGTCAAGGCGTCGGAAACCTCTACAGGGGGAGTTGCAGCTGCCTTGCCACAGGTGTTTGGCACGAAGGGGTTGAAAATAAACCGCTTAGCGGACAATGAAGTTTGTGAAACTGTGCGGGGACGGGACAACCAGGCGCGGGATGTTTAGAAGCGGGGCAGCCATCCAGGATGCTCCGGCAGCGCGCTTCAGAACTGAGCGCGAAGCAGGTAATGCGTGGCGATGGCCTTGATCGGGCCGTAGACATAGCGAAAAGCGAGGATCGCCAACAGCAGCCCCACCATGGCGTAACTGTTCCCTCGAAGCCAGTCCAAATACCGCTGGGAACGTGTCTCGCCCATGAAGAGCATAATGGCAGTGCTGCCGTCGAGCGGAGGAACCGGCAGCAGATTAAACGTCCCGAGAAGCAGGTTTAGCGAGAAAAAAGCGCCGAGGACACTGCCCGCAAAGTCCGGAGGGTCCTTGTGCAACCAGCCTTGCGACCACCCCAGCCGCAGCAGGCCGGCCGCGACCAGCATCAGCGTGTAATTCGTGGCCGGACCCGCCAGCGCCATCCACGCCGCCCGGCGCGGATGCCTCCGTTCCCACATCCGATCGTACGGCGCGCTGGCCCATCCGATAAGCGAGCCGTTTATGATCAGTGAGAGAATGGGAATCACCACCATGCCCCAGGGTTCGCGCTGTATGTGCGGCACCGGGTTGAGCGACACTTGTCCGCCCGCGAATGCCGTATCGTCCCCACCAATTTTGGCGGCCAGCGCGTGCGCGGCTTCGTGGCAAGTGGTCGAAAAAAGAAACGCAACGTACCAGATAAATCCCAGCGCCAGCAGTTCGGGAGAGAGATCAGCCATGAAGGTAGTCTTCGTTTCCTCCGGCCCAGTAGCCTAGATGGCCCCGCGCCGCTTTGCAAGCAAAGCCCCTGGGGTTTTTCTCAGCGCTCCCGTAGGGCACGATACATGGAGCCCTCCCGAACCGCCCGCGGCTCTTGCCGAAGAAGGACGGCGTTCTTAACATCGGGAGCCTGGGAAAGAAGACCAACTGGCGGTGGTCGGCTTCGGATAATGGCGATTCCACCGACGTCAATGACCCGGACGCCGAGCTGGGGCCTTCGAAAGGCTAGAGTGTTCGACAGGTGGAAGGGCGCGCTCGCGGAAGTCGCAACGGATCTGTCAGCCGATCGATTACCGACTACTTTTCACTGGCCATAGCCTTGGGAGCGGCGCTAACCACGCTGCTTGCCAGCGTAAAAAGTTCCCAGCTCGCAGTGCGCGATCGGCTCACCGCGTGTGGCCGACCACGATCTTGCTTCCCTGAATCGCGAAAAGTCTTCGCCACCTGGGCTGCTGCCACAAGGTGACGTAGCTTCCCCCCCACGTTACTTGGATACGCGCATGTCGTGAGCGGTTCTCCATCGACCACGACCGCAACGTAATCGAGAATCCCGGCTAGGATTTTGTTTCCGCGGATCGCCTGCGGGCCCGTGCCGATTATTTACCGCAGTACGCATGGAAGAGCGGCAACTTTGCTAGCCGATCATGCGCCCATCAATTAGGTCACCGCGATTGCCGCGACGCCGTACCAGCGGCTCTCACCAGCAGTGCCTACGGCGCTGTTTGTTTTGGAAAGGCCTTGGACCCGGATGGCGAGAACTGAAAACGGATGAGCCATTCGCTGCGGGCGCTGTGACCGCCGATTTCGGGTGAAGCAAATTGCCAATTGCGCGCGGCTTTGAGTGCAAGGTCAGCAAAGTATTTACTTGGGCCGGCAGAATCGAGGGTTGCTTCAGCAACATTGCCTGTCGGGTCCACTTGGACGCGGACGCTGACGCGAACGACGCCCCGAATGGTGGCGCGTGCCTTCGCGGGGGCATCGGGCAAAACCTGGTCGAGGACGTCACCGCGCGTGAGAGAGGACGCAGAGGTGCTTGGCGAGTTTGCGGACGGGAACCTATCGACACGCACCGAAGCAGGGGAAGGTGCGACGACTGGCGACCTCGCAGGCTGGGCCCCAAGCTTTTTCTCAGCGGCGGCCATCGGAGAGTTTCGCGTTGCGGAAGGCGCGGACGGTTTTAACTCTGACGGGGATTCACGACGCACCGGCTGCTCGACCGGCTTTGACGGTTCTGCGGGCTGCGCCGGGGTCGTTGCCGCGGACGACGAAGAGTCAGGGCGATGGCCGAGAATTTTCGGTAGCGCAAGAACGGCCACGATGACAAGAACTGCGGCCGTAAGAGGAAGCACATAGTTGGGGAGAACCAGGGTTTGCCTTGGCACGCTCGCGGCTTGCAGACGTGGCCGTTGCGCTTGCGGTCTCGGCGGAGGTGGGCCGGACTTTGGAACCTGCGGCTTTGCCGTTGGCAACGCCGGAACCGGCGAAGCGAGCGGAACAGCTAACGGAGAAACGGACTGACCGGCGGCAGCGCCGACGGCCACGGGATTGAGGCGCGCGGCGATTTCAGCAGTGCTCCAGCGGCGCCGTGGATCGCGGCGGAGTGCGTGACGCGCAATATCGAGGAACGGCTGGGGAAGCGTGTCGGGGACGATTGGGTCGGCTTGATTTCCGGGCTGCAAGACAGGTACGCGCTGCGTGAGTGTTTCGACCAGGGTGATGCCGAGAGACCAGACGTCGGCGGCCGCCGAGAGCGGTGAGGCTGCGGTTTCCGGAGCGTCGTGAGCATCAAACTTGCCCGATGATTTGCGGGACTCACCGATGGGGAAGAGGGTATCGCTGGAAAGCTTGAGTTGATCGGCAGTGGCGAGAATGTTGGAAGGTTTGATGCGTGAATGAACCAGGCCTTTGCTGTGGAGATAAACGAGAACATCGAGCAGGGGTTCGAGCGTTTCGCGGCCTTCGGAAGCCGTCAGAGGACGCAGGGGGAGAATCTGGGAGAGGTTTTCTTCGGCATACTCCAACACGATGTAAAGACGGTCTCTATTCTCAAGGCGGCAACGGCCCATGTCCAAGATGCGCATCAGATTGGGATGAGCCAGCTCCGTTGCGCGGCGCCAAAGAGAGAGCTGGATATCAGAGGTGGGACCGGCGGGAATGAATTTGATGGCCGCTTTTTGAGTTTGCGGACCAGCGAGCTGGGTGAGGAAAACGGCGGAGTCGTCCGAACCTCCTAAGTACTGCCGCAGCCGGAATCGATTGTCGATGACCTGACCTTCGCACAGTTGCCAGATATCACTCATATTGCACCTCCAACTGCAAATTCCTGCGAGCCGGCCAATGGGGCGGTCCCAACGGCGTGGCGTGCAACCGCCCAAAGAACGCCCGCCGCGTCTAAGGCAGAGCTGGAAGGTCTCGACGTGCGATTCGCAGGCGCCTGGGGCCGGGCGCTGGTCGCACACATTTTGGCATGAAATGGGTAGGAAGAGGCAACGTGATTCCTATCGGTTATGGAGAGACTACTAGGGGCGGTGTGAAAGGCGCCCGGAACGAGCGTCATGGATTAAGGCTTCGCAAGCGGAGATACAGGCGTGCCGGAAGTCGCGGGAGAATTTCTTATGAATGTCCACGGAATGAAGGAGTGTAGCCGTGCCATGCAGGAGCGCGACGAGCGCCAGAGCCAGGCGAGTGTGCTGATCCGGCTCACCACCAAGCTGCATGGCAAGCCGCCGTTTCAAGAATTCGAACGAAGGGATGTGTTCCCTGCGGGCGAAGGCGATAGCCCAATCTTCGGAGATCAGCCCCAAGTCGTTGGGATGCGACCCAAAGAAGTCGAGAACGCGGCGGCAAGCTTGGGTGGGAGTACGTGAGTTGGGGTAGTGGTGCCCGAGGCGCGGGCGACGGCGCGCATGGTAAGGGCGCGCTCGCCGCGTTTGCTCCACATGCGGTACGCGGCGTCCAGGATGCGGCCTTCCAGTCGGGCATCGGGCTTACGAGGCATGCAGCAGACCCCCACTCATCCTGGCACGAGATTATATTCTTTACATCGTTAAAGATACCACGTATAAATAATGGAACCGGAATGTTCCACCGGCTTCTCTCTAAATATCCAAAGACGGAAGTATACGATAACAAGTTATGTTTCGATTTCAATATGGTGTGAACACCAAGGCCAGCCGGAAGCTGACTTGGGAAGTTTTCTCGAATTAGCGGCGATGGAAATGTGAATCAGACGGCAGCAGGTACCGACAATCTAAGTGCGAGGGAGGCGACGATGGGACGCCAGCACATTTTCGGGCTCGGCTCACTTTGATCGGGACGACGATGTCTTGCTGGTCGTGCCAGGGAGGAGGAGGCTCTTGGGGCCGCTGACGAAGGGATTGCCACGCTCGTAAAACCGAAGGAGTCGATCGGCGGCACGAGTAATGCCGATGCGGACCGTGCTTTCGATGGGGCCAATCGGTTGACTGCTTTCGCCCAGCCAGAGCGGGCCAGGGGCACAAAGGTCGAGGCCATCGTGGCGGTGATCGATTTGGAAGGCGGCCGCGAGGCGTCCGGGCCCGCGGGTGAGATCGAGAAGTAGACTGGTCTTGCGGTGGCGCTGCATGAGCTCGATGCCTTCTAGCGGTTCGATGCCGCGGATGAGGATCGCGGCAGCCGTGCCGGCGGGTTCGCTCACGACGTTGAGCATGAAGTGCGCGCCATAATTGAAAAAAATGTAGGCGTGGCCAGGGGCGAGATACATCGAGCGAATACGCGGAGTAGGCCCGCGGAAGTGATGTCCGGCAGGATCGCCCGGCGGATAGGCTTCCGTTTCCACGATGCGGCCGCTGAGGCGGCCCGCAGGGAGATTATGGACGACGACTCTTCCGATAAGGTAGCGAGCGAGACTGACAGTGTCGGAGGGAAGGTCTCGGCGGCGGAGACGGCGAATCGTGAATTTCGCCGATGAGCATTTCAGAGCCGCGCGCGACGGGGACATGGGATCTCGACTCAGCGGGAGAGCAGTTTTTGGAGGTCGTCGGAAGAAACGAGATCCTGGTATTCAGGGTGCTCGCGAATGAATCTGGAGACGTAGGGACAGAGCGGGACAACCCGGAGATCATTGACGCGGGCGAAATCGAGCGCCGCGCGCGCGAGTTTGGCAGCCAGGCCCTGGCCTTCGAGTGGCTTCGGCACTTCGGTGTGGGTATAAACGATACGGCCGGGAAAGCGGCTATAAGTCATAAAGGCGCAAAGGCCGTCAATGCCGACTTCGAAGCGCTGAGCATTTTCGTTGTGGGTGACGGTTACATCGTTGAGATTCACGTCCACGGATCACCCTGAGGCCCTGCGGGTTTTTTCATAACTGAGCGCGCCGGAGGGGCACTGCTCGACCTGTTTGACCATGCTATCGCTTCCAGAGCCTTGCATATTGATCCACGGGCGAGCGTTGACGTTGAAGACTGGGCCGAGGCCCTGCACGCACTTCCCGGAGTGAATGCAGACGCGGATTTTCCAAATAACGGTGATTTCGCCGTTCGTATAGGTTTTCTCGGTTGCGCTCAAGAGGACCTCCTGTTGACCAGGAAAGTCTATCAGGGAATTCACCAAAACTACGGGGTGGAGGAGTCGGGAGGCTCGTTGTTGAAGAGGCGGGCGAGTTCGGCGTGATCGATGACCACAGCAGGGTCGCGCTGGATGGCGTCGAAGTATTTCTTCTGGAAGGCGTCCCCGGACTCCGTGGGAACGAACATTTTCCTGGCGAGAGAGATGGTCCCGCTGGTGTGTTCCGGGGTGATGGGCTCCTTGGCAGCCAGAGTTTCGTCGATGCGCACGACGAATTCGGAGAGGTTGTGCAGCCAGGCGAACTGCGAATGGTCGATTACGAGGCGGAAGAGCTCGCCGCTGTTGACATGGCCGTGCTCGCGCTCGTACTCGCGGCGCTCCATGTTGAGAAGAGTCTTGTGGAGGCGCAGAAGAGCGAGGCGAAGGGAAAGCAGCTTCTTGCGGGCGGGGGAATCGTTGTTCGCGGGATATAAATTTGAGCTTGGAGAATCCATTTTCGAATGACACCTCTATTCTCCGATAGTCGGCATGTATTTTCAAAATGAAAGCGAGAGGGTTTCGACACGGAGTTCACCGAGCACAGCGAGAAGACAGCCGAGGATCAATTGTGATAGCGCTGCTCGCCGACCGGCAGAGGGATGGGAAGGCGGTTGCCCGGCGGCGGGAGCGGGCAGGTCGAGTAAGGAGTGTAGGCGCACGGAGGGTTTTCCAGGCGATTGAAATCGAGCACCAGCTCGCCGGGCTTATCGAGGCCGTTGGTGGGGAAGCCGGTATAGAGAAATCGGCAGGCACCGTAAGTGGTCGTGGCGCTGGTCGTGTCGCGAAGTATGAAGAAAAGTTTTGCAACGGCAGGATCTTCAAGGACGGGCTCCAACCGAAACGTTTTTCCTCCAAGAGTGAATTCCGCGGCGCCGGGAACGGGCTGATCGTAGCTGGTGCCGACGAGGGTGGCGAGAGTGATCGTCTTTTGCGGGGAATAAGGAATCCATTTGGCAGTCACACGATACCAAGCCTTGGGCGCATACCACTTTAGCCCGTGGAAACCGATGAGAGCGGGAGAGTGAGAATCCTTGGTGCGCAGGGCGAAACGGGCTTCGCGGCGGATCACGTACAAGTTCAGAGTACCGATGGTGAGATGGGGAGAAACTTTATCTTTGTTCGCCTCGGTCCGCAGAGTTTGCGGTTTCGCAGGAGTCCCGGCGACGAGGAGGTCCGGAGGGAATCCGCTCTCGGGAGGATTCAGCGTGATGGTTTCGCCGTCGAGTTGCAGGATGGCGAGGCGAGCGGGTCCGGAAGCGAGATGGATTTTGTTGTCAGGAGCGGAGCCGACGGAGTTGTCTCCGGGCTGGAGCCATTCCAGGCCGGAGAGAGAAAGCCAGCCGTCCGGCTTGAGGAGCTCTACTTTATGCGCCTCGCGCCAGGCCGCGTTGTCTTTTTGCCAGGAAGTATCCTGCGAGGCCGCCGTCGGCGGGAGCAGCGCGAACAGCAGGGCGATAAAAGCCAGGCAGGCCAAACGATTCCTGAAGAGCATGAGAAAGTATACCGTGGAAGAGAAAACGCTGAAAATGAAGATGAGCCAGAAAGAGCATGACCGCCGAACAGATTATTTGCAGCCCAGGTCCTTTGAACTGCAAGCGGATCGGCGAGCAGCAGAAATATTCGTCCTCGACATCACTATTGGCAATGAAGTATACGGCCAGCGGGGTACTCCACCCACATCGACCAGGCTGGTAACAAGGCGCTGACGGAGGGTTTTCTTTGCTGGCAAGAAGTATCAACTGTCCATTGGCGAAGCGACCGCTCGAACGGCCACACCTTCCGATAAGACGCAAGGGAGCAACTGACCTGGGCATTTCTTCCCGGAGTTTGCAGACAGAAAAAAAGAGGGACCTCGGAGCGGTCCCTCTTTTTTTCGTCTATGCGTAATTAGGCCACCGGGACTCAAGAGCATAGCTGCCTGGCACTAAGACCGACTCGCGATGCGAACCATGATGTGATCTAACGGAACCAGCTCGCATGAGTGTATCATTTGGAGCGTTTGGCCCACTGGAGGGTTGGCCTTTTCTTGAAATTGATTGAGTTTATCGCCTCGACCGAGTGCAATTCCCGACAGCAGTTCTGGTTTTTAGCATCGGAGGAACCTTCATGATTGTAGGTGTGCCCCGCGAGAGCTTTCCGGGAGAGCGGCGCGTGGCGCTGGTGCCCGCGGCCGTTCCCAATTTAACCAAGACGGGTTTGCAAGTGGTGGTGGAGGCCGGAGCCGGAGCCCGCGCCGGCTATCCGGACGCGGACTACGCCGCAAAAGGCGCAAAGATCGTCTCCGACCGCGCCGAAGTGTCTCGCGCCGCGGACATCGTTGTGCAAGTTCTATGTTATGGATCGAACGACCGGACCGGCAAGGCCGACGTTCCCCTTTTCCGCAGCGGGCAGGCGCTTATTGGATTCCTGAGGCCGCTGGGCTCCATCGAGACCATTCGGGAAATTGCCGCCAAGGGAGTGACTTCGTTTTCGGTGGAGTTGATGCCGCGGACGACGCGCGCCCAGAGCATGGACGTGCTTTCATCGATGGCCACAATTTGCGGCTACAAAGCGGTCGTGCTTGCGGCGGATACTTCGCCCCGCATTTTTCCAATGCTCACAACGGCCGCGGGGACAATTACTCCGGGCCGCGTTTTTGTGATTGGAGCCGGTGTTGCGGGTTTGCAGGCGATCGCCACGGCGCGACGACTAGGCGCCGTGGCTTCGGCTTACGACCTGCGTCCTGCCGCAAAGGAGCAAGTACAGAGCCTGGGCGGAAGATTTGTTGAACTGCCGCTCGAGGCCAAGGATGCCGAGGATGCGCGCGGCTATGCGCGGGCGCAGGACGAAGCTTTTTACAAGCGCCAGCGGGAATTGCTGGGAAAAGTTGTAGTAGAGAGCGACGTGGTGATCAGCGCGGCGGTTATTCCAGGGAAGAAGCCTCCGATTCTGGTGACCAAAGAAATGGTAGCGAGCATGGCGCCAGGGTCGGTGATCGTCGATTTGGCCGGCGAGCGCGGAGGCAATTGTGAGCTCACTCGCCCGGGAGAGATCGTCGTCGAATACGGAGTGACCATTATCGGATGGTTCAATCTGGCCAGCACGGTGCCGTATCACGCCAGCCAGATGTACGCGCGAAATGTGAGCGCCTTTCTGCTGCACCTCGTGAAAGACGGGAAGCTGCAACTAAATACGGATGATGAAATCGTTCGCGAAACCATGCTGACCCAGGACGGGGAAGTCGTCAATCCGCGGATCAGGGAGGTTTTTTCGCTCCCCGCCTTGCCGGGTGAATCGAAGGGGGTGACCAAGTCATGAAGCTGGATCTGCTCACCAGCCTTTACGTTTTCATGCTGGCCGCATTTATCGGATTTGAAGTCATACGGCGTGTTTCGCCTCTGCTGCATACGCCGTTGATGTCGTTGACGAACGCGCTCGATGCCATCGCCGTTGTGGGCGCCATCATTCTTGCGGGTGAGTACCATGCGCACGGGGCGATGCTTGCGAAGGTTTTGGGAACGATCGCGATCGTTGCGGCCACCAGCAACATTGTCGGTGGATTCCTGATAACCGACCGGATGCTGAGAATGTTCAAAGCCAGCGGGCCGAAGAAACCATGACCAACCTGCCCGGCACGGAACAGATCATCGAGATCGCCTACCTGATTGCGACCGCGCTCTTCATTCTGTCTCTCAAGTGGCTGAGTTCACCGACGACGGCGAGGCGCGGGGTGTTCGCAGGCGAACTGGGTATGTTGCTGGCCATTGTCGGAACTTTATTGCATCACGGCATCGTTGAATACAAGTGGATTCTGATCGCGCTGGTCCTCGGAACGATTATCGGCGTGCCGCTCGGCGAAGTGGCGATGACTGCCGTGCCGCAGCGGACGGCACTGAGCCACGCGTTTGGCGCGCTGTGCGTGACGCTGGTCGGTACGGCGGAGTTTTATTTGCGTACGCCGGATGTGCCGCGCTTCATGATGGGCGTCCTCTCGCTGGAGGTCATCCTCGGGTCGCTGACGTTCACCGGCAGCTTGATGGCCGCAGGAAAACTGCAGGAAATCTTGCCGCAGCGGCCCATCACATACAAGGGACAGAACATCGTCAACCTGGGGCTCCTGGGTGTGGCCATAGCTGTCGCGGGTATGCTGGTGGCGCACCCGGAAAAGGTGCAGTATTTCCCGCTGATCGTTGGCATCCCTTTATTGTTCGGCGTGATGATGATCATTCCGATAGGCGGCGCCGATATGCCCACGGTGATATCGCTGTTGAATTCCTATGCGGGGCTTTCGGCAGCGGCGATGGGTTTCGTACTGGACAGCAAGCTGTTGATTATTGCGGGCGCGCTGGACGGTGCCTCGGGCTTGATTCTTTCCGTGAACATGTCGAAAGCAATGAACCGTTCATTTTCAAATGTCCTCTTTGGCGCTTTTGGTCAGCAGCATACAGCGGCCGCGGGCCAGCAAGAGGCGCGGCCGGTGCGCAGCGCGACACCCGAAGAGGCAGCGGGGATTCTTGCGGCGGCAAACAAAGTGGTCATCGTACCGGGGTACGGAATGGCCGTGGCGCAAGCACAACACAAAGTGCGCGAATTGTACGACGCGCTGACCAAGCGCGGCGTAGATGTGAAATTCGGAATTCATCCCGTCGCCGGCCGCATGCCGGGGCACATGAATGTGTTGCTGGCAGAGGCGGACATTCCCTACGACAAGCTTCTGGACATGGAAGAAATCAACGGAGATTTTCCGCAAACCGATGTCGCGCTGGTCATTGGTGCGAATGACGTCACCAATCCTGCAGCACGTACCGACGCTGCGAGCCCGATTTACGGCATGCCGATTCTCGATGTGGATAAGGCTCGCACGGTTATGGTGATCAAGCGCAGTATGGCGGCAGGTTTTGCGGGAATCGACAATCCACTCTACTACCTCAGTAGGACACTCATGCTTTTCGGAGACGCAAGATCCTTCGTGGGCTCGATCGTGCGCGAACTCGGCGGTGGCCACGAGTAGCTCACCGAGTGTGGTCGACTGGTCAGCGCTTTCCTCAAGGAACCCGTTCGGAACCAAGACACCAGAGCCGCAGTGTTTGATTCGGCAAGACCGAGACGCGGACTTTCATCCCTGGTGGTCCCCTCTGGGGGATCATGAGCTACTCATATCGCAGTGCCACGATGGGATTGACCCGCGTGGCGCGGCGAGCGGGAATGGAGCAAGCTGCCAGCGCCACGACAAGCAACAGAACAGCGACGCTCAAGAACGTAAGCCAGTCGTCCGGAGTGACACCGTAAAGCAAGCTCCTCAAGAGGCGCGTGAGCGCGAGGCCGGCGAGTACCCCGATGCCGACGCCAGCGAGAGTTGCGCGGATGCCCCGCCGAAGAACCATTCTCATGATGTCGCGACGCTGCGCGCCCAACGCTAGGCTGATGCCGATCTCCCGAGTACGCTGCAGCACCAGATGTGAAATCAACCCGTACAAACCCACGACCGCGAGAACCAAGGCCAGCGCAGCAAGACTGCCAATCAGATAAGAAGGATAACGGCGGAGGAAAACCGATGGAGATTGATTGGCTATTTGTTCCAGCGACTGCGGTTGGATCAACGGGAGCTGAGGATCCATTTCCTGCAAGGCCGCGCGGGCGGCTCCGATGAACGCGCCAGGCTCGCCTGCCGTCCGCACCACGTAGCTCAGAAACGTTGAAGGCCCCTGATCGTTGGGTGTGTAGATGATGGGAGGCGGTGGCGCGGCGAGATCGATGGACGCGGTGTCCCCAGCCACGCCGACGATTTGAAGAAAAGGATTCTGCGCGCTGTAAGTGAAACGGATGCGCTTCCCGATGGCGTTTTCCCCAGGGAATAGGTCTTGGTGAACGCATGGCTGACCACCACCACGTCAGGCGCGCCCTGGACATCCCTGGCGCTAAAGAAGCGGCCGTCAGAGAGAGGGATTTTCAAGGAAGAGAAATAGCCCATGCTGACGGCGATGATTTGGCATTCGTCTTCTTGTCCCGTGGCGGTGGGGCGGCCTTCGACAACGAATCGGATCGTGCCGCTGCCGCCACTGGCGGGAATTCCCGAGGTTTGACCCACGTCCAGGACGCCCGGCAAAGAACGCAGCCGCTGCGTGAATTCGTGGTCGAAGCGCACGGCGGCCGCACTGTAGTAGGGAGGGATCTTGTCGCTGGGATAGGAAGAGTCCGGCAAATTCACGGAAAAGGTCAAAACGTCGTGGAAGTTGAAGCCCGGGTCTTGTCCCAGAAGGACGTGCAAGCTCTTAAGGAGGAGCCCGGCGCTGACCAGCAGGACGAGAGAAATTGAGATTTCGGCAATGACCAGGGTGTTGCGAAGGCGAGCATGACCTGCGCTCGTGCCACCCCGCGACTCATCTTTCAAAACATCGTTCAGAGGCGTACGCGTTGCGTCCAAGGCGGGAGCCAGCCCGAAGACAATTCCGGTCAACATGGTGAGGCCGCCAAGAAAGAGAAGGACCGGGAGGTTCATTGCCGTGTCACGGAAATATGGCATGGACTGTAACTGAGATTCGGGGATGGCAGCGAGGAGCAAATTCACGCCCCACTGAGCGCCGAGAAGCCCAACGGCCGCGCCGATGGAGGACAGCAACAGGCTTTCCGTCAGCAGCTGGGAGAGCAGGCTGGCCCGCCTCGCGCCGAGAGCCGAACGCACGGCAAATTCCTTGCGCCGGCCGATGGAACGAGTCATAACCAGGTTGGCGACGTTGGCGCAAGTGATCAGAAGAACGAATCCTACAGCTGCTAGAAGAACAAGTAGGATGGGCCGAACCTTGCCCACGATTTGTTCCCTGAGACTCTCCATGACAAAGAACTTGGAGCTGTTTTCCTTTGGATATTCGCTTGCAAGCTGTGTGTTGATACTCTGCATTTCCGCACGGGCCTGATCGGGGGAGACGCCTGGAGCGAGCCGGCCGAAAACACTAAGCCATCGGAGGCTGCGGCGCGCGAGGGGATCTCCACGCTGGTGAATGGGAACCCACAGCGGCGCGGATCTGGCGGGCGCAAATTCAAAGTCGCGCGGAAGAACGCCGACGATGGTGACGGGCTTGCCGTCCAGGTGGACGATGCGCCCGATGATGTTCGGATCAGCGCCAAACTCGGTCCGCCAGAAGGCCTCCGTGAGGATCGTTACGTGTGGACCATCGGACTGCATTTCGCCGTCCAGGAAATCACGTCCGAGAGCGGGCTTAACGCCGAGAGTGGAGAAAAAGCTGGGAGTAACCTGCGCGGCAAAAGTGTTCTTGGGCTCGCCGTTGGCCCTAAGTGTGAAGGCGTCACCGCTGTACGCTGCGAAGGATTCGATACTTTTTGCCGTGCGCTTCCAATCCAGATAGTCCGGGTAAGACGCTTGCGCACCGGCCGTGCGGTCGTCATATTGATTGCGCGACTCGCCGAGATGAAACAGCTGGTCGGGATCGCGATAAGGCAGTGGATGCAGGAGGGCCGAATAAACCACTGAGAAAATGGCGGTATTGGCACCGATGCCCAGAGCCAGCGTCAGCACCACAACCAGTGTGAAGCCCGGGCTATTCCAAAGCGTGCGCATGGCATAGCGCAAGTTTTGCGTGAGTGTGTCCATCGTCAGACCTCCCACTGCAAATGAGCTAAATGGGCAAGTCGCTGACCATCCGCCGATCAGCTACGTTGCTGAACGAGAACGACTTAAGCGGGCGCGCCGGGCAAGATCGGAGATGCCGGTGCCCGGAATTGGGACCGGGAGTGCGAATTCGGACAGGCGAATGGTCTCGCCGCTACATGGCGTCGTGGAAGATGATGCCCAGGGTGCAGCGCACGCCGCGATGTACCCGGCTGACGCCGTGCCGTAGATTGGCGCGATAGTAGCCACGCGAACCCTTCACGGGCCGGTAACGCGTGGCGAAGATAATGGCCTGTCCTTGATCGGCAAGGACCACTTGCGGCTTGGACTGCGCGCGGGGTTGCTGCTCGACGAGGACGAATTCTCCGCCCTCCCAATCGCGTCCTTGCTGGCCGAGCAGGAAAACCAGTTGCAAGGGGAAACTGACGTCGCCATAGAGATCCTGATGAAGACAGTTGAAGCCACCGGCTTCGTAGCGGAGCATAAGCGGGGTTGGCTTTGTCTGCCCGGCTTGGTGGCAAATTTTCAACAACGCTGTGTGCTCGCGAGGATAGGGAGGGGTACTTTCACCACTAACCTCTGCCCAGTGATTGGCGACTTCGGCGAGGTGGGGATAGATGCTGGTCCGGAGATGGGTGATTATTTCCGGGAGCGGGTTGGCGAAGTACTTGTAGTCGCCGATGCCAAAGCGATAACGCTCCATGACGATGTGGCTGCGAAAACAGCTTCGATCGTTGAACAGCGCGGCGAGAGAGTCGCATTCCGCAGGCGAGAGAATGGGAGCGGTAAGCGCACAGCCGCGCTCGGAAAGAGTCTGCTCGGCGTTGTTCCAGTCCAGCGCCTCGACGCGCTGGGCGATCGAGAGGGTAGCGGGAGTATTCCCTGCTGCTTGAGCCATGCGGCCTCCGGAAGATTCACGCTTGCGCGCTCCAAATGGAAAGCTTGGAGCAAAGCGCCCGAGAGAATCTATCCGATCTTCGCCGTCAAATTACACCGCCAGGGCCGGCCAAGATCCAGAAGAGGGTCCGGTCGGTGCCTGATGCGACTGGCGCTTAGATCATCCCCCGATTCGGTGCTATAGTGAGGCGCAGGCCGGGTGGTCGTTTCCATAGAAAAGATTCGCAGTTTCAGGAGGGCCGGATGAAGAGCAACAACACGCTTTCAAGAGGTTCGCGGAGGGCGTTTCTCCAGTTGTCGGCTGCGGCTACCGCAGCGGCAGCTCTCCGTATCGCTACCGAGGCATCCCTCGCGGCGGAAGATCGCAATGTTTTTCATCCTGGAGCAGTGGTGATAGACGCGAATGAAAATCCTCTGGGGCCGTGCGACGCCGCGAGGAAGGCAATCGTGGATATGGCACCGCAGGGCGGCCGATATTCCTACTGGTTAAAGGAAGAACTCGTCAAAACATTCACGGAGATGGAAGGCCTGAAACCGGAATACCTGCGCGTCTTTCCGGGCTCGAGCGAACCGCTGCATTTCTCGGTGCTGGCGTTCACTTCGCCGGCCAGGAGCTACGTCACCGCGGATCCCGGCTACGAAGCCGGAATGCGCGCGGCGAAGATCTCCGGAGCCCGCATCGCCAAGACCCCGCTGACGAAAACGTATTCGCACGATATCAAGGCGATGCTAGCGGCGGCGCCGGACGCCGGGCTTTTCTATGTGTGTACGCCGAACAATCCCACAGGAACGATGACGCCGCATTCCGGCATCGAACAACTATTGGCCGCGAAACCAAAAGGTTCGGTGGTGCTCGTGGACGAGGCCTACCTCCATTTTTCGGACGGTGTTTCTGCACTCGACCTGGTGAAGGCCGATCAGGACGTGATCGTGTTGCGAACGTTTTCGAAGATTTACGGCATGGCCGGGATTCGCTGTGGAATGGCCATCGGGCGCCCCGACTTGCTCGCCAAACTGGAGACCTTCGGAGGCTGGAGCGCCATGCCGATCACCGCAGTGGCGGCCGCAACCGCAAGTCTGAAGCATGAGCATCTCGTCTCCGAGCGCAAACAGTTGAATGCTTCCATCCGGCAAGAAACATTTGCTTGGCTCGCGCGCCAGGGCTATTCCTACGTCCCTTCGGAGTCCAACTGTTTCATGCTGGATGCCCAGCGGCCGGCGAAAGAAGTGATCGACCGGATGGCGGCGCGAAATGTGTATATCGGGCGAGCGTGGCCCGTTTGGCCGACGCACGTGCGCATCACCGTCGGCACGCAGCCGGAGATGGAGGCCTTCCAGGAGGCTTTTCAAGCCGTAATGAAGAATTCCACCACCACCGGCTTTGCTCCGGCGCTCCCAAGGCGCCGGTCTTATCCCGACGGGCAGTCGTGGCCCAGCGTTTCTTCCTGATTCCTATCGTTGGTGTGCTGCATCTAACGATAGGCAGGATTGGTGCTGCCAAACTCGCTGGAATCCGCACGCGGGGTTACGTCTTGGTTTCACCGCATTTTGCGATAATTAGAGTTATGTCGTCGTGCTGCTCGTGAGGGCTGAACCGCTGCACGGCAGCAACGATCGAGGCAAGCAGGGCCGGTGAAGGCAGTTCTCGGTGTCGCCTCAATGCTTCGATCAGGCGGCTTTCCCCGAATTCCTCTTCTGCACAATTGTACGCTTCGGTTATGCCATCGGTGTACAGTGCGAGCGTGTCCCCGGGGTGAAGCTGGCACTCCCCAATCGAGCAATCCCACTCTTTGAAGATTCCCAAGACTGTGGCCGTAGAATCCAGCCGTTCCAGAGTGTTATCACCCCGGAGGAGCAGGGCGGAGAGATGCCCGCAATTCGCGTAG
>WNGP01003308.1_pt1 | contig 17128 bp, 16 predicted proteins | sample 5407671 | NCBI WGS metagenome assembly WNGP01 (sample SAMN13153381, study PRJNA577476) | soil metagenome | isolation source: 40 cm soil or saprolite under Garry oak tree replicate 2 | place: USA:California | collected 2016-06-15 | reverse complement strand
TGTGCGCACCTGCATTGCTGATCACGCCACCACCCAGGGTACCAGGAATGCCCGGGCCAAATTCCAGCCCGCCCCAGCCAAGAGGAGCCAGCTCGTTCAATAAACGGGGCCAGCTGACTCCCGCCCCCGCTACCAGCTGTGCTATGCCATCGCCCAGATCTTCAATGGTGTAATTATTGAGCGCGACCCGTGCAACGATACCACGCACACCAGCACCGGCATACAACACATTGGTCCCATTGCCGACCAGTAACAAAGGCCAGTAGCGCTCAACACACATACGCACCAGGCCTATAAGTTCATCTTGCGCATCGAGCGAGACCCACACATCAGCGGGCCCGCCAACGCCAAAGGTGCCATGGCGTGCCAGTGGCTCATTGCGACGCACCCGTTCCCGGAAATGCTCGTGTAGTTCTGTGTAAACGGCCTCAGCATCGAATGTCATAACTATTTCCCCTCATCCAACTGACGATCCTCCAATACCAGGTCGGTAAGCGTATAGATATCGCCGGCGCCCATTACCAGTACCAGGTCGTTAGGGCGCAGGAGGCTACGCAGCAATTGCGTTGTTGCCTGGACACTTCCACCGTGCAGAACCTGTCCGCCATGTTGGAAGTGAGGCTGCCTTGCCATCGCCTCTACCAGCTCCCGCGCAGAGATCAGACCAGTGTCACGTTCCCGTGCCGGAAAAATATCGGCTATAATGGCCACGCCGGCAAGATCAAAAGCATGTAAAAACTGTTCAAAAAAGGTTTTTGTACGACTAAACATATGCGGTTGGTAGACCGCTACCAGACGTCGTCCAGGATAACGTCTACGTGCTGCCTCCAACGTGGCAGAAATGGCAGTCGGATGATGCGCGTAGTCATCGACCAGTATGACATCCATTGGTTGCCCATTGACCTGGATGGGACCCTGGTTACGAATCTCAAAGCGCCGCCGGATACCGGTAAAGTCTTCCAACGTCTTTACAACTGTGTCTTCATCGATACCCAGCACAGTTGCAGCGGTGAGCGCAGCCAGGGCATTCTGGACATTGTGCGCTCCTGGCAGTTGTAAACGGACGCGTGCATCTCCCGCATGAGACTCTCCATTACCCCAGGCACCCAATGTACCCTGAGCACTTTGCGCACGCACGCAGAAACTCGTCTCGCCCTCAAGCTTCACATCATAAGCCTCAAAGTTCATAGTCACCCGGGCCATATCTTTTTGGGATACCGGTAATCCTTCTACTGTATACATGACCACCTGACCGGGCCAGTCTTCAAGCCTGGCCAGCAGTTCAAAACAACCTGGACTATTCGCGTTCAAGATGAGCGTCGACGGGATGGGCCAATCGCTATCCATATCCATGCCGCGCACAAAATGTTCAAAAGCATCTAGAAAAGCTGCGTAGTCGGCAAAGAACTCTGGATGTTCAAACTCAATCGATGTGACAAGCGCTACACGCGGATGATAGTGCCAGAAATTGTTATAGAACTCATCCGCCTCGTTCACAAAGTACTGGCTCTTGCCTAAACGATAGTTGACGCCAAAGCGTGGCACAATAGCCCCTACCTCGCAGGTTGGGTCCAGTCCTGCATCCACCAGTATCAGTGAGAGCATGGCCGTCGTCGTACCCTTGCCGTGTACCCCACTGACCGAGATCGCGCACTTCTCGCGCATCAACTCGCCCAACATCTCCTGCCAGGTGATCATGGGTATGCCTCGTGCTCGTGCCGTGAGCAGTTCTGGATGATCCGGGTTCAGCACCAGCGCTGCAGGGACCACTACCAGCTTATCGACGTTCACCAGGTGATCGGGGCTATGACCAATCTCTACCGGCACGCCAATATCTTGTAAAGCTCGTGTGGTGGCCGAGGCTTGCATATCGCAGCCGGTGATGACCACATTATTCCCGCGAGCCTCCAGTGCCATCTGCGCCACCGCAGAGATGCCTTGACCGCCTATACCCATAAAATGCCATCGCTCTTTGTTCAAATGCTTACAACCTCGTGTTTTTGCCCGTGAGTTTTTGCCGATTTCGTACTGGCGATTCTCATTACTTCAGCCACAATATCCTGCGTTGCATCGGGTCTGGCGAAAGTGCGTACCGCCTCAGCCATTGATTGCAATAATGTATTAGATGTAAATATAGACTTTACACGTTCTACAAGTAACTCGCGTTTCAAATCGGTATCCTTGATGACCTGAGCCGCACCACTACGACCAAACATGCCGGCGTTCGCCTCCTGAGGCGAGCTGCCTATGGCCGGTGGCAGGGGCACCAGGATGCTCGGTTTACCCAGGACGGCCAGTTCGCTCAGAGTCGCTGCTCCCGAACGGCACAAGACTAATTCTGCCGCCTGAAGGGCCGCAGGCATCTCCTCGTTCAAGTACGGTACCAGTCGATAACGTAGTCTCAACCCCGCGTCCAGCTCTGCCATTGCCTGTTCAGAAAGCTCACGAGTCTCCTGCAAAAGCAGCTTGCCACTGATCTGCAAGACCTGGCAATACGGTAAAAGGTCCGGTAAGGTGCGGCATACCACCTGGTTCAAATGCCTTGCCCCCTGGCTCCCGCCGGTTACGAGTAACAACGGTAACTCCGCATCAAGTTCCAACTGGCGACGCGCCTGCTGTGGAGAGACCTTGCGCATATCCAATATTTCCTGCCGTACCGGGTTGCCCAGTTGCAGAGTCTTGCGGGCTGGAAAGTACGACAGCGAGTCTGCAAAAGCCACCGAGATGCGCGTAGCTAACGGCGCTATGAGCCTGTTCGACAGGTTAGGGGGTACATCCTGCTGGTGCATCAATAATGGTACACCGTTGAGACGTGCTGCCAGACCTGCCGGTACCGCAACGTACCCTCCACTGGTAAAGACCACATCTGGCCTAAATTTCCGTATAATGCCTACCGCCTGCGTTATACCTACAGGCACGCGAGCCATGCCTGTAACCGTTGACCACGAGACGTAGCGCTGTAACTTGCCAGCCTTGATAACAGTCAGAGGAAAACCAGCCGCGGGGGCTAATTCGTTTTCCAGGCCATCGTCACTCCCAAGATACAAAACCTCTGCCTTATATTGTTTTTCTAGCAGACTGGCCACTGCAAGGGCCGGATAGATATGGCCCCCGGTGCCGCCTCCTGATACTAATATTTTCATACGCTTCAACTATAGGAATGAGGAAACTCACCCTAGACTTTCTTCTTTTTCATATTGAGAGTTATACCGCGCCGTGAGAGAGCCGGGTCCTCCGGTTCCTGGATATAACGCGAGATGTTGAGTAGGACCCCGACAGCCGCCAGCGAGATAACCAGCGATGAACCCCCGAAGCTGATAAATGGGAGCGGTACGCCCGTATAGGGAATACTATCTGTAGAAGCTCCCACGTTAATAATGGCCTGCAATACCAACCATGTCGTGATACCCGTTGCCAGCAAGGCCCCGTAGATATCCTGCGTTCGCCTGGCTAAGCGAAAGCCACGGAAGGCCAGGAACAGGAAAAGCATGATAATCGCAGAACATCCAATAAACCCCAACTCCTCACCCAGGATGGCGAAAATTGAATCGGTAAATGGGAAAGGTAGATAGCCTGTCTTCTGACGGCTAGCCCCTAAGCCTAAACCGAACCATCCACCTGAACCGAGCGGCTGTAAAAAACATGACTGTGGCAAATCCAGCGATGATGACAGCCGTGCCCATGTCGTTTTCCAACAGGACCAGTCCCAGTACCACTCCAACAAGGATGACAAATGGCGCCAGGCCATAGAGAAATGTCCCTACTTTGTTGCCTTTTCGGGCTAGCCAATCTGCAATATACAGGGCCAGAACCAGTTTGGTTAGCTCGCTCGGCTGGAAGGAGAAAAATGAGCCAAAGGCTAGCCAGCGTGATGCACCATAGGCGCTACGACCATACTTCAAAACAATCACCAGCATGGGCAGAATAACGAGCATACCAACAAGCGAGAAGCGCCGCCATTGACGATAATCTACATGCATGGTTACCAGCATGACGATGACACCCATTACTACCCACAGAAACTGCCGCTGAAAGAAGTACGAGGCATCTCCATAGACGCGGGCAGCTACAAAGGAGCTTGCGCTATAGATCATCACGAGGCCGATACAGAGCAGGGCCAGGACGATGATCAACAGCCAGGAGTCAAACTTCCCTGCAACACGCGGCAAGCGCATGTCCGCCTCCAAGGCGGCCAGTTTCTCCTGCTCCTCCTCGCTGATAACTTGCACCGGTGTTGTTTGCCTGGCCGGTTCCCATAATGCCTGCAAACGCCAACCGGCTGTTAAGCCCGTTCGCCCCTGCTTCCCTATAGATACCGCATGACGTGGTAAGCTCTTACGAGGAAGGGCAGGACGAGCCAGCGATTCCTCTGCAGCATAGCGCATCTTCCTGCCAGGTGCGGCAGGGCGCTTAGCCGGCCGGTGAAGTTGTCGTCCAGCACGCCCGGATTTTCCCCGTTCTAGCGACTCCAATGCAGGAGAGCGCATAGCGGGTGGCAATAGCTCTTTCTGCCTCTGGCCGCTGAGTTGATGCGAGGCAGAAGGAGCTCCTTTTGCGTCTTTCTTCGATTGTCTACCAAAACCTATTGCCACAGGTGCCTACATTTCTAACTTTGGCTCTTGACTTTGAACAAATTTTCTATTATACTTATTTCAGGTTGTTGATTAATGGACATCCCAGTAAGAGTATCCATTAATCGGAATAGCCCTGACGGCAAAAACGCTAATGGTCCATATAGGGAAAGACAAGGGGACACCCCTTGCACCCCCATTTCCACTCAGGCCTGGTTTTTACCTTGTATGGGTTGCTCCTGCATAATTTGCAGGGCCTGGTCTACTTCTAATTCGCTTAGTGATATTTGTACTTCTTGCAAGTGCACATGTTGCAGGTCAACTATTCTGGCGCCTTGCGCTTGAAGGAGTTGGCTCCAGGGATCGTCGGCCAGCGAGGTGGGTATTACTATTTTGTCAGGGGTTGTCTCTATTCCGGCCGGTTGTGTCCCTAATAGTTTCTGCCATGTGTCGCTTAGCTCGTCAGGTGTTGGTTCAACAGATTTGTTGGCTTTTTTATCGTTGCCTATGACCATTTCTTTGTCGTCTCGATAGCCCATTTTTATTCCTTCATCTGATTACTGCTTCATTATTTCCAATATTTTTGCAACTTCTCTTCCTAAGTGCATAACCACCCCACCTCTTTGGGAAAGAGGGAAAGACAAGGGGATACCCCTTGCACCCCAGCAGGGGAGGTCCCCTGCACCCCCTTTTCCTCTCATCTCCGGTGGTTTTGCACTGGCTCCTCGCAATCAACAGAATGAGCGAGCCGCCGCAGGCGGCGAGAAGTCCCGAAGAGTTATTTATTTTTTAGTATTATGCCTGCTCGTCAGGCGGGACATGATAATACCACATTAGTTGTTGGGCGATGGCCTTCCAGAGAGGGCCCGCCGCCGTGCCACCATAAATTGTTGTCTTTGCTCGATCTATTTTTACCAGGATCACAAACTGCGGATTCGATGCAGGAATAAAGCCTGCTACCGAAGCCTCTGTCAGAAATTCAGAGATCCCCTGCGTAGTTGCCGTGCCAGTTTTGGCTGCCACTGTGTAGCCTGGGACTTTGGCGGGCTGCGCCAGACCTTCGGAGGCTACATGCATGAGCATGCCGGTTAATATTTGCGCTGTACGTGTACTAATTACACGCCGCTCCACCTGTGGCTGTATGGTCACAACCTGACCATTATTATTGATAGAAGCGACCACGTAAGGGCGCATCATTAGCCCTCCGTTAGCAATCGTTTCGTAGGCCATGGCTACTTGCAGCGGCGTAGCCGAGATACTCTGACCATAGGCCTGACGAGTTAGATCACTGGGTGTCCATTCTTGAGGATCGTTGCTCGGAGTCCGAAAAGACCCGATTTCCTCTTGACCGCCAATACCGGTTGCCTGGCCAAAGCCAAAACGTGTTAAGTACGGATAATAGCGCTTCGGCCCAAGGATATTATGCGCCACATATGCTGCCCCAACATTGGCCGAATGCTCAAGTACCTGGGTCATCGTCTCTGTACCATAGGCCAGTCCTTGCCAGTTTGTCACCATAGCCGCATCATCAAACACCATATAACCAGGGTCATAGAATGACGTATCCGGCGTGATCAGTCCCTGGTCAAGGGCCGCCGCCATAGTTACAGCCTTCATCGTTGAGCCTGGCTCATATGCACAATACAGGGCAGGATTTAAAAAGACACTTTCCTTGCCAACGCATCCTGTTTGATTAGCATAGCTACCATACTGGTTGGGATCGAAGGTTGGTGCGCCAGCCATGGCCACCACTGCACCGGTGCGTGCATTGAGAACAACGGCTGTGCCACTCCTGGCTCCCAGCTTTTGTACGCTATCAGCTAATGCTGTCTGTACCATGTACTGCATCGTACTATCAATAGTGAGCGTCAAACTGGCTCCATTGACAACGGGTTGTTCTACACTTGCTCCAGCTACGAGCGGGTTGCCGTTCAGGTCGGTCTCGGCGGTGAAACTGCCTGGTTTTCCCGCCAGCAGTCCATCATACTGGCGTTCAATGCCATAAATACCAGCACTATTTTTGTCATCTTGCCTGACAAAGCCCAATATCTGGGAGACCAGCATGCCACCCGGATAGATGCGCCAGGTTCGGGGCTGTAGAAAAGTATCCGGCAACTGCACGCTGCGCAGTTGCTGGCTCTGCCAGGGTTCAATCCGGCTGGCGATACGCACTGTCCACGCGTTAAGGTTAAAATCCTTGTACAGCTTTTCTTGTGAGACTGCAGGCAAGATACGATGCAAGGCGTCAACCAATTTAGCCAGGTCACTCTGAAAGGTATCGGGCGAATGGTCAAGAGAGAACTGAATTGGCTCAATGTAGACATCATCGCGTACGACGTTGGTTGCCAGGATATGTCCCTGCGCATCGTAGATCAGGCCGCGGGGGGCAATCAGTATTTGGTTTTGAATGTGCTCACTACTGGCCAGTTTAGCCAGTTCATCTCCGCGCACCACCTGCCAATAATACAACCTGCCCAGGAGTATCAACATGCCAACGCAAACGAGCAAGAAGATGAGCATCTGCCGGCTGCGTGCACGGCGTAATTCTATGCTCATCCAATTCCTCCTTTCACGTTTTCACGGTTGAATGCTGGGATCATTTTTCTGGATAACTTCAAGGTGTTTTACTACCAACACTTGCAGGGTCTTCGGGTCTGCGGGAACCAGGCCCAGAGACTTTGCGCGCTGAGTAATATATTGAGGTGATTGCTCCTGCGCAATGACATTGACCAGGTCCTGGTTTTCTCGCTGCAAGGTAACCTGCTGCGTATGTATGTCCTGAAGCTTTTGATTAGCGGCAACGGCCTGCCCCAGCTGTGAAAGATACAGGATCGCCATCAAGCTGATCAAGAGCACACTGCTGATGCTCAGCGCCACAGGACCCATGGAGAAGAGAAATGGGTGTAGTTGCCGGCGTCGCTTTGCAGCCAGAATAGGTCTGGGCGGTACAGGCCTTCGATTTATCAGGCGATACATACGTTGCGTTCCTTATGTATGCGGGCCGCTAGTTTGGGCCTTACAGTGAGTGACGCACTACGAACCAACAACTATTTCAGCGGCTCGAAGTTTGGCACTACGAGCGCGAGGGTTAGAGTTGACCTCCTGAGCGGTAGGTATCACTGGTTTGCGAGTCAAGAGGCGTAGCCGCGCCTTGTGACCACATATACACACTGGAGTGCCGGGCGGACAGATACAATCTCTTGCCTCCCGCCGCATAAACTCCTTGACCAGTCGATCCTCCAACGAATGAAAAGTGATAATTACCATTCTTCCACCCACGTCATTCCTCCTCGAACTCAACACATCCAATATTTGAGGGAGAACTGCCTCCAGTCTCTCCAGTTCATGATTGACAGCGATACGCAAAGCCTGAAAGGTCTTTGTCGCCGGATGTATTGCCCCTCGTTTATAAGGGACGCCAGCGGCTGCCAGTTGTGCCAATTGCCCTGTGTGCGTGATTGCACCCTTTGCTCGCTCCCGTACGATACGCCGTGCAATCTGGCGAGAGCGCGTCTCTTCACCGTAACGCCAGAAAATATCTGCCAGCTCTTTTTCGCTCGCGCTATTCACCAGGTCAGCAGCAGTCAAGTCTTGCGATTGATCGAGCCGCATGTCCAGTGACCCATCGACGCTGAAAGAGAAGCCACGTTGTGGATCACTCATCTGGTCGGATGAAAAGCCCAGGTCGAGCAAGACACCTTGTATAGACACAAAACCGGCCTCGTGTACAATACGGGCCAGTTCGGCGAAGTTTCCATGTACTAGAACCAATCGCCCATTGCTCACCGACTCCGCAAGACGTTCCCTCACTCTTGATAAAGCCTGGGCGTCGCTATCGATCCCCAGGACCTTGCCATCAGGAGCAGTCCGCTCAAGGATTGCTTCGGTGTGACCGCCTCCACCCAACGTGCCGTCAACGTAAGAACCTCCGGGTTCTGGTTGAAGATATTTCAGTACCTCCTCCAGCATTACTGGCACATGTTGTGTTTGCATGGTTTGTGTATTCGTACGTATATCACTTGCTACTGTAGAAAAAAGGGAGAGATGCGGGGGACACCCCCGCGCCCCCGGCAAGGGGCTTCGCCCCCTGCACCCCCATTACCTAACAGTTCTCTTGACTTTGTGCTAGAAGGGAATTCTGGTACCCTCAGCATCTAATCTTTCCTGGTATGTTTGCCAGGCGGTGCGATCCCATATCTCAAAGTGATCGCGCACACCGGCTACGGTTACTTCATTGGCTAAACCGGCATAACTGCGTAACTTGGCGGGAATAACCATGCGGCCCTGACCATCCAGTTCTACTTCGCTCGCACTGGGATAGATGCGCCTCTCAAAGTCGCGCAGATCATCACTTGTTTTCCCAGAGGCGAGTTCAGTCGATTTCTCATCCCAACGCTCCATGGTATAGACGGATAAACTGGTTCCCATGCCTTTGCTTATGACGGCGCCTCTGTCCATTTGCGCCCGAAATTTGGCCGGGACTGCTAAGCGTCCTTTTGCATCAATAGTATGTTCATATTCCCCAAGAAACATTTTGCCGTCCGTCTCTTACCCAACAACGAGTTATTATGGCGCTCAGCTATGCGAGGTATTCCAAAATGTTTTCCCTCATTCAGGAAGGCCTCACCTTCTTCCCCCACACATCGAACAATTTCACCATAATTCCCCACTCCTCCCCACTTCATTATAACAGAAAACCACCATGGGCGAAAAGGGGTTTATCAACAAGTTTCTTCTGAACAAGTGGATAACTTGTGGATAACTTTGAGCAGGCATGTAAAAACGTGAAGTCAAAAGAAGTATCTTGATACACAAGAAGGCATTTGGGAGATTCGAGTTTAAAGGACTTATAAATTTGACACTACTATAACCCAGGCCATACAATCTGATCAGAACACAATATATGTCAAGATTACAGTAAAACAAAGGATAACTTCTCCATGCAACAATCTTCACCAGAGCAGCCTGCAAGGCAGCAGGAGCCATTACCTGAAGCCCGCGAGGTAGCTGCTGGCATCTGGAAAATTACATTGCCAATCCCCTTTCCACTTCGCACCGTCAACATGTATGCCCTCACCGGCAATCATGGATGGGCACTGGTTGATGCTGGTATGGGTATACCCGAGGCCCGAACAGCCTTTACGGCAGCATTACATAAAGCAGGACTAAGTATTGACAAATTGGATACCATCGTGCTGAGCCACCATCATCCCGACCATGTTGGACTATCGGGTGAGCTCCAGGAGCAGAGCGGTGCGGCAGTATATATGCACCCTATTGATGAAGCTGCTATACAAATCATCTGGGCAGGTACTATGCCTCAAAAATTTGGTCGCGTCTCGCAGTTTTTGTCGCAGCATGGTCTACCTCCAAGTGAACTATGGTTTACACAGGTTGATCCACAGGCCATGCATAACATTATTCGTGTCCCACCCCACGAGACTATAACCATGGTTGAGGATGGTCAATATATTGACCTGGTGGGTGAGCGCTACCGCGTGATCTGGACGCCAGGGCACTCCGATGGGCATATCTGCCTCTTCCGCGAACGAGATGGAGTCTTTCTGGCCGCCGATCACGTTTTGCCACGTATCACTCCGAATATCGGCCTCTATTCGCAATACGACCGCGTCAATCCGCTGGGAGACTACCTGGATTCATTGAGAAAAGTTTCAACGCTTCCGGCAAGTATTGTATTACCAGGGCACGGCGAACCATTCAAAGACCTGGCCGGGCGGGTCGAAGAGATTATAGAGCATCACGAACAGCGCGAGATGCAAATCTTGACGCTCTTAAATGAGCGGCCACAGCATGCCTATCAACTTGCCGAGCAGCTCTTTGGTCAGCGTTTGAAAAACAACGAGGCGCGGCGCATGGCGGTGGCCGAAACACTCTCGCACCTGGAATACCTGCGCTACTGTGGGCAGGTTGAGCAGCACAAGACGACGGAAGGGTTGATTCTCTATTCAGTAGCGTAGTGAGCAGGCCCACAGGGCAAGGACAAGCCATTGCCCCTACTATGACTACGGATAGCGAGCTGCTCGTCCATTGCATCTATACAGGCGTGTGAGAAGGGTATTCAGGTATTACCTGGAGGCAACCTGCCTTGTATGTATCCTGAGAACGGGGTTTTCTTGATGCGATACTCTATAGTTTTATCTTATATTCAAGTAAAGGCCATATTGGCAGCCAGGGAAAAGGGAGAGCAGACTGCTGAGGTCTCGCCAGATTTAGGCCTTTCGACAAGAACGGTAACGATTACGCCGGAAGGTGTGGTATTTCCGGGCGGAGAACAACTGAATTGGCAGGACATCGAAAAGATTAAAAAATCTCAGGGCAAATGCTTTCTGGTTAAGGATGGCAGCATAGAGGCCATACAGGTGTTCTCTGAGCAGACCAACCGGCCCTGTAGCCTCTGGTCGTCAGGAGGCGCGCCAACTATGTTGATTGCAAGCTTTACCATGCACCGCATCGTAGATACCGACCCGATGCAGGACACGCTGAAGAAGATTGCGACCATTTCCCCTATAGTGGGACGAGTTCTGGATACGGCGACGGGGTTGGGCTACACGGCTATCGAGGCAGCCAGGACAGCAGATCAAGTCGTGACTATTGAGCTTGATCCGGGGGCGCAGCAAATAGCGCGGCTCAATCCCTGGTCACGGGGATTATTTGATAACCCCAGGATCCAGCAGGTGATGGGCGATGCTTTTGAGGTAGTGGCCACCTTCGAGGACGAGAGCTTTTCGCGCATCATCCATGATCCTCCAGTGTTTAGCCTCGCGGGGGAGCTGTATTCAGGCGCGTTTTACCAGCAATTGTTCCGCGTCCTCAAGCGCGGAGGAAGGCTGTTTCACTACATTGGTGATTTGAATAGCAGGTCAAGCGGGACGATCACAAGGGGTGTGCTAAGAAGACTGCAAGAGGCAGGGTTTGCGAGAGTGGTGCAGAGGCCGGAGGCGTTCGGGGTCGTGGCGTATAAGTGATTTCTCACCTATCTGCAAAGGCACAAATCTCCCGCACGCCACGCTCAATCTCCTCGTCCGAGGCAGCCAGCGAAATACGCACATAATGTTCTGCGACAGAGCCAAAGCCGCTGCCAGGAGCCACGGCTACGTTGCGTTCGCGCAGCAGGTCAAGCGCAAACTGCCGTCCGCGACGTTGTGTTCCGCCGGGACCGGTGACATCGATCAGGGTATAAAAGGCTCCATGCGGTGTATAGAGGTAGCGGCCCAGGTCTTTGAGCAGGCTTACAGCCAGGTCACGACGCCACCGGTAGGTTTCCCTCATTTCGGTAACACAGGTCTGGGGGCCGGTCAAGGCAGCCTCGGCAGCCCGCTGCACCAGGGCGCTGATATTTGTGTTACTAGCATTCAGTACATCTATGATTGTCTTCATTAGGGGCGTTCCCGTCACAACGTAGCCAATGCGCCAGCCGGTCATGGCATAGGATTTGGAGAAGGTATAGATGCAGATGACGCGCCCGCTATTAAACTCTTCACGAGTGAGCATGGTGGCAGGGCTCACGTGCTTCCCTTCAAATACAATCTCGTCGTAGCACTCGTCTGAAAGCAGGTAGAGATCATGACGATTGGCGAAATCGAGCAGGTCAGCCATAAGTTGTGCAGGAAATACGGCCCCCGTGGGGTTGCCAGGACTATTGATCAACAGCAGGCGGGTGCGAGGAGTTACCAATCGTTCCAACTGCTCTATCTCTGGCAGCCATTCGTTCTGCGGGTCAAGCGGATAGGGAACCACACTGGCTCCACAAGAGGCCATCTGCATACGATACTGCGGCCAGCCGGGGTCAGGGACGAGGACTTCATCACCCGGGCCAACCGTTGCGATCAATGCTGCAAGAATGGCTCCGGTGCCACCCATAGCAATGGCAACTTGCTGTGGTTCAATCGAGTAGCCATTGACACGCTCGATTTTCGCCGCGATCAATTCGCGCAGCCAGGGCCAACCAGCTGCAGGGCCATAAGTCAACGTTTCGTTTTCAATAGAGCGGATGGCGGCCAGGCGAATATGCTCCGGCGTGCGAAAACTGGGCTCTCCGATGTGCAGGTGGGCGGGGGGTGGCAATATTTCGCCACGAGCCTCGGCTTCTTGCTGTAACTGTTGGGCCAGGGCTCCCAGGCTGGTGATGTCGTTGATCGGCAAATCGTGGATGCGCTGCTTACCGAATTTTGTCATAGAGTACCAGTTCTACGCTTCCTCTTCAGCAGCATCTAGAAGAAGCTGTTTGGCTTCCTCAGCACTTGACACCTTGGCCATTTTGATGATCAAACGCAGTAATATTGCGGTATCTTCAATTGCCTCAGCTTGTTTCTTTCCTAGGCGTACTAATTTTGGAAAACGTTCTCGGATGACATCCAGTAATACCTCACGTTGTTGTCGAAGCTCTTGCTGGAGCGCTTCTTGACGGCCTTTCTCAAGGCCCTTTTCTAGCCCCTTTTCTAGCCCCTTCTCTAGACCCTCCTCTAGACCTCTTTCTCTACCTTCTTTCAGAATTCTTTGATAGGCTGGCGTATCTTGTAGTCTATCCTTTAGCATAACAAACGTCCTTTGGCTTCTGCCCCCTCAAATAACCATGATACAAAATCTTGTGCGTTTTCCCCAATAAACATCTTCAGGCTGTCATCCCAGTCACCAGGCATAATACAGTATCCCCCCTACTATTTATTGTATCCAAAGTGTAACATAATAGAAATAGCCTGTCGAGAGCCTGCAGGGCTTTTCGGTTTTCCCGTATTACCTGTTTTGCCGCCTACGGCGGCGAAGTGGGGAGAGAGGTTGCGAGGATTACCTGTCCCCCAGACAGGGTCCCTCGCGCTTCGGCAGGAGGGCTCGCCGCCCTCCTGCACCACCTACCTTTCCAGCATCACGAGTAAACCAAAAAGCCCTGGAGAGCCTGGAAGGCGTATTAAACGCAGCTATTTACCGATCCTCTGCACCAATCCTGCCAACAGCGCTATACGCGTCGGAAGGTAGTCAAGTTCGATATATTCGCCTGGATTGTGGGCGAGGCCACCACCGGCACCGAGGCCATCAATGGTGGGAACGCCAACTACGGATGCATTGTTTGCGTCGGAGGCGCCGCCGCTGCCGACATCCTCTATCTTCAAGCCGAGCTCACTGCCGGCTTCTTTCGCCAGTTGAATAAGTTGCTCGTTGCGTTTGCTGCGTTCAAAGGGCATGCAGGACATGCCTCCACTGAGCGTGATGGAAGTGCCTGGCAAGACGGTCTTAGAAGCGACTTTGTGCATAGCGGCTTCGATCGCTTCCAGTCCCGTCTCGTCACTTACTCGCACGTCCATCTCACAGTAGGCATAATCCGGGACGATGTTGGTGCGCTCACCGCCACGGATGATACCGACGCTGAGCGTTGTGCCGGGGATGGTGCCGTTGAGGGCCTGCATCTTTTGTACCTGGTAGGAAAGTTCGAGGATGGCGTTACGCCCCTTTTGTGGCTCGACTCCCGCGTGGGCAGAAACTCCTCGCACCTCGACGCGATACTGGCCTGAGCCACGGCGGGAGGAAACGACGGTACCTTTAGCGCGGCCAGGCTCCAGCACGATTACCGCATCCGCTTGCCGTGCTAATTCCTGAATCAACGGTTTACTGCTTGGCGAGCCGATTTCTTCATCGCTGTTGCAAACAAATGTCGCTTGTTTGTAGTTTGCCTCCTGGGCCGAGATAAGGATATGCAGGCCATACATGCCAATGAGTACGCCGGATTTCATATCCAGGACGCCAGGTCCTGTAGCGATGCGCCCTCCGTTTTGCTGGCTGATGGCAAATGGTCGACGTTGGGCCTCTCCTTCAGAAAATACGGTATCGATATGGCCAATCAGAAGGATGCGCGGGCCGGCAGGAGCGTTACCTGTATGGGTAGCGATAAGGTGATTGCCAAACTGCTCCTGGCGGTCAAAGCGTGTGGAGAAGCCAAAGGCTTGAAAACGCTCCTGCAAATAAGCTCCGACTCGATCAACGCCCGACCTGGTGTAGGTGCCTGAGTCGATATTCACAATGGTTTTCAAGTCATCAAGATACTGCTGCATCAGCTGTTCGGCCTGGTCAACAACTTGATAGGCATTCATACTACACCTCCTGCCTTGAATTGCTCTATCTCTGCATCACTATAGCCGGCTTCGCGCAAGAGTTCGCCGGTATGTTCACCCAGCTGCGGAGGTGCATAACGTTGTTCGTCCTCAAGAGCGGATATGCGTGGGAAACTGGACAACGTGCGGATGGTCTCCTCGCCGCTCCCGCCGGTGACGGTAACGCCGCGCGCCTGCGCCTGCTGATCGTTCAGCGCCTCGTCTATGCTATAGACCGGGCCAACACAGGCATCGACATCGCCAAGTTCGGCAACCCATTCGTCTCGCGTTCTGGTCTTAAATATGGCTTGCAGCGCGTCCATGGCCTCCTCGCGCTCTCCCGGGCCTACCGGCGTGTGGAAAGGCAGCAGTTCAAGATGACCAATATGGGTACAGAAGGTATGCCAGAATTTCGGCTCCAGCGCGGCCAGGGTGACGTGTTTGCCGTCTTTTGTTTCATAAATATTATAGCAGGGGAGACCACCATCGAGGGCAGAGTGTCCAGGCCGGGGAGCCTTGCCAGTATTTAAATAGGCACCGGCAACAAGTGGCAAGAGCGACATGACCCCTTCGGTCATAGAAACATCGATTTTGCGTCCCTCGCCCGTCTGCGCACGCCCTACCACTGCCGCCAGTATACCGATGACGGCCATATAGCTGCCGCCGGCCAGGTCGCCCAGCTGCGTTGCCGGCATAGCAGGTTCGCCATGTGGCCCACGGTTATAGTGAAGCAATCCAGCATAGCCCGCATAGTTCAAATCATGGCCTGCACGCAGGTGGTAGGGACCATCTTGCCCATAGCCGCTGATCGCGCAATAAATTATCCCCGGGTAAAGCTCTTTGAGTTGCTCATAGCCTAAACCTAAGCGCTCCATTACGCCTGGGCGAAAGCTCTCGAGCACCACATCGGCATGGCGCAGCATACGCAGAAAAACCTCGCGTCCCTGGTCCGCTTTGAGGTTTAAGGTGATACTGCGCTTGTTGCGGTTTATGGCAGTAAAGTAGAGGCTCATGCCGCCTGGGCCGTGCGGGGGCATATAGCGTCCATAGTCGCCACTGCCCGGCTCTTCAACTTTGATGACATCCGCCCCAAAGTCCGCCAGCATCTGGGATGCATAGGCTCCGGGGAGCAGGCGTGAGAGATCAAGGACACGTATGCCACTTAGAGGCTGGCTCATCTGGGTCTCCTTCAAGTGGAATTTGGGCACTGCAAGAATGCCCCTACAAACTATCGTACTCGTAGGGTAGCAGGGATTTACGGGGATTGTCAATGCCATGGCTCAGGCACACTTCCAGCTTCCTGAAACGTGGGCGTTGCTAGCAGCGGAACTGCTATTGTAGCCTATCTCCAGGGAGCCGGATTTTCCATCACTATTAATGGTTACGCTGACACCGAGATCAGGGCTGGAACGCCATTGCGCGATGGAACTGTTGCTGCCGGCAGGACCAAAGAAGCTAAAAGCTGAATTTGTGTACGTATCGGGACGCATGTAGGGATACACGCCGAAGGTCAACGCATACTGCTGGCCATTAAGAGTGCCCAGGACAGCGACGTGATATTGCATCCCACCGGCAACCGATTGATCAGAGCCACAGGTCAACACATTGGTGCCGGTCATCTTGCCTATCACGGCCCCAGAAAAGGTCAGGTCCACTGTGCCATTACTTGTTGCCGGTATAGAGCTGGTCCCGGTAGCCACGACGGACGCGGCAGGAGTCGTTATTGAGGAAGGGCTGGTTACGGCGCTCGGGGTTCCACCAGTTGCCGGGGCACGTGGAAGCAAGAAAATGAGCAGGCCGCTCAGAACACCGACGCCACCAGCGATAAGAACTAGAGCTATGATGCCGATGATGAGCCATTTTGCGGCAGAACTCATCCCGCGTTTCGCAGCAGGAGACTGAGGGTTCTGAGTCGCAGGTGTTGGTGAAGCAGGTGGAGAAGCGACAGGTGATGCCTCGTCCTGAGAGATGTCTTCCTTTGGAGAAGGATCGCTTAACGTTGATGCCGGTACTTCACTTGCATGTGGTATTTCCTGCACCATCGAGGCATCTTTGACGGACGGCATGCCGTTCCCATTTTCCAGAGATAAGTCCGTTGTTGAAATGTCTTCCAGGATGGTATTATCTTCCCTGTTGGGATACTGGTTAGACGTGGTTGGCTGCTCTTCAGATGAGGTAGAACTGGAGGGCAGACTGGCCTGAGCCCGTTCTTTCTCGTTCTCGTTGTTATTGGCAAGTGACCGTGTTGGTACGGTAGAGACTTCTATAAGCTGCTCATCTGCCGGGGAAGAATTCTTCATGCTAGCCGGCGCGTTGACCGCGATTGGGGTACTGAGTGTATGCCCACAGCTTCCACAGAAACGGGCTGTGCCGGGTATTTCTGTTCCACAAACCGGGCAATTTGGCATAGTTATTCCTCCGTGTAGAGAAGATATTGCATAGTTTCTGCTTTAT
>WNGP01001961.1_pt1 | contig 17132 bp, 13 predicted proteins | sample 5407671 | NCBI WGS metagenome assembly WNGP01 (sample SAMN13153381, study PRJNA577476) | soil metagenome | isolation source: 40 cm soil or saprolite under Garry oak tree replicate 2 | place: USA:California | collected 2016-06-15 | reverse complement strand
ATCTCGCGGCGCGCGCGACCTGCCTCGCGTCCTGTCCGTGGGCGAGTCGGCCGGCGTAGATCGCGGCTACCAGGGCTTCGAGATAGGTCTGCCGGGCCAGCTCGGCGTCCAGGCTCTGTAGCCGCTGTGCTGCCCGCAGAATGAGCGGCGGCGCGTCGCCACCCCTTCTCAGCGCGAACGCGATCTGCGCCCGCATCCGCTGCACGCGCGCCTCGCCGAGTTCGCCAAGCGGTCCGAGCTCAGCCGTTACCAAGAGGGTCTGAGCGGCCTCAAAATCCCCGGCTGCGTACTTCGCCTCGGCCGCCGTCAGAGCCCGTGAGGCGCGCTCGCCCGGGTCCGGAGTGAGAGCCACGGCTCGCTCCCAGAAGGCCGCGGCGGCGGCTACCCCGCCTCGGCGCAGGGCACGGCTGGCCGAGTTGATGAGCTCCTCGGCCACCGCCTCGTCCGGCCCGGCCATCGCGTGGGCGCGGTGCCACGCCCGCCGGTCGGGGTCGGCCAGCGGATCGGTCACTGCTGCCAGCGCCTCGTGTACGGCTCGCCGGTCATCGGCGGCGGCGGCCCGGTAGGCGGCAGAACGCACCAGGGGATGCCGGAAGCGCACGTTCGCACCGAACCCCAGCAGGTCGGCCGCGGCGGCCAGGTTCACGGTTCCGGTGTCCAGGCCGAGTACCCGAGCCGCCCGGAGGATCAGCGCCGGATCCCCGACCGGATCGGCCGCCGCGAGCAGGACCAGCTGCTGGACCTCGTCCGGCAGCTCACCCAGGCGCGCTGCGTACTGATCTTCGATGCGCCTGGGCAGATCTCCGGCGTCCGGAAGAGCGAACCCGCCGGCGAGGTCGGCGGCGCTCCGGCCTCGGTAGAGCTCGAGCAGGGCCAAAGGATGGCCGTGTGCCTCCTCGAGAATCCGGGCGCGGACGCTCTCGTCGAGCGGACCTGAGGTGACCGTCGCCAGCAGCGCCCGAGCCGACTGTTGATCCAGTCCGCCCAGCCGGAGTTCGGGCAGACCCGCCAGGTGATTCGGCGAGGGAGCTCCTGGGGTCGGCGTCTGGACCGCGAACACCAGCGCTATCGACTCCGCCAGCAGGCGGCGCCCGACGAATCCGAGGACTTGGGCCGAGGCCTGGTCGAGCCACTGCGCGTCGTCCACGACGCACAGCATCGGCTGCTCCTCGGAGGTCTCCGCCATGAGGCTGAGCGCCGCGAGGGCGACCAGGAACCGGTCGGGGCTATCTCCGGAGGCAAGCCCGAACGCGACGCTGAGCCCGCGACGCTGAGGCTCGGCCAGCGACCCGAGCCGGCCGAGCATCGGCGCGCACAGCTGGTGCAGCCCGGCGAAGGGGAGCTCCATCTCCGACTCGACGCCGGCCACGCGGGCCACCCCGAAACCGGACGCCTCGGCGATCAGATGTCGCAGCAGTTCCGTCTTGCCGATCCCCGGCTCTCCCCGCACGACCAGGACAGCGCTCTGACCGCTTCGCACGTTCGCGATGAGCCGTCCCAGGATCTCCAGCTCGCTGGTCCTGCCGAACAACCGGGGCGGAGGATGCACTGTCACGCCCACCATCCGGAGTGAGGGCTAGCGGAGACGCTTCACCTCAACGCTACCCGCCACCTCAGACGGGCGCCACAGGCGCAGCAGGTGCCCAGCCGTTGCCGGTGCCGGCTTGGGGACCGGGGCGTCTACTCGGTGCCCGTAGTTTCCGCGAAGATCTCCAGCGCGATCTGGTAGCTGTCGAACGCTCTGGCGGCGCCAGCGTACGCCTCCAGGTGAATGAACAAGTCAACGATCTCATCCTTGGTGACCCCGTTGTTGAGGGCGATCCGCAGCTGGCCGCTGATCTGGGCGCTGGTCTATCCGGGCGGGGCTTAATCCGCCTGTGACCCGGTGAGACCACGAAATGTCACAGAGACTAGCCTTTACCGCCATGACGACTGCCCCGCCGCCCACGGAGTTGGTGCACCTCGTGGTCGGGTATGACGGCTCTCCCCCCGCCAGCCGGGCGCTTGACGCCGCGGTCCGCCTGCTGCAGGGCCGGACCGGCCGCATCGAGGTCGTGTACGTGGCGCACCTGTCCAGTCTCGTCATGCTGTCGGCCGGCGCGATCGCCGAGATGGAAGAAGACTTCGATGAGGTCGAGCAGGAGCTTCGCGCCCAGGCCGCCGGGCAACTGCGCGCCAGCGGGGCAGCCTGGGAGTTCGAGCGGCGTCAGGGCATCATCGCCGATGAGCTGATCGCGGCGGCCACGGCCATCCGCGACGCGCACCCGGGTGAAACCGTGGCCATCATGGTCGGCAGTTCGTCCCACGCCACCCACCGCGTGGTCGGTTCGGTCGCGATCGGCCTGGCCCGCCACTCGCCAGTGCCCCTCATCATCGTGCCTTAGAGGCAGCCGAGTGCAGGGACGCGGGATCGGGAGCGGCAATCCCCAGACCCGAGCGTCACTGCGGCCCGCATTTTGCCGGCGGTGCCGCTCAGGGAGGCGCCGGGCGCAGGGCGCGCATGCCGTCGGGCCGCAGATCGACTCGTGATCCGAAGTCGTGGCTGATCCGGTCGAGGACCGCCGTGAGCCACTGCCCGAACCGGCTGATCTGCGCATAGACCCGCCATCAGGCAGGCCATACCGAACCCGCACCTGGCTGCTCGAGGCTGGATGACGGGCTGGTCAATGGTCTGCAAACGGGTTCCCCGCACCGTGTGGACATCGATGAGTCCCGCTTGCGCGAGGTGGTCGGCCTGCGGCCCGATGTCCAGCTTCTCGGCGAAGGCACGCTTTCCGAGCGGATCTGGGCGCGCCCGGCCGTGGCCGTCCTGGGCATCGACGCTCCGCCCGTGGCAGGCGCGGCTGTAGCTGCGGAGGGCCACGACGGCGAGTCAGATGCCAGGTAAGACCGGTATGCCAAACGCTTCATAAGGCTCCTTGCCGCCCGGTGCCGCCCGGTGCCGCCCGGCGATGGCTGCCTGCCTGGCTCCCCGGACTGCAGTTCAGAGGTAGTGAGCGCGGTTTTGGCACCCCGCAGGCGGTACTGGTCATGATCGGGTATCAGAGCTGTCCGGTGGTGTCGCTGATGGCTTGGTCGAGGATCGCCAGGCCGAGCGAAAGTTCGTCCTCGGTGGCGGTCAATGGCGGGGCGATCCGGAAAACGCCGCCCATGCCGGGCAGTTGCACGATGTTCATGTGCAGGCCTAGTTCGAGGCAGCGTGTGGTGACGAGCGCGCCGAGCTCGTCGGAACTGTGTCTGGCCTGGCGGCCGGCGGCCAGTTCGACGCCGGCCAGCAGGCCGCGTCCCCGGATGTCGCCCACGATCTGGTGCCGGTGCGCGATCTGTTCGAGGCCGTGGCGGAGGATGCCGCCCAGGTGGAGGGCGCGCTCGTCGAGCCGGTCGCGTTGCAGCACGTCGAGAACGGTGGTGCCGACAGCGGCCGGCAGCGGGTCCGCGACGTGCGTGGTGAAGAACAGGAATCCCCGGTCGTGTGCCGCCTTTTCGATTTCGGCGCTGGTCAGCACGGCGGCCAGCGGAAGGCCGGCGCCGAGTGTCTTGGACAGGGTGAGGATGTCGGGGACGACGCCGTCGCGCTGGAAGGCGTACCAGGTGCCGGTGCGGCACAGCCCGGTCTGGGCCTCATCGAGGATCAGCAGCATTCCGCGTTCGCGGCACTTGTCCCGCAGCGCCGGGAAGTAGCCGGGAGGCGGCTCGATGACGCCGCCGGAGCTGAGGATCGGCTCGACGATGGCCGCGGCCAGGCTGCCGGCCGACTGCGCGTCGATCAGGTCGAAACCGAAGTCCAGTTGACGCTGCCAGTCGAGCTCGCCGCCGGCGGTGGTGAAGTCAGGGCGGTAGCGGTCGGGTGCGGGGATGGCGAAGTTGCCGGGCGCGGCCGGGCCGTAGCCCTTTCTGCCCGCGCTGTAGGTGGCGCCCGCGGCTGCTTGCGTCATGCCGTGCCAGGACCGGGTGAACGAGACGATCTCGTGTTTGCCGGTGACGAGCTTTGCCATCCGGATGGCCGCTTCGTTCGACTCGGCGCCGGTGGTCAGCAGCAGCGCCTTGTCCAGCGGTTCTGGCAGTGTCCCGGCCAGGCGGCGTGCCAGGTCCACGACGGGGCGGCTGAGCATGCCGCTGAACAGGTGGTCGAGCTTGGCCGCCTGCCGGGTGACGGTGGCGACGATCTCGGGGTGCGAGTGGCCCAGGATCGCGCTCATCTGGCCGGAGGTGAAGTCGAGGATCTGGCGGCCGTCCTCGGTGAACAGGAAGCTCCCGGCGGCGTGGTCGATGATCTCGCGGGTGAACGCGCCGGCGCCGGCGTAGCGGATGAGGTGCCGGTCGGCGTCGGCCCAGAAGGACTCGCCGGCGGAAAGCGGGGCGGAGGTCGGAGCGGCCATGGCTCCGACGGTACGTCCGGCCCGGGCGACCCGTCCATCTCACGATCCTGGCGGCCCTGCCCGGCCAGACCGGACAATAATGAGCGGGTAATGAGACAGGAATTTAACCCCGCCAGCCAGCCGGACACGCCGGCGGGCCCGGTCTCCTGAAGGCTGGTCGCCGCAGCCGTCAGCGTGCGGCGTTTGCGCCGTTCCCTCAGGGGGCCTTCCGGAGGGGTCGTTGGGAGTGCCTGAGACTCATGGTTCTTCATCCTCCTTGTGGAATGCACCAGCGGCGCGCGCCGCTGAGGGCGGCCGAGCGGCGCGCGGGAGCCGAGTGCTCGCGGTGATTATGCCGCCAACGCTAGACGGCGGCTGCGCGGACCGCTTCTCCAATCCTGATCGCTTGGTCCCTGGTCGGCCGGGTGCACACCTTGGCCACGCACGCGGGCAGCGCGAGCACGGTGCGGTGCTCCTGGGCCCGGTACGCGCTCGGCGTCATCCCCACGAGCTCGGTGAATCGCGAGCTGAACGAGCCGAGGGAGGTGCAGCCGACCTCCATGCACGCGTCGGTCACGCTCATGCCCGCCCGCAGCAGCGCCATCGCCCGCTCAACCCGCCGGGTCATGAGGTAGCTGTACGGCGTCTCGCCGTAGGCCGCCCGAAACGCCCGGGAGAAGTGCCCAGGCGACATCAGCGCGTGGCGAGCCATGGTCGGCACGTCGAGCGGACGCGCATACTCCCGGTCGACCAGATCCCGCGCCCGGCGCAGATGCGCAAGGTTGGCAAGGTGTAGCTGGTCCACGGTTCGAGGATACCATCCGTGCAGGTCAGCAGTCCTGCTGACCTGCACGGATGAGACTTGGTGGGGGTCATGCCCACGCCCGAGTCCATCGCCAGTACCCGGCGGCACGCGAGCTGGCGTTCGCGGGGGGCCGGCCGAGCCAGGCGTGCGTCCGGCCTGCGGCCTGGTTCCCGCGGATCCGCCAGACCCTCCCGCCGCCCGGCCGGGTCCGGGACGGGTTATCCGGCTGAGCCGTGGGGTGTGGCGGGGTGGTCAGGCGAAGGCGGCGGCCAGCGGGGTGAGGCGCAGCACGTCCTCGGGGCCGGCCAGGTCGGGGAGGGTGACGAATATCGTTCGCACGCCACGCTCGGCCAGCAGCCGATAGCGGCCGATATGGTCATCGGCGGTACCAGCGTGGTGCCGCTGGGCGAAGGCCGTGGCGGTGGTCCGGCCGCGCAGTTTTTCCACGATCGATCCGGCGTGCTCACGGTCGCGGCCGATGACGGGGATGTCGAGCACGGTCACCTCGACCTGCGCGGGATCGCGCCCGGCCTGCAGGCAGTGCTGGCGCAAGATGGCGAGCTTGCGGTCCAGCGTGCCGACGTCGGAGGGAAGATTGCAGCCGTCGCCGAGCCTGGCGGCGATCTGCAGGGTGCGCTTCTCGCCGCCGCCGCCGACTATGACCGGGATCGGTGACACCGGTCGCGGATAGCAGGTCGTCTCCGGCAGGCAGACCCGCTCGCTCCGGTATTCCCTGGTGCCGGGCTGCCAGAGGGCGCGAAGCGTCTCGATGGCCGACTCCAGCTCGTCGAGCCTGGCCCGCGTCGGCGGGAATGGCAGGCCGAAACCCGCGTGCTCGCGTGCCCACCAGCCGGCCCCGATGCCGCAGAACGATCTTCCGCCGGTAAGCGCGTCCAGGGTGGCCACGGTCTTGGCCAAAACCCCGGCCGCGCGGAACGTCACGGGCGTCACCAGCGTGCCCAGGCGAAGCCCGGGTTCCAGACCAGCGAGCATCCCGAGCGTTACCCACGGCTCTGGAATCGGCTCCCAGGCACGGCCAACCTGGGGGATCTGGATCAAGTGATCCATCAGCGCGATTCCCTGCAGTCCGGCCTCGGCGGCGGCGTGGGCCACCGAAGCCAGCCAATGTGCCGGGCCTGCCGGGTCCTGATCCCACGGGAATCGCGAGAGCTGCAGCACCAAGCCCATCTGGACTGGCCGCTGCCGCTGCTCGCTGGCCGCGGTCCTCGCGCCCGGGGTGTGCGAGGGCTCGGGTTGAGCCGACTTGACGCTTACTACTAGGTCCCATCCCTCGCCGCCGATCTCGGCGACAGCCAACCGCATTCGCCGCAACTGGCCGTCCAGCACGGGCGCGGGCACCGGCCGATCGCGTGCACGATTACGGCGGCGGCACTCCGCCGGATCGGTGTCGGCGAGCACAGCGACGGCAGGCATGCCGCTGCCCCTGGCAAGCTCCAGGTAGCCGCGGCGCCGCGCCGGGTCCAGGCCCAGCGTGTCCACCACCGCGGTCAGGCCGCGGCGGAGCCGAGCCGCCACTATCTGGTCAAGCAGCGCGAAGGCGTCGGCAGATGCGTCTAGGTCGTGCTCGCCGCTACCCACAAGCGAGCGCAGCCGGTCGGACGAGACCACCTCATCCGGACGGTAACGCTCCGCCGCCCAGACCGACTTCCCCGACCCGGACGGCCCGACAAGCACCACCAGCGCAGGATCGGGAAGCGCCACGGCAGCCCTCAGTTCCGTCGGCTCCATACCCCCAGCTTCGCAGACCCTCACCACGCCCACAGGCCAGTGCCATGCCGTGCGCCGGCCAGTCCCCAGGCTCAGCATCCAGACATACCGGCCGCATATGGTGTCACGGCACATCGCCGATCGCGGGTGTTAGTAAGCGCGAAGAGCCGCCGTTTGAGGCAAGCCTGAACGCCCCGTTATGGAGGCTTCGGGTCACCATAGCCGGTGGTGGATCTGGCCCTCGACCATCGTGAGGTCCACGCGGCAGTCTTTGACCTGCCCGGGCGACAGCTCGAACAAGTTGCCCGACAGTGCGATCAGGTCAGACTGCAGCATGGTTGATTCACACGGCGGCATGCACCACGGCTACTTCCTGCCGGCCGAGGGGGCCAGCGATAAGGCCCTGGCATTGTTCAGCTTCCCCAGCCTGGCTGCCTATGAGCAGTACCGTGCCCTGTTCGGCACCGACCCGGACTTCATCGAAGCGGACCGCATCAGGGACGACAGCGGCTGCGTGCTCCGTCACGAACGGACCTTCATGCGGCCGTTGCTGCCCGGGTATCCGGAAGGGTAAGCAGCCCGCTCGCCCCCCTGGTCACGGATACCGGCGGCGAGCGCCTCCAGCCTGTCCCTGCGCCGCGCCACCAGCGCCACGGCCGCACCGTGATCTGCGAGCGCGGCGGCCGTGGCCGCGCCGATGCCGCTCGAAGCCCCGGTCACCAGCGCGACCGCGCCATCCAGTACCGGCTTCACCAGAACTCACCTCCCTTGCTCAGCAGCTTGACCGGAATGCTGGCGTCCCGCCTGGCCATGACCTAGATAATGCCGCAAACCGCGATACTGTGGGCCGGGAAGGTCTACCGGCATGCGGAGGCCGAACGGACACCGGTGAAATCGCCATCGGCGCTGCCTGTGTGCAGTGAGCGGCGGGGCCGAACGGAGCACGTGGGCGATCGGTCATGATTTACCCTTTTCTTCGGAAAACCGTGGCTGGGAGTTAGCCTGAGACCCAGGAGAGCATGTCTACGTGTTGCATGTGTCGCTCCTCGGGGAGCAGGCAATCACCGACGACCGGCCCGGCAGCTTCCGGGTCGGGTCGACGCGTGCGGTGGTCCTGGTCACCTTTCTGGTCACCCATGCCGGTTCACCTCAGCCCCGGCCTCGCATCGCTGGCCTGCTCTGGCCGGAATCCACTGATGCCCAGGCGCTGACCAACCTGCGCCGCGAGCTGCACCACCTGCGTCAGGTCCTGGGAGACGAGCCTTCGCTCGTCGTGACGTCAAGGGACCTGTGCTGGCGTGACACGGACACATGCCGTGTCGACGTGCGTATCTTCGATATCGAGCGGCAGGCTACCCTGGCTGCCGCGGCCGCCGATGACAGCGACGGGGTCCTGGTGCACGCCGCCACGGCCATCGCCGAATACCGGGGCGACCTGCTGCCCGGAGTGTACGAGGACTGGCTACTCGATGCCCGGGCGGAGATCGAGCGGCAGTGTGTCGGCCTGTGCGATCTGCTGTGCGAGACGCGGGCGCGGCGCGGTGACCTGACCGGGGCGGTGGATGCCGCGCGCCGCCGGATTCAGCTGCAGCCGCTGGAGGAGGTCGGCTATCGCACCTTGATGCGGCTGCAGGCCGACCTGGGCGACCGCGCGGGTGCCGTCAGTACCTATCACCATTGCGCTTCGGTGCTGGAGCGTGAGCTCGGCGTCGTCCCGGACAGCATGACGCGCGAGGCCTACCAGTCCTTGATGACCCACGCGCGCCCGGCGGCAGGATCCCCGGGGACAATCGACCGCGGGGCCGGCCGGCCCGGGGCAGCGGTAAAGCTCGTCGGCCGTTCCGCCGAGCTCAGCCTGCTCCAGGACGCGTGGGGGGCCGCCGCGGCGGGTCGCTGCCGTCTCGTGCTGGTCCGCGGTGGTGCGGGTGTCGGCAAGACCCGTCTGGTGGCCGAGGTCGCGGCGATGGCGCGGCTGCAGGGCGCCGTGGTCGCGAGCAGCCAGTGCTTCGGGACATTGGGGCGGCTGGCGCTTGCCCCGGTGGCGGACTGGCTGCGAAACGAGGCGGTCCAGTCAGCGGCGGCAACCCTCGATCCCACGTGGCGCGCTGAAGTCGGCAGGCTGATCCCGCCCGAGGGCCATGGCGGACGCGGGACCGGGCCACGGGCCATGGCGGACGCCTGGCAGCGCCATCGCTTCTTCGAAGGCCTCGCGCGGGCGCTGATCGCCGTAGGCCGCCCGACGCTGCTCGTGCTGGATAACGTGCAATGGTGTGACCAGGAGACGCTCGCCTTCATCACCTTCTGCCTGGGGCTGGCCAGCGGCTCGCCGCTCCTCGTAGCCGGGACCCTGCGCGACGACAATCTCGGCGAGGATCCTGAACTCGAGAACTGGACCGTCCGGATGCGCGCCACCGGGCTGCTCACCGAGCTCTCGCTCAGCCCGCTCGACGCCGCTGACACGGCGCATCTCGCCCAGGCGGTTTCCCGGGACCACCTGCTTGCGGCCGACGCGGACCTGCTGCACGCGACGACGGGGGGTTTCCCGCTGTACGTCATCGAGGCGGTACGTGGCACCGCCGATCCCGAAGGCACGCCGCTGCCAACCGGTGATCTTCAGGCTGTGCTGCGCAAACGCTTCGAGCAGGCGCCCACAGCAGCCCGGGAGGTGGCCGGTCTCGCGGCGGCGGCGGGGACGAACTTCACCCTCGGCCTGCTCACCGAGGCGAGTGATCTCGAGGCCGACATCGTGGTACAAGCCGTTGACGAGCTGTGGCGGCGCAGGATCATGCAGGAGTTCGGGGACGGCTACGACTTCTCCCATGACATGCTCCGCGAAGCGGCGTACGCCGAGGTCAGCCCGCCGAAACGGTGGCTGCTGCACCGGCGCATCGCCCAGAGCCTGGAGTTGCTCCACGCCGACGACACCGACGCGGTCGCGGCCCAGCTCGCCGAGCAGTACGCCCGGGGCGGGCAGGTCGAGCGGGCGGTGGCGTACTACCAGCGCGCGGCCGAAGTCGCGGCGGGCAGGTTCGGCTATGCCGAAGCGATCCGGCTGCACCGGCAGGCCCTGTCGATCATCGGGACGATGCCTGCGGGACGAGGCCGGGATTCGCGCGAGCTCGCAGTGCTCGAGGCGCTGGCGGCACCGCTCAACGCCAGGTACGGCTACTCGTCACCGGAGCTGCAGCAGACTCTGGAGCGCTCGATCGCCCTCGCAGAGTCACTGGGTCGCAAGGACTCCACGGTGGCCGGCATGGTCGCGCTGTGGGCGTCGCAGTTCGTGCAAGGGCGCACCGCCGACAGTTACCAGCTGGCCGCCCGCGCTCTGGATCTCATCGGCCCGGACTCCGAGCTGATCGGCCCCGCTCATTTCGCCGTCGGCGGGTCGGCCCTCAGCCTGGGGAGGCCGGCCGAGGGACTGCGCTATCTCGGGCTTGCCGCCAAGCTGGCGGGCGTGGCTGTCTCGCTGAGCACCGGTACCCGGTCAGATGTGCACAGCATGGCCTGGTCCGCGCACGCCTACTGGCTGCTGGGCCATGACGGCGAGTCCCTCTCCGCCTGCCGCGAGGCCATCACGCTAGCCCGGGCCATCGACGAGCCTTACAGCCTGGCCATGGCCCTGGCCTATGGCTGCATCACCTACCAGATGCACCACGACCTGCCCGAGCTCGGCATGGCCGTTGGTGAGCTGCGGGAGCTATGCGACCGGTATGACTTCGCCTACTACCGTGAATGGGGGCTGATTCTCGGCGGCTGGTCCGCCGCGGACCAGCCGGGCATCGGCCTCGCCCGGCGAGGCATCGACAACCTCAAGTCGCAGGGCTCGTTCGCGCGCATGCCGTACTGGCTGTCGCTGCTCGCCGACCTTTCGGCCCGGGTCAACCGGCCCGGTTCCGCGCGGGCGACCCTTGACGCCGCCCTCGCCGCCGGGCGCGTCCACGACGACGTGTGGTGGCTGCCCGAGGTGATGCGTATGCGTGCCGTCTATGACGGCGACCAGGCCGCCATCGCGCGCCTGCTCTCCGCCGCGCAGGTGGCGTCGGAACAGGGCAGTGTCGCTCTGCTCCGGCGCTGCGAGCATGACCTCGGCACGCTGAACGTTCGCCTTTCCGCCCCGGGCGTTCCCCCGACGGTCTAGCGCCGAGCGCGTCATCCGAACGCTCCGCGAACGCCGCGGTTCCTACCTTCGGTGTGCACCTACGACGCACCTGAAGGGGGCGACATGACCACATCAGCCGCCACGACTACCGCTCCGTATGCGGACCTGGCCGGCACTGTGCGCGGTGACCTGATCATGCCGGGGGATCCCGGGTATGACCAGGCACGCGCGGTATACAACGCCATGATCGACAAGTACCCGGCGGCCATCGCCCGCTGTCGTGACACCGCCGACGTCATCGCGTGCGTGCGGTTCGCCCGCGAGCACGGCATCACGATCGCGGTCCGGGGCGGCGGCCACAACGCAGCGGGCCTCGGGGTATGGGACGACGCCCTGGTCATCGACCTGTCGCTGCTGCGCAGCACCACGGTCGACCCCGAAAATCGCACCGTCCGCGCCGACGCCGGATGCACCTGGGGAGACATCGATCACGCGACCGTCGCGTTCGGCATGGCCACCCCCTCCGGCTTTCTCGCGTCCACCGGCGTAGCCGGCCTGACGCTCGGCGGGGGCATCGGTTACCTGTCCCGCCGCTTCGGCCTCACCGTCGACAGCCTCCTATCCGCTGATGTGGTCCTCGCCGACGGCGCGTTCGTGACCGCCAGCGCCAGCTCGCACGCCGACCTGTTCTGGGCGCTGCGCGGCGGCGGGGGGAACTTCGGCATCGTCACCTCGTTCACGTTCCGCTGTCACGACATCGGCGATCACGGCACGATCATCGGCGGCCCGGTCCTGTACGACCTCGCCGACACCCCCGAGGTGATGCGCTGGTACCGGGAGCTGCTGCCATCACTGCCCGAAGAGCTGAGCGGCTGGATCGGGCTGATCACCATTCCGCCCGCGCCGCCGTTCCCCGAGGCGCTGTGGGGCCGCAAGGCGTGCGCCATCGTCTGGTGCTACACCGGATCACACGACCAGGCCGATGAGGTGCTCGAGCCGGTCAGGACGTACGGCTCGCCCTTGGTGGTGGGCTTGCAGCCCATGCCGTTCAGCGTGCTGCAGAGCGCGTTCGACGGCCTCTACCCGGCCGGGCTGCAGTGGTACTGGCGGGCGGACTTCTTCAACGAGATCTCCGACGCGGCGATCGACGTGCACGTCAAGTACGGGGCGCAGCTGCCGACTGGTCACTCCACCATGCACATGTACCCCATCGACGGCGCCGCCAGCCGGGTACCCGCCGGCGCGACGGCCTTCGCCTACCGGGACGGCGGCTGGGCCGGCGTCATCGTCGGCGTCGACCCTGACCCCGCCAACGCCGGCCTCATCTCGCAGTGGGCCAGGGACTACTGGCAGGAACTGCACCCGACCTCGGCCGGCGGCGCCTACGTCAACTTCCTGATGGACGAGGGGCAGGACCGGGTCAAGGCGTCCTACCGCGGCAACTACGACCGGCTGGCCCAGGTCAAGGACCGCTATGACCCGGACAACACGTTCCACGTCAACCAGAACATCCAGCCTGCCGGCGCGCTGAGCCGCTAGCGCGGTTCCGTGCCGAGGAGGACACGATGCATCAGTACTACCCGCAGGCCCCGCAGCGGGGGCGGGGCCTGCGGGACCGGGCGGCCCCGGCGCGGCGCGGCGAGCAGGCACGTCGCGAGCCGGGCCCGCAAGCCGCCACCAGCCTCGTGTGCCTGCACGCGAGCGCCAGTTCGGGCCGCCAATGGCAAGCGCTCCAGCGTCGGCTGACCGGTCGTTACCAGGTGCTGTCCCCGGACCTCTACGGTTCGGGGAACAGCTCACCGTGGTCGGCCGAGCGGGAACTGGCTCTGGCCGATGAGGTCGCCTCCCTCGAGCCCGTGTTCGAGGGAGGCGGGTGAGTCGTTCCACCTAATCGGGCATTCTTACGGCGGGGCCGTCGCCGTGCGCGCCGCGCTCACCTTCCCCGGCCGCTTCCGGTCCCTGATCCTGATCGAGCCGGTGCTGTTCGGCCTGCTGCTTACCGAGGAACCAGACCGGCCGGCTACGCGCGAGATCATCGCGTTGTGCCAGCACACGAGGACCGCCGTGGAACTCGGGGCGCTGGACAGCGGGGCCAGGCGGTTCATCGACTACTGGATGGGCCCGGGCACCTGGGCGGATATGCCCCCGCAACGGCGAGCCACGGTCGCCCAGGCGATGCCCGGCGTACGCAGCCAGTGGTCCGCGATATTCGCCGAGGCGACGTCGCTGTCGGCGTACGCGTCGCTTGATCTGCCCACGCTCTACCTGGTGGGCAGCCAGTCCCCGGCCTCCGCCCGGTCCGTGGCCAGGCTGCTCACCCAGATCCTGCCCGACGTGACCACGGGCGCACTGGAGGGTGTCGGTCACATGGCACCCGTCACGCATCCCGAGATGGTCAACGCGGTCATCGAGGCGCACATCGCCCAGGTCAGATGACCCACGGTGGTCCGCTCGCCGCGCCGGGTGGCCATCCGGGAGCCGGTTCCGTTACGTTCACGGAATCGCCCGATTACCGTGCGCCTCGTTGCTCGCCGGGATCGGCGCTGCTAGCCTTCAGGCTTTCCTTAAGCCAACACGGAGGTACAGGATTAACATGTTGCGCCGAATTTCTCTCATTGCCGCCGCTACGGCGATGCTCGCTCTCAGCGCACTGCCGGCATCCGCCGCCATGGCATCCAGCGCCCACAAGCTTTCCTTCCCGGGCCTGCACGGTGTCAAGGCTTGGGGAACCTACGTCAAGACCAGCCGGGGGGTCCGGGTCAATGTGTGCGCCGAAGACACCGCCCGCGGCGTTTTCGCGGCCGGAGCGGTCGTGGTGGCCTCGAACGCCAGCAGGAAGTTCCACACCAACGTGGGCGCGGTGGCCTTCGGCTACCACCAGGTGATATGCCGGAGCATGACCCTGCGCTACACCGCTCACCTCCAGGTCTACACGTTCACCGGGACCAAGAAGGGGACGATCGGGAGCCGGAGCAAGACCAAGAACATTTACTGAACGCGGATGATCCAGGCCCGGCCGCGGCGGTCAGCCGCGGCCGGGCCGGCGTCGGGGACGACTACGTGGTCATGACCGATCCCGAGGGCAATGAGTTCTGCGTGTGCACGGTAGCGGACCTGTGAGCCTAGACTCGGTTACCCAGAAGTTCACGCCGGCCGTCGAGATGAGCAGGAGCACATGGCCGCGGAGACCCCCGAGATAACGGTGCACGACAACGTTGAGTCGCAATGCTATGACGCGCTGATCGGTGACCAGGTGGTGGGCACCATCGTCTACGAGCACTCCGGACCGAGAATGGTGTTCCAGCACACCATCGTCGAGCCCGAGTTCCGCGGCCGGGGCATCGGGACCACGTTGGTCACGAAGGCGCTGGACGACGTCCGGGCCAAGGGCATGACGCTGACCAACTACTGCGGGTTCGTGTCGGAGTTCGTCGCGGCTCATCCCGACTACGCGGATCTCATCGACGCGGAGCATCCCGGCCGCCCGCGCCGCAGGTAAGCCGGCGCTGCATAGGCGGCGATGCCCGGCCCTAGTGGGGGATCCCCGAGATCAGGTCGCCCGCGCGGGCCAGCACGGACGTGCGCGAGGACCGGCGGGCGGACTCCAGCCGGTCCGCCGTCCGGTAGAGGGCGTAGAGGCCGTGCACCCCCGCCCAGCGGGCGGGCTCGGGTTCCCAGCGAGGCGAGCGATGGCCCACCCAGGGCAGGGCGGTCAGCGGGCTGGGGACACCTCGCACCAGGTCGGCGAGCGTGCGGCCGGCCAGGTTGGCGGCGGCCACCCCGTGGCCCGAGTAGCCCCCCGCCCAGCCCAGGCCGGTCCGCGGGTCCAGGGTGACCGTGGCGCACCAGTCCCTCGGCACCCCGAGCACGCCGCACCACGCGTGCTCGATGCCGGCCTGGGCCGCGACCGGGAACATCCGGCGCAGGATCCGGCCGAGCTGCGCGATGGTCGACGGCGCGATCGCGCCGTCGTGATCCAGGCCGGAGCCGAACCGGTAAGGAACGCCGCGGCCGCCGAGCGCGATCCGTCCGTCCGGGGTGCGCTGGGCATAGATGTACGCGTGCGCCTCGTCGCTGAGCGTCTCGAAGTGGTCCCAGCCGATCGATTTCCAGGCGTCGTCGCTGAGCGGTCCGGTGACGATCATCGAGCTGTTCATCGGCAGCAGCGTCCGGTGCTGGGCCGGGATGTCCGCCGTGAACCCTTCGGTGCAGCGCAAGACATAGGGTGCCCGGACGTCGCCGGCCGGCGTGCGCGCCCGTCCGGCTGACATCGACGTCACCGGGGTCGCCTCGTAGAGCCGCACGCCGGCCCGGGTGACGACCTCGGCCAGTCCGGCGGCCAGGCCGGCTGGCTGCACGCGGGCACAGTGCGGCGAGTACAGGGCGCCGACGGCCCCCGTCAGCTGCAGGCGATCGGCCAGGTCTGTCTTTTCCAGGTACCTAACGATCCCGGCATCGTCTCCCCACGCCCGTTCCTGCTCCAGCCGGCGGCGCAGCCGGGCCTCCTGGGCCGCCGAGGTGGCGACGGTGAGCGTGCCGCCTTTCACCAGGCCCGCATCGATTCCCTCGGCGGCGCAGACCCTGGCCACCTCGTCCACTGTGTCGCGGAGCTGCCGTTCGAGCTCGCGGACGCCGCTCTTGCCCTGCGGGTGCCTGGCGTAGCGGGCCCGTGACCCGGGCAGCGTGGCCGTCACCCAGCCGCCGTTCCGGCCGGAGGCGCCGAACCCGGCGAAACTGGCCTCGAGGATCACGATCCGGAGCGCCGGGTCAGCCCGCTTGAGGTAGTAGGCGGTCCACAGGCCGGTGTAGCCCGCGCCGACGATGCACACATCGGCCTCGGTGCCGCCCGGCAGCGAGGGCCGCCGCGGCGGGATGCCGCGCGCCTGCCACCAGTAGGACACCTCCCCGTTGCGCATGCTCCGGCCTCCTCCTCGTCGCTGAAGGTTGCACCTTAGGCCCGGTGAACCAGGTCAGGGGGCCACAGGCCGGGCTTTTCTCGTCGCCGGCAGGGTAGCGTCAGGGTATGCGACTTGGGGTGCTGGATGTCGGGTCGAACACGGTGCACTTGCTCGTGGTGGATGCCTATCAAGGGGCGCGCCCCATGCCGGCCTTCTCGCATAAGGCCGAGCTCAAGCTCGCCGCTCACCTGGAGGGCGACAGCTCGCTGTCCAAGCCGGGCGAGAGCAGCCTGCGCGGGGTCGTGGAAGAGGCGCTGCGCATCGCCGAGGACAAGGGCGCCGAGGACATCATCGCGTTCGCGACCTCGGCCGTCCGGGAGGCCGTGAACGGCGAGCAGGTCCTGGCCAGGATCCGCGAGCAGACCGGCGCGCAGATCAACGTGATGACCGGCCAGGAGGAGGCCCGGCTCACCTTCCTCGCCGCCCGCCGCTGGTTCGGCTGGTCCTCGGGGCGGCTGCTGGTGATCGACATCGGCGGCGGCTCGCTCGAGGTGGCCTCGGGAATCGACGAGGAGCCGGACGTGGTGGCCTCGCTGCCGCTCGGCGCCGGGCGCCTCACCCGGGACTGGATCAGCACCGACCCGCCCTCGCGGCAGGAGGTGCGCCGCCTGCGCAAGCACGTGCGAGCCGAGATCGCCAGGGAAACGGGCGGCATGCTGCGTCAGGGCGTCCCCGATCACGTGGTGGGGACCTCGAAGACGTTCCGGCAGCTGGCCAGGATCGCGGGTGCGGCCCCGTCCGGCGAGGGCTTTTACGTCAAGCGCGTCCTGCGGCACTCCGACGTAGCGGCCCTGGCCGAACGCCTGCCGACGATGACGCAGGCCGAACGGGCCAAGCTGCCGGGCGTTTCGGCCGGCCGGGTGCCTCAGCTGCCAGCGGGAGCCATCATCGCGGACGCCATCTTGGACCTGCTGGGCGTCGATCAGCTCGAACTCTGCCCGTGGGCCCTGCGTGAGGGTGTCATCCTGCGGCGCCTGGACATGCTCGCGCAGGGCCTGGGCACATTACCTGAACTGAGGTGGCGGGCCTAAGTTGTCGCCGCCGGGCATGATCCGGATGCCCTCGGCCTTCTCCTCGGCGTCGATGACCGTGGCCCGGGCCGGGAAGGGCTGCTTCTCCTGGGCCGGAGCTGACGAGGGCTGGGCCTGCGAGGACTGGTGGGTCTGCGAGGACTGGTGGGGCTG
>WNGP01001958.1_pt1 | contig 17145 bp, 20 predicted proteins | sample 5407671 | NCBI WGS metagenome assembly WNGP01 (sample SAMN13153381, study PRJNA577476) | soil metagenome | isolation source: 40 cm soil or saprolite under Garry oak tree replicate 2 | place: USA:California | collected 2016-06-15 | reverse complement strand
CGGGTTTTGGCACGAGGCGATGCGGTCAACCAGGCAACGGCTCGCATCAAATTGAGGGCAGCGGCAGAAAGCCTCGTGTTGGAGGTGCGTCCGGGCTAACCCGATAGAACGCGACCGGCGCATCTCACAGCGGCGCACGCGCTTCTGAGAGCGTTCCTTCAATGCCAGCTCGCTTGACATACTGTTCCCGAAATGCTGGCGTCTGCTGGCGTTGGCGTGCTGTTTGTAACGCCAGGCATTGCCCTTGGGGCAGCAATTTCATGGTTCGTGAACCTTTCTTCTTCTGTGTACAGGTGCTGCGCGACTTCCCAGCACTTGCAGTCGGCCCAACCGAAGGCAATCTCCATCACGTCATGGCCCAGATGATCCACCCGCTCCTTCCAGGAGGCGCTCCGCTTGCGCTTCCGGACAGGTGACACACTTGGCTTCCCAATCAATCACAAAGCACGCCGCAGCAAATCCCTGTCCCTGCCTCGCTTGCCAGTTGGTGTCGGCGTCTTCCGGGGCCAATGACCTCCACGTGATGCACGAAAGCCTCCGTCACCAGGATGCCTGCATCGACATAGCCGGCATCCACCAGATGCGGCGCTGGGAGCAGGTCGCGCTCAGCCAAGTGAGCGTGGATGGGATCGAGCAGCTCGCTATCGGGAACCGTTGCAGCCGTTGTCGCCACGTTGGTGATAAGGTTGGGGTGGTCTTGCTCACAGGTTTCTGTGAGATGAACCGTGTACCCCGTCCAAGTCGTTGTCCGCTTGACACCGAAGCGCGCTTCCACATCATGGGGTGATTGAAAAAGCAAGGCGGCTGGGGGCAAGTCATTGTTGCTGCGCCACTGTACCGGACCAGCCGGGGCATAGAACTGTTGGATCCAGACCTGAGGCAGGATTTCCAGAGCAGGATCCTCTCGCAGCCAGGCTGGAGTTGCCGGATCTGCAAGGGCCGCGAGTCCAGGAAAAACCATCGGCGCCGATCGTCTGGGCGAGCGCTTGGCGCTCAGCTTCGACTTCCAGGCAACCGATACTCCTGAATGCGCTGCTCATAGCGCTCCTTCCATGCTGGGCGGACCCGCTGAAGCAGCCAGGCAGGAGCCACGACTGCCAGAGATGCGAGCGCGTGGCGCATCGTCTCTCCCACGCATTCCAAGCGCTTGAGGGTGCGAATGGCGGCCAGGATATGGGTTGAAGCGGTGCGTTGGTGCCCACGCGCCGATCACGCAGCCCGTGAGTTTTGAACTGGTCCAGCATCGTCTCAAAGAGCAGCTGCTCGCCATGCCCAACCCACAAGCGGGCGCGAAATTCGCACAGGACGGAGTAATCAAAACCGGGATCGCTGAGTTCTCAATTTAACGCGTATTTCCAGTCAATGCGAATGCGCACGGCGAGGGCCTCTTGCCGATCCGATAAGCCTTCGGCAAAGTGCATGATGGTGATCAGGGCCAGGCGAGAGGCGGGCGAGAGCTGGTTGTCCTTGGGGGGGAAAAAGGGCCGCAAACAACTGATCGTCATAGAGGGTGCCCAGCAGGTCGCGCATGTGAAGATAGGGATTGCCTTTGGGGCAGGCCGCATGGGCGATCCGGGCAGTTTCCTCGGGAACCGGGCCAATCGAGTGGGGGTGCAACGTCATAGACTGTCTCCTACGAAAGTTCTCAGCAGGCAGAGGCCTCTTGGTAGGGAGATTGTATCATTGCTGTCACCTCCAATTCGCCAACACTATCATACATCACGCGCTTGAGTGTTTTGAGCTTATTGACTTTGCCCTCGGTGACGCCTTGGCTCCAGGGCAAGCAGAGAGCCGCATAGACTGCATCGTAGTCTCGTTCGATCCCAATGACAAAGCTCCCCAGTTCAGGGATGCCGCTCTTGATTGCTTGCTCCATCCAGGAACGTAACTCCTGGTGCTTGCGCTCGCGCACTATCCTCAGGAACGCTTGCAGTAAGGCATAGACCGTTTGCACCTCCGGCGAGAGGTGCAGCAACTGACCGAGCCTTTCTTGTTCGACCTCTTCGAGATCGTCACGCTTGCGTGAAAGGCGGCCACCGTAATGCACGTGGCGAGACGGCCTTGGCACGCTCCTTGCGAGAACGAGGCACAGAGCCATCGGCGGTGGTCGTGCGCAAGTAGCCCACGTAGGCCCGCACCAGCGACGCACTGCCCGGATATCCGCGCTCGCTGATTTCGCGGTGCAGCTGGGCAGCGTTGCGCTCCCCCTGGCTCCATCTGTCGAGCAGGTAGTCTTCATACGCATCAAGCTGACTAGCGCGCAGGGGGCGCGGGGTCGGCAGAGGTGGGTCTGGAGGCTGGCGGAAGTACTTGCGCACGGTATTCCGCGCGAGACCCAGTTCTTCCCCGATCTTGCGCAGGCTCATCCCAGCTGCATGAAGTTCCTGTACGCGCTGATACAATTTCCATTTGCGTAAGAGACGTGCCTGCGACTTGCGTTGGCAGCCAGGAGTGGCAGAAAAAGAGGACAGAGGGTGGTCTGGCTTCTGGCACTTCCCTGACGAGGCTTTCCCAGGTTCCAGGCGAATCTGCGCGCGAATCAAGAACGCTTCTACGGCATCGCCCAAATTCGAAAGGATGTGCCAACGGTCCGCCACCTGCGTTGCCTGCGGTGCTCCGGGCGCTGGCCCCATCGATATAGACGCCTCCACGATCTCGACTCACGACATCCACTTCTGGGTGTGCCGCCAACCACTGGCGAACGCTCTCTGCCTCGCGGTCGGCCAGCAGATCCACTATCTTGTGCGTCTCCAGGTTCACGAGGATGCTGCCGAAGCGCTTGCCGCGGCGCCAACTCCAATCGTCCACCCCGATGATATGCACTTGGCCGATCTTAGGCAGAGGGACGAGAAAGAGAGACCAGAGCACGGTAGCATCGGAAAAGCCCATCCCCAGCTTGTCACCCAGACGTTCTCCGCCCTTGCCACAGGTGGCAAACCCGATCTCTTGCACGGCCGTGCGCAGCCGCCTGGTCAGGCGAGAGTAAGCTGCAATGAAATCAGGGAGCCGCTCGGTGAAGACTTTGCGGCAACAGTCGGGGTTCCGGCAAAAGAACTTGCGGACAGTGAGCACTAGCCGAATAGGACGACCGGCGCAGGGCAGATCCCGCGGGTGCCTGCAGTAGTCACTGTGGATAGCTGAGGAGGGCGTCATACAGAGTGGACAAAGCGAGCTGGGCCGATGCGAGGTCACACAGATGAGCAGCTCCTCTGGCGTGTCACTGATGGAGGCGATTTCCAGTCCCTCCGGCAAAGGAAACAGGGGCGTTATTGGCATTCCGTGCCACCTCCTGCAACAGACTCTTGCAGGAGCTTACCAGATTCATTCACGCTCTTCACTGGCTCACCAAAAACCAGGATGAGCCGTTCATTTGACCACCAGGCAGCTATCTGAAATGCCCTCTGAGGGCATTTCATGAGCGCCACATGAAGCTTGACGGACTAGTAGGGGCCGATTTATCGCGCCCTGGGGTGGCGGGGCAACCTCCCGTAGAGAAGTTCGCCAGCGGTAGCAGATTTGAGGAACAGTGCCTGTTTGCTGTCAAAGAACAGAGAGCTAGCCGGGGGAGAACCCCTTTTATATTAGCCTAAACAGTTGCCCTCGTTTCAAATTCATTTCAAGATGATTTCAGCTCTATTTCAGGTAAGTAAGCTAAACTCTATTTGTCTTTCATACAAAACTACCATGAAATGATGCGTGTTCTCATCGGTTCCGCGTCGTCTGACAAGGAGGAGTTCCGTATGACATTCGTCAAGAAACATCCTGCCGGACTTGTGTCGTTCTTTTTCTCCCTCATCCTTCTCCTTGTTGCTTGCAGCTCCACCAGTCAGATTCCTCAAACTTCCACACCGATAGCAACAACTCCTTCAAAGGTTCTGTCTCCCACTGCTCAGAAGCCTGAGCCAACTGGTACGCTCACGCCAGGAAATGGTGGAGGTACCGGATGGATTGCCTTCGGATGCAATCCTGATCCGACCCATTCCCAGAATGACATCTGTGTGAGTAAGCTTGATGGGTCAGGAATGCGCCAACTGACCCACAGTTTGGTCAATCAGGCTTCCCTCACTCCTGTCTGGTCGCACGATGGGAAGCGCATTCTGTATCGGGTGGATACCGACTGTCCCCACAACTGCCAACGCGATGACATTTGGCTCATGAATGCCGATGGGTCAGGAAAGACCAACTTGACCAACAATCCCGAAGGAGCCAACTGGGGTGCCTCTTGGTCGCCTGATGGCACACAAATTGTCTTCAACTCAAGCCGTGATGCTGGCTACCCGCAACTCTACCTGATGGATGTCGGCGGTTCGCATGTCAAGCATCTGCTCTCAACGATGTGGGGAGAGGGTCCTGTCTGGTCGCCCGACGGCAAAAAAATCGCCTTCTCTTCGAACTCTATTCACGTCAATGGTCGGGACGATTTTGACATCTATGTGATGAACGTTGATGGTTCAGGAGTTACCAGGTTGACGACTACCCGTGGGAACGATGGTGTAACTTCCTGGTCACCTGATAGCAAACGGCTGGCCTTTTACTCCTATCGAGATGGTCATCCTGAGGTCTATGTGATGAACGCCAATGGCTCATCCCAGACGAGGCTGACCAGAGGTCCAGTGAACTCTGCTTCCTCGATGGCATACTGGTCACCCGACGGCACGAAGATTCTCTATACGTACAGCAGCGACACCAACGAAACCAGCATCTATGTGATGAACGCTGACGGCTCAGGGCAGACCAAGCTGATGGACGTATGGAGCGGCGGTGGTGATGCCGTTTGGCAACCGTAAACGAGTTGAAGAAGTCTCTTGTCTGACAGGAGAAGAGGTTCACCATGAAAAGAACTCTCAAAACCCTCTGCTTGCTGGGAATAGGTCTGCTTTGCTTGAGTGGATGTACCGATCAAGCGTCCTCTCCCTTGTCAACGGGAAGGGGTTCTTCAACCCCAACCGCTCATCTCACTCCCTGCCAGATTCACATGGGCAGTTCAACAGGGCCTCTCACCGGGCATATCGCTTTCGCTGCAACAGGCAATGACTGGGATATTTTTGTCATGCAGGCAGATGGTTCTGGACGGAGGCAACTGACGTATGATCCTGGACCCCAGTTTGATCCCTCATGGTCCCCCGATGGCAAGAGGATTGCCTACCGCGACTCGCGCTTTGGTATCAACCACAACGATGAGATCTCTATGATGAATGCCGATGGCTCAGATCAGATCAACCTGACGCACAATCCAGCCAATGAGTGGTCTCCCGCCTGGTCCCCCGGTGGCAACAAGATTGCCTTTGCCTCTGATCGCGAGGGTCAGCTAAAAATCTATCTCATAAATCCTGATGGAACGGGCTTGGTGCGCTTGACGCAAGGCGAGGGGGAGTATCCGAGTTGGTCGCCTGATGGCAAGAAGATCGCCTTTGCCTCTAGCCGTGATGGCAACTATGAGATCTACGTAATGAACGCTGACGGCTCGAACCAAACGCGCCTCACGAATAATCCAGCCTATGACATGTATCCGGCCTGGTCCCCCGATGGCCAATTCATTGCCTTTGATACCCAACGTGATTATTATCCTCCAAAGGACCAGGGAGCAGGTGAGGAATTTGAAATTCACGTGATGAAAGCTGATGGGACTTGCGACACGCGCTTGACCACCAACGCTGTCGAAGATCGCTTTCCCGCCTGGTCTTCTGATGGGACACGACTTGCCTGGGAACAAGAGGGGCAGGTGGCAGTGATGTATGCCAACGGGACCAACCAGATGTCGCTTGGACCAGGAAATTTTCCCGCCTGGATATCATAAAAGGCCACCCCCCGCGTCACCACACACCCCCACGCTTCCCCCTCGCCTCGCGTTAGAACAAATTTCCTCAAAACCGTAAAAGTTTATCAACGTTTTGTGCATCTTATTCCCAAACGCCCTGACGGGCTACCTTCGGTCATGGGGATGCGCAAAAGCACTTTACTAAATGAAGTTACATCACTTTATAAAGCTACTTCATATTATGAAGCCCCTGGTAACATGTTACCACTTCTCACCTTTGGTAACTAACTTGTTACAGTTTATCATTTACAGAAGGGTCAAGCAGCTAACGAGGTAACTTCTCACCCCTCCCCTCCTCTACTTCTCGACAAGCAGCTAACCAGGGTCAACAGGTAGACTCCCATACAAGGGCAAGCTTTAGAAGGGTTAAGCAGCTAAGGAGGTAACCAGGGTCAAGCTCCTTGCACTGGTAACATGTTACCACTTAGCAAGATTAAGAGGCTAATCAGGGGCAACAGGCAGACTCCGAAACCTCGGCAAGCCTTAGAAGAGTAAAAGTACAATCCTTGCACGTCTGTACAACCTCGTCAGAATTCAATCCTAGCGCGTTGTGGAGCATCAGATTAGATCGTTAGGTGTGTAACCTCAGATTTATTTTCCGGCTCTTTTATCCCAAATAATATTCTAAACAATAGCATCTCATCTTTCATTCGTTCTTGGAGATCAAGACCTAAAAGCTGGGCGGCTTCATAACGAGGTGCTATAGCTTGGATCGATTGCGGAACAGAGTCGGCCAAAGCTTTGACTTCAAGTAGCTGCTCCTTGTTTGAACCATAAATCTCCTGTCGCGCAGCGTGCCATGTTACGAGATTTATCTCATCAGTAAACTTAGCCGGAGCCGTGTACGTCAGAATATCTATATGCCAGGACTCATCGAACCACTTTAACGTTTTATTGTACGGTGCTGGACCTAGCATAACGCCAAAGTTCTTTCGGAGCGGAATAAAATAACCATTTGTCTCCCAGCGCGGGATGTAGGTGCCAGTGACCCCGTGATCACCTAGAATAAAATCACGAGCTGGACTCCGTACGAATTCCCATCTGGCTCTTATGATTGCTGCTGAAGTTCGTTGTGCATTAAGGGGATACCCGACACCCACTTGACTCTGACTCCATACCCCTTCTTTAACTATGTCCTCAATCCCATATTCAAGGTCTGGATTACGTGTTATTTGAATGGTGATATACCAGGCTAACTTTGTCCAATCGTCAGCAGATATCCAAGAGCTATTGCTAGCCATAATTTGATTAACCTCTTATGAGCTTGTGAAACATAAGATTTAAAGTATCCCCCATTGTCTAGACAATGGGCGGCCAGCAATAAGATAGACTGCTGCTTGCTTGCTCTTTGTTGTTCTCTCTGATGGCAGGGGTAGCCGCTTCCTTGCCCCAATGGACTGCCGCTGGGGTTTGATAGTCCAGCGCTTGATGCAGGCGCTCCTGGTTGTAAAACGCAAAGTAGTGCTTGAGGCGACTGACGGCCTCTGGCACGCTTTGGTAATCGTGGATGTAGACCTCCTCATACTTCACACTGCGCCATAACCGTTCCACAAAAATGTTATCCAGAGCCCGTCCACGTCCATCCCAGCTCATGCGAATGTTGGCGCTTTGCAAGCGACGGGTGAACTCGGCACTGGTGAACTGCACGCGCCTCTTCGCTGTTCCCACGGGTTGCGCAACGAGCGGCACTTTTCCACGAAGTGGCTCCAAACCATGTTCGTTGCCTTCGTCTCATCCCTGGGAAGCCGCATCTTCCCAGCATTGCCACCAGGCCAGCGGGGTGGTTCACCCCGCTGGTGAGGCCGATTCATGCAAGATGGTCATCTCGTTGCGCAACCCGTGGGTATATCCAACCCACAAGGTAGTTCGTTTCTTGCCATAGCGTGCGTCGAGGTCATAGGGAGAGTTGATGAGCTGGGCTGCAGGGAGAGCTGGCTCTTGCCGCCACTGCCCGCCTTGGTCGAGCGGTTCAAACTGTTGCTCCCAGATCGTGCGCAGCGTCTCGATGGCAGGCAGCGTTTTCATCCAGTCGGCAGTGCTGGCAGCATCCAGCGCATGCAGGAGAGTCCAGCCGTCGGTTCCCACCTGATTGGCATAGTGCTTCCGCTCTTCCTCCTCCTTGGGCAAGCGTTCATGTTCAAGTCGTTCACCATAGCGCTCAACCCACTCAGCCGGTACGTAGGCACGCACCCACTCGGGGGCGACTTCGGAGAGCACATTCAAGACATACACCATCGTCTGAGCGACGCATAGCACCCGGTTGAGTGCGCGGATCTTCGCCAGGATATGGGTTGAGTCGGTACGCTGCCGTCCGTGGGCTTTGAGCCACCCACCTTCTCGGCAGCGCTCCAAGAGCAGATCCAATAAACGCTGCTCGGCATTGCCCGCGACTAGGCGAGAGCGGAACTCGGAGAGCACGGTATGGTCAAATCCGGGATCGCAGAGGTCCAGGCTGAGGGCGTATTTCCATGCGAGCCGATCACGCACCGCATCAGCGGCCTGGCGATCCGTCAAGCCTTCCAGAAATTGGAAGAGCGTCACCAGTGCCAGACGCCACGCAGCTAAAGCGGGTTGGCCATGGGTAGGAAACAGGTCAGCAAAGGCCTCATCGGTGTAGATCGTTCCCAGTGTATCACGCAACTGCATCAAAACATTTCCCCGTGGAAACACGGCGCGAGCCACATGAGCGGTTTCTTCTGGAACTGGTGGAATTGGGAGAGCTTTGAGCGACATAGATTACCTCCTGGAGGAGCAAGCAACAAACTATTCATCGCCTCCATAGTAATGGATGAGGTCTAGTCACTCCTTTTTGACTTCGCCACCAGTACCAAATGTGATACTGGTGGCAAAGTGTCCAGAACCGGCGAGCGAAGCGATGCCGCGTACGTAGGGGCCGATTGATCGCGCCCTGGGGTGGGTGGGGACCCAGCATTGAATTCGCCACCAACGTCAAATCCGAGGGAGAACCCTAAAACTATGCCGGTTACCCCAGCTTCTCAAGCAACGCACTAAAACGCCCCCGGTCAAACAGCTTGTTGTCGTGCAGCATGCCCCAGATTTCTTCCACCAGGGCAGAACCAATCATCTCCACAGCCTGCTTGCGCGAATATCCTGCCGCCAGGAGCCGCTCGAACGTCTGCTGCGTCTCGGGAGGGTCACTGGCACGAATCTGGTCCTCGACCACCTCCAGGATCAGCGCTTTAAGACGAGGATTGGTCGCCGTTCCCTCCTCGTACGGTTGGCTTGTTCCTCTGGCCTCCCTCATCGGCTCACGCCTCTTGTGGTCCTTCTTTCTATTGCCTTTCACCTTCTTGGCCTCCCTTTCGATGTATGAAATACCCGCTCCTTCTTCCCTCCTGGTGCCCTATATCGGTTTCAATAGTATCATAGTGCATCAATCCCTTAATCCGCCAAGCTTCTCCCGTGTTTACCTTCGCGCAATCGTAGCGTATGATAAGCATTGCCGGGCCACATCAAGAGGCCTTGCGGATTAGGAGAAGCATATGACCGGAGATGGACAGGCAGCAAAACCACGAGCCAGGGTGCCTGAGACTGCGGTGTTGGCACAGCTCAGGAAGAAAAGCCGCGAGGAATTACTTTTTCTCGTGGAACAGCTCCTGGAACGTAAGCCTGACATAGAGCCCTTGATCGAGCTGCTGATAGAACTTCCTCTGACTCCCACCACACAGGAGAAGAAGCGGTCAGGCAGGGGCCGGGTGCGTACGCTTGATCCCTCCACTATTGAAAGCCAGGTCGCCTCGGCTTTCTATAACGCGGGGCGAGGATGGGGCGCTGCCAGCCGCGTTGCCGCCGAGTTAGAGCAGTTATATGACATAGGCAAGAACTTTGCCGAGGTGGGCGAATGGGCCAATGCGCAGGTCGTGTATGCTACAGTTGCCGGGGAAACTATCATGCAATATGAGGAGGTACACGATGAGGGTCAGGTCAGTTGGGTTCTGGGTAAATGCGCAACTGGCCTGGTAACCTGCCTGAATGCTCAGCCTACCCTCCCACGGAATGAACGATTGGATGCCGCGGAACGCGAAGCACTGCTGACCTCGCTGTTCGACCTCTGGAAATTTGGCTACAATTACGGCGGGCTCGATGTGGATATTCCGGCGGCAATCGCGGGAAATGCAACAACGTATGAACGGAAGAGGGTTGAGGCATGGCTGCGTCAGGAGATGAGACCCGGGCAGGACTTCTCAAGCAAGTGGCACAACCGTGGGATCGTTGATTTTCTGGCGACACTTAAACAAACGGATCACTTCAGCGATGAAGATGTGCTTGAAGAGTACCGCAATGCCGGTCTGTATAAGGAACTGGCAGAGAAATTCCTGCAGCTTGGCCGTGAAAACGAAGCGCTGGGCGTCGCCCAGGCAAACTTGACCGAACCCATGGACGTGACCTGGTTCGCAGAACAATTGCTGAAATCGGGTGAGGCGTGGCGAGAACAGGCCCTGGCATTTGTGGAAATGAGGCTCGGAGAGGTCGAACAAGCTCTCCAGGGAAAGCGACAGGATTTCACAAGCGCACACACTGTAGACACCTACCGGCGCTGGCTGAGCGAAAAGTACCTCCTGTACGGCAAGGCAAAGCAAGCTCTGGATATGGAGCTAGCACGCTTCCAGGCCAGCCCGGGTGATGCCACCTATCGCTCCGTGCGAGCGGCAGTGCAGGTAGCCAGTCAGCCAGAAGAGGCGTGGCCCGGCCTTCGACCGCGACTCATCCAGACGTTAGAGCAGCAAAGCCGTTGGGGAGCGCTCGTCAGTATCTACCTGGATGAGGGAGAGGTCGGCCAGGCGTTAGCCGCCCTTGCAGAGATGGAGCATACATCAAGTACATCGCTCTATGGATACAACTATCGTGCATTTTCGAGCGATTACCAGATTCAAGTGGCAAAAGCCGCGGAGGAGTCTTACCCGCACGAAGCGATTCGCCTGTACAAGAGTGTGATACAAAAACTCATTGACGGGCGCGGGCGCGAAAATTACCAGCAAGCGACAGACTTCTTGATGCGCGTCAGGCTGCTGTACCAGAAGCAAGGACAGGAACCGGAGTGGCACGCGTTTATTGCCCACCTGCGCAGCAGCAACAAGAGCCTGCGAGCTTTGAAAGAAGAACTGGACAAAAGAGACTTGTAACAGGTAGCTGAAACACTCCGTGATTCTAGAGTATACAAAGGAGTAGCAATGTAAAGCGACCCGATTATCCGCCACCCTAGGTCGTCAGGAGGGTGAAAGCTGAGTTGACCGCTTGCAAGGAAAACAACTCTGGATCAAAGTGCGCTCCAGCCCACGCGCGCAGCTCCTTGTGCTCGGGATGACGTCGATCCCGCAGAGCTTCAAGCAGGTGTTCATAGCCCCCAATACCACCACAATCCTCCGGAGGGCACGCGCGTGCTCCATCCAGGCAGCGTGGAACTATCATATCCTGGGTCCATGGCCAGATGTGTTCTACCGTAATCACATGACGCCAACCATCCCCAAAATCATATTCGTAGATAAAGCTGGCTCCTTCCTCACGGGCAATCCTGCGGAGTCGGACACGCCGATCGTCCTTCATCCCGTCCTCGTACTCGGGATCCGGCTCTCCATAGCGCGTGGTACCAACAATGAACTGATGCAGGTGATAGTTCTCCCACCCCATGACGACCTGGAGCATCCGGTGCAGGCCAAAAAGCGTCACCTGGCCTGAAACCACAATGCGTCGCCAGATCGGTGGCTCAATGTAAGCCAGGCGAATATGCAGCTGATAGACAACGTCTGTTGAAAGGTTAGCCATGCACCCTCCTCGGCTTAGAACTCGTATCCCCGGTTCACCCAGTAGTGCCAATCCTCAATCGCCTGTTGGGTCTCCTCGTCTACCTGAATCCCCTCTAATTGCATCAAGGGAACCGCGAGCTGACGCCGTTTCCAGCGAATCAACACAAACATATCATGCTCGCATTCCTCGTCGGGGGCCATGCCCACGACCTCAACTTTATCTCCCAGTTTCTAACGGCGAGATTGCGCGGAGAGCGACACACCGGGCAGAAAACGGGAATTGCAAGGTATCGGAAAGATAGTTATACCACCCTGCCGCCTGCTCTTCAGGGCCATAGGCGTCCACGATGATCTCCATGTGGATACGCTGTTCACGTTCTTCATCTTTGGCTTGACGAGTCATATGCATTCTCCTGTAACAGGTGAAAATCGCTAAATATCCCAGTCTCCCATTCTGGGAGACATGTTACCACGTGGCTCTTGCATTTTAAACCCTGAAAACGCTCCAGGGCAAACGATTTGGAAAGAATAGGAGACTGTCTCGTTGTGTTCTGCTTAGTGGGAACTCTTCAGTCTTCCCACTCTCTTCATATTAGCACGTTCATATATGGAACATCATGTTTGCAGAGACTCGTCAAGATGGAAGGAGATGTACAATGCAGCGAAAAAGAGTGACGAGTGGTACGTTTACGGCTAAAACAGGTGCTAAAGGCGAAGGAAATAAGCATGGGAAAATTGTCGAGATTGAGTGATGTATCCTATAGCACCATTGCCCGTATCTGCAACGATGAGCACTATTCACCGTCGCTCGCAATCTTGGAGAGACTGGCCAGAGCGCTTTCTGTTCACATCTCAGATTTGTATGAAGAAGTAGATGAGAGTTAGGGATTGTTCCCTATATCACCTTCCATCTGTGACTGCTCTCTCGTCGTCAGTAGCCCATCGACGATCACTAACCATTGCTCACAGAGTTAATAGTACTGGTGTAGTTATACTCCTCGAAGATTGCAGTCGCATCCTGGCGACCAGGAAGCGAGTAACCATCACCTTCATTTCATCTTATCTATGATATAATGAAATCCAGCCTGATTTGAGAAGTAACAAGCTGGTAGAATTATGTCAAGAAAATCAAAACAATCCAGACACAAGAAAAAGTTTACCGTTAACCTGTCGCAAGTCGACAAATGGCTTGATCTCATTGGTCATCACATCTTTCAAGGAAACTATGCCGAGGCAGTTACTAACTGCGAGCGCCTGTTGAATTACCTTCCAAAACATGCACAACAGCGTGCTGATGTGTTGAATCAACTGGGAACTGCGCAGGGTATGCTGCAAAACTTTCCGCAAAGCTATGCAGCCTACACAGAAGCGCTTTCGCTAGACCCAAATAATGCCGAGCTATGGTTCAATCGAGGCATGGCAAGCCGGTTCACCTCGCGCTTTGGCCGATCTTTTCGTGATTATGAACGTGCAAAAGAACTGAACATCGTACCTGAACTGGCAAAGAAACTCGAGGGAGAGCTTAAGTTTGCTCGTAAGATGGCCGGGGAATCCCTGAAACTGCGCGGCCCAAACTTTACCCTGGACCAGCTTATTGAACAGGAAGACCACTTCCAGAATGGCTTACAATTGATGGAAGCGGGTCAATGGCAAGAGGCCGAGCAGGCTTTCCAGGCATCTATTGACATGGGCGATTGCCTGCCACAACCCTGGGGCAACCTGGGGATTTCCTTGATCATGCAGGAACGCTATGACGAGGCTGAAGCGGCATTGAAACGCGCACTGGTCATTGACCCGAAATACACTCTAGCCAAAAAGAATCTGGCAGCGCTTCCTGAAATCCGCCGGACAGGTCCCCCGGCAATAATTGATATAAAGGATCCATTTAGAGACAGCAAGCTGAAGCAGTCTATTACCTTTATCAGCGAATAATCAAGTAACAAACTCGGCATTGCTCATCCTTAAGGCCACCAGACGAAGCGAGGGTAAATATGAACCAGGAAGGACGAGTCTCGACAGAGCAGCAGGGACATGTACTGTTGATAGGACTGGACCGTGTTGCCAAGCGCAACGCATTTGATCGGGCAATGCTGGGCGCGCTGGCGCTAGCTTACGCTGAGCTAGAGCATGATGACCAGTTACGTTGTGGCGTGCTTTTTGCCCATGGAGATCACTTCACAGGCGGTTTGGAGCTCACGCAGTTTGCATCATCCCTGGGGCAGTTTGATTATCCGGAAGGTGCGATTGATCCACTGGGCCTTCGTGGCCCGCGCCTCACGAAGCCGCTGATCTCTGCGGTGCAGGGGATATGCCTCACTGTCGGTATTGAACTCATGCTGGCAGCGGATATTCGCATTGCCGCTTCCAATGCACGGTTCGCTCAAATAGAGATCAAGCGTGGTCTCTTCCCCTTTGGAGGGGCAACCATCCGCTTTCCACGAGAGGTTGGCTGGGGCAACGCCATGCGTTATTTGCTGACCGGTGATGAGTTCAATGCAGCCGAGGCCTTGCGCATCGGTTTAGTGCAGGAGGTGGTTGAGCCAGGCCAGCAGCTCACTCGTGCAACAGAACTGGCTCAGGTCGTCTCGGCACAGGCTCCCCTGGGTGTGCGTGCCACGCTCAAATCGGCACGCTTAGCCATCACTGAGGGTGAAGAAGCGGCAACCCGACAATTTCTGCCTGATCTGCAGGCGCTTATGCAGAGCGAGGATATAAAAGAAGGTGTCCAGTCCTTCATCGAGCGACGCCAGGCCCACTTTAAGGGACGGTAATGAATAGCATCGAACTACGAATGCGCCGGCTTGCGAAGGCGTTTCATGGGAGTGGCCACACGGTCGCTGGGGCATACCTGCTCCCCAGGCAGGGCACCCTCTCCGGGGGAGAGGTATCCTCAACCCTTGCGGCTGCCAAATAGGTATCAAGTTAAGAAAAAGTCCATCAATATCCGTAGGGGCGGAAGTGGGGATGATGTGGGGAGGGGGCCTTTATGGCCGCCCGTCTGACCCCCTGTACCAGCGTGACCGATGGTAGTGCCAGGGATGGCCCTGGCGGTGGACAACGCGGGCGACCAGAAAGGCCTGCACACCATCCCCCAGATGGCGTCCCCCGCGCCGCTCCACCACCCTCGCCCCTACGGAATCCCGGGTTAGCGCCTTAGGTTGATGCCTATTTGGCACCCCTTGCCCCTGCCATGCCTGCCATCCCGCTCCTGACGCACCATTTGCACCACTCTATTATACTAATAATGAGTCATCAATGGCGACCGTGCCCCCACCGCCATATTACCTGTCGCGGAACCCATTACCAATTGGAAACCCTGTCCCAATGGTCCCAACTGTCCCTCAGCTTTTAACCTCGGCACGAAAAAATGGGTTGAATCATGCAAGGTACCTGCAAGGCTTCGACCCGTGCGCCTCATGTCATCTTATCTATATCAATCGCCCCGCCCTCTCCCATCTGTGTCCCGAAACAACATGCTCCCAACACAATGCCGCTACACCCACTACACCTGCTACACCTGCTACACCTCTCCAGCACCCGTGAACTCTCAAGGCCTCTCCCACCTGTGGCAGCGCCAGGGGACAGTGTTTCCCTCATCATCCCGTAGGGGCGGGGGCCTTTATGGCCGCCCGCGCCAGCTTCATTCCGCAGGTCCCGTGTAGCCGTACATGCCGACCCGGGGAGAGTTCACCACAGGCAGCAGCATTTCTTCGCCGCACTCGTGTTCCCCGGCGCACGCATGCTTTTGTCACCAAATTCCGGGTCTGGATAGGAGGCGTAGGATACCCCTGCAATCTCAAATTTGCTCAGGTGGCCACAACACTCCAGCCAGGTTCTCCTACATTGCTTCTCTCTCCTTTGAGCAAATACCAGCGCTGCCCTTTTGTCCTCCCCCACCTGTTGACAATCATTATACCGGAGATGACCAGTATCCCGCCCAGAAGGGACAATCCGGAGAGCTATGTCCTCACAGCCATGAGACGTTCGCCTTGAGACTACAAGGCGTTTTCCAGGCAAGCAAGGGGTAAAACCGTTTATAATGTGAAAGCATACACTGTTTTCTGTTCCTTCACCTTCACGATGCACGGAACTCGGTGTAGCGAATTCCAATGGGCCGCCAGAGTGTACTCACCATTGGACTCTCAACCGTACCCAGGTTGGGTGCTGGAAGCGTTAGATAATGACTTTTGGCCCTGAAGGAGGAACAACGATGAGAGCGTATCAAACGATTGTCGGAGATCAACAAGATCTCTACTCCCAGAACGATCCTTGCTCCCCAAAAAGGGTCAGAGGAAGCGCCAGCGCTAGTTCTGCTCCACAAGATTCCCCCGGCGCCTTTGCCGCGGGATTTGATCCCTTCAAACTCTAACCCGAGATTACCATCCCATCCGTGCCGATGATCCGCGATACGGCAAGGCTTTCAACTCGAAGGTCGACACTTTTGCCTTCACCTTGATCAGCTTTCCAGGGGAATAAAGAATTTCCCGCAAATGAGAAGCATCAAACGCTTTACTAAGCACACTCAGGGCAAGTGTTTGTACCTTATAGGCCCTTACTATTTCTAGATGTTATTGCATGGAAAGGAAGAATGATATGAGACATTCCTGCATAGCAGGTATTTGGAGGAGGAGCATACTGCCTCTCTATATTTTGGGAATGCTGATCCTATCTGCCGTTACATCTATTACTACTCTACCTGTTTTGGCGAACGCCTCTATTCCTGTTGCGGCGAAAGCCCCCGCGCGATGCCAACCTGGTCATCAAGTAGGTTTCCTTAGTACCTGGCATAGTGAGCTGGTGGACGCTTCGTCGGGGTGCCAGGTGTCTCTCACGGGCGTCAACTGGTTTGGGTTTGAGACCGGTACCTTTGCCCCGCATGGGCTGTGGGCGCGCAATTGGCAAAGCATGCTGAAGCAGATGGCACAGACAGGCTTCAACACCATTCGCCTGCCCTACAGCAATCAGCTCTTCGATCCCGCGAGCATGCCGAATGGGATCAACTACCAGCTGAACCCTGACTTGAAAGGACTCAAAGGGCTGGCACTGATGGATCGGATTGTCCAGGGCGCCCATAACGTTGGCTTGAAGATTATCCTCGACCGTCATGATACCACCGCCGACCAACGGCCCTCGTTGTGGTACACCGACCACGTGTCCCAGGCGCGCTGGATCCAGGATTGGGTCATGCTGGCCAAACACTACCGGGGGAATGCTACCATCATCGGGGCTGACCTGGCCAACGAGCCGCACAGTCCGGCCACCTGGGGTGATGGCAACCCAGGCACTGATTGGCGCCTGGCTGCCCAGCAGGCGGGCAACGCCATCCTGGCCGTCAATTCGCAGTGGCTGATTATCGTCGAGGGGATCGAGCAGTACCATAACGACTCCTACTGGTGGGGCGGGAACCTGGAAGGAGCAGCGCAGTTCCCTGTACGCCTATCGGAACCAAACAAGCTGGTGTATTCTGCCCATGACTACGGACCGAGTGTCTACAACCAGCCGTGGTTCCAGGTCCCCAAACCCGCGGACCTCGCACATACCCTGCCCGCCATCTGGCAGAAG
>WNGP01007079.1_pt1 | contig 17147 bp, 16 predicted proteins | sample 5407671 | NCBI WGS metagenome assembly WNGP01 (sample SAMN13153381, study PRJNA577476) | soil metagenome | isolation source: 40 cm soil or saprolite under Garry oak tree replicate 2 | place: USA:California | collected 2016-06-15 | reverse complement strand
CCCAGTCTAGTCCTGAATCGCCTAAACCAGCCCACGAGCCAGGGTCGTTCGTCTTTCCGCAAGAGCCTTTCAGCCCCAGCCCCCCAGCTGAGCCAAGCGCTGCAGGAAACAACTGAGCCGCTTCACAGCCAACAAGCGCAAGATTCGGCCAACTAGAGGAGAGACCGATCTCCGCTTCACTCGTTTTCAAGCCCCTAAAAATTTCTTTGCATATGGAGTCGTTACGCAGCTACGATTTTGCATAGTTTAAGATGTTCGGAATGCACCTTGTAGGATAGAGTTCGCTCAGGATACTCGTGTTGGGAGTCTTACTGACCCCTATTCTCAAGAGGGAGCAGACATCCTTCAAGGAACTATACGGCAAGTCCTTCGCTGTCGATGCTAGCATCGAGCTCCACCAGTTCCTGGCCTTGATCCGGAGGCCAGATGGGAGTCTGTTTACCGATCCTAAGGGAAGGGTGACTTCCCATCTCATTGGGCTACTGACTCGGACCAGCCGACTGGTTACTGATTACAAGCTTCGTCCTGTCTTTGTCTTCGACGGGCGACCGAATCCGCTAAAGAGAGCCACTATCGAGGCGAGAAGAAAGGTTCAGCAGAAGGCACAGGCCGAATATGTTCAGGCCTTCGAGGCTAAGGACTATTCACGGGCGTGGTCCAAGGTTGTGATGACCGGAAGAATCACCAGTGAGGTCTTGGCTGACGCGAAGAGGCTATTGTCGCTAATGGGGATTCCGTGGCTTGAGGCCTTGGAAGATGGCGAAGCACAGGCCAGCTTCATGGCAGCAAAGGGCGATGTCTGGGCAGTTGGTAGCAAAGACTATGACTGTCTCCTGTTCGGAGCACCCATACTCGCACGGTACCTGACCCTGACAGGAAGAGAATATCTTCCGTCAAAGAAAACATCAAGGCCCCTCATCCCGGAACTTGTGAATCTCGCGGACAACCTTCAGGCTCTAGGAATTAGTAGAGAGCAGCTAGTCGATTTAGCATTGCTAGTAGGGACAGACTTCAACGAAGGCGTCATGGGCATCGGACCCAAAAAGGGCCTTGCCCTTATCCGGAAATTCAGAGTGGCCGAGGAATTTCCCGAGGAGATCAGGAGCGAGTTGCCTAAAGATCTCGACGGGGTCCGCAACATCTTCCTGCACCCTCGTGTGCTGGAAAACTATTCTTTGAAGAGGCGGCGTCCCGATCCCAATGGAATAATAGAGTTTCTCTGCGAAGAGAGAGCCTTCAAGAGAGATCGAGTTCAGAAAGTAGCCAAACGGCTTACGGAGTCTCAATCTGAATCCGACTTTCAACTCGTTAAGTGGCTGGCTTGACGAGGACGACCCCATTTCTTGAGCTGGCCAAGCTCTGTCAGAGGGTCGAAGCTACTACCAAAAGAAACGAAAAGATCGCGCTGATCAGCTCCTTCCTGAGATCAATCAGTCCTGAAGAAGTTCCATTGGCTACATTATTTCTCGCGGGAAAAGCGTTTCCCGAATCAGATCCCCGAGTCTTGGAAATCAGCTACGCGACGGTCTCCGACGTCGGCAAGAACCTCGGACAGAGCCGACTCACCGAACATCCATTGATGATAAGAGACATCTATAACGCGATGGAGACAATCGCCGGGACATCCGGTTCTCGATCGAGAGACCGAAAGCTGAGTCTCCTACAGACTACTCTCACTCAAGCCTCTCAGGTAGAGGCGGAGTATCTCATACGAATGATGCTAGGAGAGATGCGAATCGGCGTCGTCGAAGGCGTCCTTCTGGACGCCATTGCAGAAGCGTCAGCGGTTCCGAGAGACTTGGTTCGAAGAGCACACATGTTGCATGGCGACATCGGAGATGTTGCCAGGTTGGCGATGTCAAAGGGTTCCACAGCACTGGAGAAAATCAGTCTGCGGTTGTTCGTCCCGGTCAAACCCATGCTGGCAGAAATGGCCGATGACGCCCAAGATGTTCTTGCAGAGCACAAGGATGGAACAGCCTTCGAGTACAAGTTCGACGGGGCGAGAATCCAGATTCACAAGAAAGACGACAAGGTACGAATCTTCAGTAGAAGACTGACGGACGTTACAGATAGTATTCCTGAGATTGTCGATTTCGTAAAGACGCAAGTGAAGGCGACGGAGTTTCTGATCGAGGGAGAGGTTGTCGCCACCGGAGCGACGGGTAAACCAGTACCGTTCCAGGACCTGATGAGGAGGTTTCGACGTGTCCACGAGATCGATGATATGGCAGGCAAGATTCCACTCAAACTATACCTCTTCGACGCCCTGCAAGTTGACGGGAAGACCCTGATCGATCAGCCCTACACCGACCGTTGGAAAATACTCTCCCAGATTGCGCCGGAAGACCGCCTCGCTCCAAGAATCATAACCTCGGACGTCGAGAAGGTCGAAGGTTTCATGCAATCCGCGTTGAACGAGGGACACGAGGGGCTCATGGCGAAATCCTTGACGAGCAACTACTCGATCAGTGCGCGGGGAAAGAAATGGTTCAAGATCAAACCGGCCGACAAGCTCGACGTGGTGATCGTCGCGGCCGACTGGGGTAGTGGTCGGAGGGTGGGATGGCTCAGCAACTACCATTTAGCAGTTAGGGACGAAGAAACGGGGGAGTTCTTGGTAGTCGGGAAGACTTTCAAAGGTTTGACAGATGTAGAGTTTGAAACAATCACGAAACGATTGCAGGAGATAAAGACGAGAGATGGTCGCTACACGGTCTACGTCAAGCCGGCTATCGTGGCTGAGGTTGCCTACAACGAGATTCAGAAGAGCCCTCGCTACAAGTCGGGATTCGCTCTGAGATTCGCTCGAATCTCCCGCTTTAGAGATGATAAGGGTCCAGATGACGCTGGCACGCTGCAACGGCTCCAGCAATTGTACGACAAACAGTTCGAAAATAAGGATCGCTTTGACATGGAGTAGTTCGGGATGACGCTTCGAGTCGCCGTCTTGTTCAGCGGAGGAAAGGACAGTGCATATGCGATATGGGTTGGTGAGCATCAGGGTTGGGAGGTAAGTCTCGTCACAGTGAGGCCGCGTTCCGATGACTCTCGCATGTTTCACTATCCGAATGTGGAATGGACCCATCTTCAAGCGGAGGCGATGGGGTTGTCGCACGAAATTGTTCCAACGACGGGCATGGATGAGATGGCAGACCTTCAGCATACATTGGCCAAGATGAAATCCAGGGGCGAGATTTCCGGTCTAGCTGCGGGCGCAGTAGCGAGCGATTATCAGAAAACTAGGTTTGATAATATGTGCGATGCGATCGGGCTGAAAAGCTACGCCCCGTTGTGGCACAAGAGACCGAGATTGCTGGTCGAAGATTTGCGGAGGTCGGGTTTCCGAATCATCATCACTGCCGTCGCCGCCATGGGCCTGGACGAATCATGGTTAGGTCGAGAGCTAACAGAGCAAGAATGGTCCAACCTCGATCAGTTGTCTAAGATCCATGGTATTCATTTGACTGGTGAGGGTGGAGAGTACGAGAGCTTTGTTCTAGATGCCCCTCATTTCTCGAAGACGGTAGAGATTGAAAAGAGTCGAAACGAATGGCGAGGCGATAGGGGTAGAATGGTAATTGAAAAAGCGTCACTGAGGGATAAGCTTGGCAATTGACGACATCACATTCTCACCGATCTTCTCCTGGTCAAGCTTCCGGAATCTTCTGTTGACCATCAAGGGCGTCCCGTCGACGATTGTGGTGTCGACGTTCTGGCCATTTGCTGAGTAGACTAGGTCCGAAACGACCGTCTCCTTTCGATGGATCGGAATCAGGTTCGGGTCTCGCAGGTCAAGCAGGACGAGGTCTGCCCGCTTACCAATCTCGACACTTCCCAAATCCTTTTCGCGTCCAATGCAACGGGCCCCCTCGATCGTCGACATGTCCAAGACTCGCTGAGCATTCATGATTGTAGGGTCCCATCTGGAATTCTTGTGTACGAGAGCGGTCATCTTCATTGTATCAAACATGTCCAGCCCATTGTTGCTGGCAGGTCCATCGGTGCCAAGCCCGACGGGAACGCCCGCATCCCACATCTCTGGGACGGGGGCTGTGCCTCCACTTGCTAGCTTCATGTTCGATACGGGAGAGTGAGACACCCGGACACCTTTCTGCCCTAACAGTCTGACCTCGCTCTTTGTCAGCCAGACGGCGTGGGCGGCCAAGACTCGATTGGTGAGGAAGCCGATCTTGTCCAGATATTCTACAACTCGGCCCTTTCCGTCTTTCTCGAATTGAGCCTGCTCCCCTCGGGTCTCGGCGATGTGAATATTGACTAAGGTATCTTCTTTCTCAGCGAGGTCTCTCGCCCAGAGAAGTGTCTCTGGGCCACAGGTGTATGGGGCGTGAGGACCAACGGCGAAGTCGAGCAGCGGATTGTGTAATTGGTGAATGTACTCTAGGAACTTGAGTGTGGTCTTTCGCTCGTGTTCGGTGCCTGCCTTGTCAGGCTTGTCTATGATGCCCGGTGACAGGATTGCTCTGAGTCCCGCTTCATCGACTGCTCTTGCAACGTCTTCCATGTGAAAATACATGTCGACAAAACATGTCGTCCCAGTCCGTGTCATCTCTAGGCTGCCGAGGAGGGCTCCCTGATAACACATCTCTCCGGTAAGCCTACTTTCTAGAGGCCAAATCTTCTTCTCCAGCCAGTCTCGCAGCTCCAGATCATCTGCATAGCCGCGAAAGAGAGTCATCGAGAGGTGCGTATGGGTGTTGATGAGACCGGGGATGAGCACCTTCCGTCTACAATCGACCACCTCATCCGTGGATGCGGCATTGACCCTGCCAATCTGTTCAATCCTTCCGTCGGCTATCCGGACGGATGCATTTGTCAAGATGCGTCGTTGTTGGTCCTGGGTGACTATCCAATCACAGTCCTTCAAGACAAGACCCATAGGTGTCACTCTTGGCTGAGACTTGCTTGCGAGATTACTGTTCTTGAGGCCTTGTAACGAGAGTCCAGCAGCTTAGTAAGGGATAGCGCTCGGCTTCTTCCCAGTCCTGCGCCCACGGCGATCTCTGTCATTGATGCTGAGAAGACTTTCCTCAACGACCCAAAATATCCGAGTAGTTGTCCTGCCATCTGCGGACCTATCCCAGGAAGTGAACCGAGGACCGATAGTTGGAGTCGGTTAAGATCTTTGCTTCTTGGCTTTCGCACGACTAAGGGAGGTCCACCTGAGCCCTTTGTGTGTCGTCCGCCTTTTCCAAGCGTGAATAGGAACTGAGCGGTTTGTTTTCCGTCGGGTGTGAAGAACATGTTGAGGCCGAAGTCGAGAACCGATGAAATGAGTGCTCCCCATAATGAGCGTGAGTTGCGAACGCGTTTCAACTCCTGCCAGAGATCGCCTTCAATCACGAGCATGCTGGTACGATAGGCTTCTCCCATCCGGTGTGCCTGATCGAAGAGTCTCCCGCTGTAGAGAGAGGAGACGAAGTCTCTCACCGACTTCCTCTCAACAGCATAAGAACCGATCACGTAGTCGGCGACGTCAAGTACTCGAAACTCAATAGGTACACCTAGAGATCGCAGTTCATCAGGTACGCCTGAGGGTCGCTCTCGCTCATCAACGATGATACGCTGCAAAGCTCTGTTCTTCAGACCCTACCTAGATTCGGCTCACAAAAGATTATGCTACGGAAATCGCTAGGATTCAGCATGAGATAGGGCAGAGGTTGGGTTCTGGTTCGGAAAAACTGGCTGAGCGAGCTTTCGTCGTAAGGGGAGAGCAAGTGTCCAATGAGCAGTAACATCTGTCCACGATGCGGAAAGCCTGTCAAGCTGCCACAAGAGGAAGTTACGATCGTCCGAAACAGAGTAGGCCGAAACAAGTTCGAGGACCGGATGGTACACAAAGTTTGCCCGACGGGCCAGCCCGTCTTGGGCCAAGTTGGAGGCCAAGAATACTGCACAAACTGTGGACACGCTAAGAGCATTCATTCTCCAAGATGTTCCTACTCCAGCTTCGGCTATTACTGCGAATGCAAGGGATTCCGCAAATAGAATAGGAAGCAACTCTTTTACCCGACTCTAGACGAGAAGGACCGATTTGCAAATCCTATCTTATGACCTGTTCCTCGATGTCGACTTTTGGAAACTGCGTTTTGATGGGAAGGTCAAGATAAAACTCGAATCTGAAAATGATGTCAAGCTGAATTCTGTCCAGCTCGAAATTCTCGAGGTTGATACGAACGGAAGGCCAGTCACAAGCAATCTGGAGGGAGAGGACCTCACGGTCAAGACCGGAAAATTCGCGGGAGAACTCAGTATCAGATACCGAGGCTCCATCTCTGACAAGCTCGTAGGTCTCTACAAGGCAGCGTATGACGGCGGCTACGTAGCCTCAACACAGTTCGAGGCTGTCTCGGCGAGACGCCTCCTGCCCTGCGTAGATCACCCTGCCTACAAAGCGGATTTCAAACTTACAGTCAGAACAGACAGCGACACCTCGGTAATTTCCAACATGCCGCCGACATCTGTGAAGGTGGAGGGTCCAAAGAAAACTGTCGAGTTTCCAAAGACCCCTCGAATGTCCACCTACCTTCTCTACTTGGGAATCGGCAAGTTTGAGGAGGTAAAGGACAGGTTCAATGGAGTCGACTATATTGTAGCCACGGTACCGGGCAAGAGTTCCGGCGCGAGGTTTCCTCTGGACGTCGCCAGAGATTCGGTGAAATTTTTCGAGTCCTATTTTGGTTCAAAGTACAACCTTCCAAAGCTGCATCTTATCGCGGTCCCAGAGTTTGCGGCTGGAGCGATGGAGAACTGGGGAGCCATCACGTTTAGGGAGATCGTGCTCCTTGTAGACAAGGATAGCAGCATTCGGATAAAAAAGCAGGTCGCCGAAGTCATCGCCCACGAAGTAAGCCACCAGTGGTTTGGAGATCTCGTCACCATGAAATGGTGGGATGATCTCTGGCTAAACGAGAGCTTCGCCACTTTCATGGCCTACAAGGCCACTGATTCGATGTTTCCTCAGTGGACAGTCTGGCAAGACTTTGTCCGCGGAGAGACCGCCGGGGCCCTCGAAAGAGATTCCCTAGTCAATACGCATCCGATTGAGGTGAAGGTGAATTCTCCGAGCGAGATCGAGGAGATTTTCGACGACATAAGCTACGGCAAGGGCGCAAGTATCATCCGTATGCTCGAAGCCTACGCTGGCGAAGGCCACTTCATGCGCGGGGTCAGATCATATCTAGAGAAGTACAAGTTCTCGAACGCAGCTGGCGAGGACCTCTGGAACCAGATCGAACATGCCTCTAAGACCAGTGTAAAGGCGATAATGAACGAGTGGATACGAAAACCAGGATATCCAATCGTCGACGTGAAACTTGACGGGAAGAAACTATTGATGAGACAGGAACGGTTCCTGCTAAACGGGTCATCAGAGCAATCCACTTGGCCAATCCCGGTCACGATGAAGATCAACGGGAGAGAACAGAAGCTTCTGATGGAGAGGAGTGAGGAATCAGTACCTGTTCCAGATGGCGTAGACTCGCTCAAGCTCAACTTGGAAGAGACTGGCTTTTACCGGGTCCACTATGACGGGCTCTACGACAGAGTCTGGAGATCGAAATTGTCTCCCGTTGACAGGTACGGGGTGGTGTCTGACGCCCACGCGTTCACGATTCAAGGCAAGATGGACTTCGTTCAATATCTCTCCTTGCTGGATCGTTACATGAACGAGCAGGAGTATCTTCCTGCGTTCGAGGTCTCGGACCAGCTATCCTCGTTCTATGCAATAACGCGCAGAGTCGAAGAGACTTCGAGGAGGTTCCACCGGACCCAGCTAAAGATACTCGAGAATAGAAAGGATGAGAATAGTATAGTCTTGCGGGGGTCCATGGCAAGCAGGCTTGCTCTCGTTGACATGGAGTACGCGAAGGAATTAGCGGCAAAGTTCAGCGAATACGAGAGTTCCGAGCCTGACATGAAACAGGCGATGGTAGTGGCGCATGCCCGGGCATCAGGGGATTTCGAAACCCTGTTCGACAGTTACAAGAACAGACGTTCAGAAGAAGAAAAATCCAGATTTCTCGTCGGCCTTACCAGCTTCATCAAACCTTCACTCAACGCCCGTGCACTGGAACTTGCATCGTCAGGAGACATAAAGAAGCAACACGTTGGAGGATTACTCGGCTCGGCCACGCGGAATCCTGACGCCAGAACCGCGACCTGGAACTGGATTACCGACAATTTCGAATGGCTGAGAGGGGTCTACGAAGGGACCGGAGTTGTGTCGAGATACTTGACATACATGCTCCCGATCCTAGGAATTGATAGAACAGAGGAAGTGACAAAGTTCTTCGCCCAGCACAAAGCTCCCGAGACATCTAAGGGGGTAGATGCAGGAATAGAGAAACTGAGAATCAATCAAGCGTTCCTGAAAAGAATCGGCTCGTCTGAGAAGCAAATCGTAGAGGTCAAAGGACGGCGATGAGGTTCGCTCTCGATCGCCTTAGACGCTGGCAGATAACCAAGATGAATTCCGGTTCAGGACGAGTCAAGACTCTCAAGGGCACCGCTAACTTGTTGATTTACGCCTCAATATTTCTCGGAGCAGTACTGCTCATCCAACTGTTCGCTCTCGTTCCCCTCTGGCTATTCTATTCCGTCTTGGCCGGCTGGATCGCATATTTGGCCGTTGCATTGGCTGTTGCAAAGGGCTTGAGAATCGCATACCCGTTGAGCCTCGTACTCGCGATTCTGACGCTTGCCGTCTCACTGCCACGACCTGAGCATTATTCGCTGATTCAAGCTGGGCTCAGCCCTGCCTCCTTAACTTTCATCGCAGGGTCAGTGCTTCAACTTGCAGTAATCCTGACCGTCTCTAGCTATCTTTTCGTGACTAGAGGAGATGGAGTCCATGTCCGCTAAAACCGAGAGGGTCAGCCCTCAGATTCTCGGCTCACGAGTTAAGACCGGGATTCCCGGCCTTGACGCCTTGCTAGATAGCGGCTTTCCTTCTGGAAAGGTTGTGTTGATCCTCGGGGAACCAGGAACGGGAAAAACGATCCTCTGCTCTCAGTTCCTCCACTGGGGAGCGTCCCAGGGGGACGAGAAGGAACTCTCACCTCGAAGAGTCGTTGTTGATTCGATCTCTGACCTAGTTTTTCGCTTTCCTAACCTTGAAGAGAGGCGGCCAGCGGTCTTAGATATCGTCGAAGTTCTACAATCAACTGGAACGACCTGTCTCCTGACGAGTGAGCTGCCATCAACAGGAGTCGACCGCGTCCTTCAGCCCGAAGAATATCTCGCCGAAGGTGTGATACTCCTACGGATGCTAAGAGATGGGGCTCGAAGTCTACAAGTTCTGAAGATGCGCGGGTCCAAAGTTGACAGCATACCACGCCCCTACGTGATCAAAGACAACGGTCTGGAGGTCTATGCTACAGAGGAGGTCTATGGGCAGTCCACCGGAAAATGAGTACTGTCAACACACAGTCGTCTCCGGTTCCCGAAAAGGTGTTGGATGTTCTCAAGACCAACAGCATCGGATACCTTTCTGTCATTTCTAAGAAGGGAGAATTGTACAGCTACCCGGTTGCCTTCCATTACTCGAGCGACAAGGTCTATTTTGTCACTCCAGTAAGCGCGGCAAAATTCAAGATCATCAAAGCGAACCCAACCGTCTCTTTTATCGTCGACAATGGAAAAGTCACCACCGAAGCTTGCGGGGCCATGATACAAGGAAAGGCGCGGATCTTCTCAGTCGGCCGCACCCTTTTGTCCATTCTCTCAGTGGGGCCGAAAATCGCCGGATTTTCAAAGAAATATCCGGGAATGCTGACGTTCTATGCTCGGGGCAAGGAACTACCGGATGAGAGGAAGCTGTACAAGTACAGGCTCATCAGAATCGAGCCCTCGAAGATCATCTTCTGGACAGGTTACAATTTCGGAAGATTCATCTCCAAGAAGAGAGATGAACCGACTGAAGATTCACTCAACCTGACATCAGATAAAACCGGAGTTGAGCTTGCGGCCAAACTCCTTCAACCATCTGAGAACGAAATTCCAGGCGCACAAGGTTTCTCAAACCATGACTGGCTTGCTGCGCTGGATACAAATGTGTCCGAAGGGGTTCTATCACCTGACGAGCGTGAGATAATCGGATTATATCGGAGCCCAACTCTCACCCAACGATCTGATGGCGGAACAACTGCGTTGGTAACTGACGCAGAGAGAAGATTGTTGAAGAGGTCGAAAAACTGATGGGCTTCTTATGCAGGTGAAACATCGGGGAGCGACAGATGCCCAAGAGGGACGAGAGACCTTGCGCTTCTGTAAAGACAGAATCCCCCTACAGCTACGAGAGAGTAAATTATTGCTTCGGCAGCTAATGAGCCAGCTGGAAATATCCGGAAAAGTATTCCCGTAAGTTGGCTGGCTAGCCAAAGCATTGCAATAGCTAGTCCCATCCATTTCAAATGCCTCCGTAGCGTCGTATCTCCCGACCTCCTTGCGCTGATGAGTAACGCAATAGCTCCGAAAAATAGTGCTCCACCGAAAGGGGCGACAAGAGCAAAGCCTGAGTTGATCGAAGTTAGGAGGGCGGAGATTGCGCCGAACACTGTGACAAATCCTATGAAGTATCTGAGCCTACTCCAGCGAAGTGTATCTCGAAGGAGCGGGTCGGATCGGCGCGCTACTCGAACCGTCGAGTCTATCCAGGCGAAGAGTACGATGAATCCCGAGGAGATCAAAAGCCCGCCTAGTATGTTGACTGATAGGGTGGTTAGATTGAAGCTAAGGGCTATGGTCAGAAATGTTGACAGGGATACCAAGTATAGTCCCATTGTTCCCGCCCATAGTGCCTGTTTTCGGTAAAGACCAGTCACCAGGGCCTTCCTGATAATGAATGCCCAGTATGCTGCGCAGGAAAAGAGTCCGACAACTAGGACCCATAGGATAACGAAAACGGTCGAAACGCTATCGAACATAGGCCGTCATCTCCATTTTTCTATGGCTAAAGGAGAAGTTGTAGTACTCGGGTTCAGGTGGCATACCCCTCATCTTCCTTATTCGCAGTAGCGGCAGGACCCTCACCCCTTCCTCGTAGAGTCGCAGCTCAACAACACCATCGAAGAGCTGCTGCATTGCCGCAAGAACTTGGGGCTGGTGCATTCCATCTTCGATTGTCGCGAGAAAGACTGCGTCGTATTGCTTCACATCGGAAAGAAGTTGTGAGACGTATCGATAGATTACCTCGGGCGAATTCAACATGAGTAGAGAAGAGAGAACGTCAGTAACTACTCGAATCCGTTTCTCTCCATTTCTTCGTAGGGTCTCCTTGACGCTGAAGGAGAGACCGGGAAGATCGTTCAGGTCGCACCTCGTCTGGCCTCCCTCTCTGGCGAACCAGACAGGAGCGCTCTGTCCGTTGATGCCAAAAGCTCTGATATCTTGAAGCACTTCGGACACAGCCAACCTTGTTACGTAGAGGCAAAAGTCCTCTCGCGTCAGTCCATTCTCGATGAACCAGTATCCTAGGGCTTCCTTACCTATGCCTGGCGGGCCGACCACTAAGATGGCTGACTTGTCTGGATAGCCCCCCTTTAGGAGCTTGTCAAGCTCATCAAGCCCAGTGGAGAGCATAGGATCGCATCCATTGTCTTCATCCCGCGACTATGAAACCATTGGGATGCGAGCCAGCATTACGGGAGGATCGATTCCTCTGCGTCTCGGCGAGCTAATGATGCCGGAATGTTCTCAGTGTGCTGACATAGAACCTGATTGAGAGTCGTGGCCAATCCGCCAGGTCGGGTGTGAGACTCTCGGCATTCGAGGCTTGTGAGGCTCACGATTGTGGAAAGTGACCTTGGTCTCCTTGACGAGTCCGGCTCGCTTGAGAGCATCATCGAGGATTTCAAGTTGCTCGACGGTCAAGTCTCTATTCACTTCGATTACAATTCGCTTGACTCCTATGCGAGTGGTCGGGAGCCGGGGCATCTTGGGAGCGTCCTTTCAGAGGGAAGTCCTGTCCAGAAGGAACGATAAGGTCTCATTGTTACTGGGCTGCATAACAATGGGATTCCCTGAGAAGCCGACGGGATCGGCGCGCACTGTACATAGGTCAATATTAGAATACTGGACAAAGCAAGCATAGACCTTGGTTATCTCGAAAATGAAAGGGAATCCTCCAAGTGTCGAGACCAAGGTGATCCATGCGGGAGAGCCTCGCCCACGCATAGCCGGTGCGGTCGTAATGCCTGTTTTCCAGTCTGCCACTTACCAGTACGCGGGTGAAAAGAGCTATGATGACGTCAGGTACATTCGGCTCAACAACACCCCGAACCATCTAGCGCTGGCGGAAAAACTCGCGGCTCTTGAGAACACTGAAGATGCTGTCGTAACTGCTAGCGGGATGGCAGCCATCTCAACATCTCTACTGACATTTCTTAGCAAAGGTGATCACTTTCTGGCTCAGGACTGTCTTTACGGAGGAACCCACGACTTTGTGACAAAGGATATCGAAAAGTTTGGAATCTCCTACGATTTCATTGACGCCAACGACCCTGAGTCATGGAAGCGAAAGGTGAAATCGACCACGAGAGTGATCTATGTTGAAACGATTTCAAATCCTCTGATGCAGGTTCCGGACCTGGAGTCCGTTGTAGGCTTTGCAAAGAGCCACGGGCTTGTCTCCATGATTGACAATACTTTTGCGAGCCCCGTGAACTTTCGTCCATCGGAATTGGGCTTCGACCTGTCCCTCCACAGCGCCACCAAATACCTCAATGGCCACTCAGACATCGTGGCAGGCGCAGTGATCGGAAAGTCGAGTCTAATCGAGAAAGTGACCCACAAACTAAACCATCTAGGAGGAAGCCTTGATCCCCACGCCGCCTTTCTGCTGCACCGCGGCATCAAGACGCTCGCCCTCCGCGTGAAGCACCACAACGAGAGCGCGTTGCAAATAGCCCGGTTTCTCGAGAAGCACCCCGCCATCGCCGATGTCAACTATCCCGGCTTGGAGAGCCATCCAAATCACGAGCGAGCACAGAGACTCTTCGATGGATTCGGTGGGATGATGAGTTTCGAGCTACACGACGGCGTTGAAGGTGCTGAATCATTCATGCGTGCGGCTCTGTTGCCCACCGTCGCTCCGAGCCTAGGCGGAGTCGAAACGTTGGTTACCCGACCCGCAACGACATCACATTCTGGACTGTCTGCCGAAGATCGTCGAAGGTTAGGAATCTCTGATGGACTCATACGACTCTCGGTGGGAATCGAAGCTACTCAAGACCTCATGGAAGACTTCCGACAAGCCCTTGAAACCCGATCCAATAGAACCTCAAGCCATTGATCCCAAGAAAGAGTACAGGTTCACGAATGAAACCTTAGATTTCAATAGAACCTTGTATCCACGAACTTGTTCAACTGATATTGGAAAGTTCAAATCGCCGAAGGGACTCACCTCGGGAGATCTTGCAAAATGTACTGTCTAAAGTGCGGAAGCCAACTCCCGGATGATGCGGCGTTTTGCTCCAAGTGTGGCGCTAGAACGAGTTCGACCGGCCAGACTCCTCAGGTTCAATCTAGCGTTGGAACCTCAGGGTCTAGTCAAATCCTAGCCCCTTCAAACGCACAGTCGCTGAAGTGTCCCAGCTGTGGGGCTCCGATCGCTCCCAAATTTGGAGAGATGATAATCACAAGCGAGTATTGTGGAAGTAGTATTACCCTGGGAAGTGCCGGCTGGGCGAATATCCAGAAGCAGACCATGCTTCCCTTAACGATTCAGAGCACTGATGAGATTTCTAGTCGAGTCAAGTCAATGATGGACCGAGGAATGCTCCATAGACACTTACAGGAAAGCTCAACCCTCGAGGAGATGACGCTCTCAGTAGTACCCTATTGGCTGGTGAATGTCTCAGCCAGAACATCAATAGTGGCGACCAACATGGTTGCACAAGGCGCGACCATAGCCACAACTGCAGCGCTAATTGGAGTAATGGCCGGAATGGGCGGAGGACGCCGAGGCGGATTCGGAGCACCCTTGCTCGGAGGGGCTATGCTGGGTTCAATGATGGGCGGGGGCATGGGAGGCGGTGGTGGACAGAAGAAGGCGATTCAAATGGATCAGAACTACAACTTTCCCATCATCGCTCTGAAAGCTCTCACACAGTACCAGCCTCGCGACTACCAGTTCGCAATCCAGGGCAGAACTCTGTTCGACATCTCACAGTATCCCAAAGGGATCAAGGTGCTAAATGGAGATATCAGCGAGGATGCGGCAAGGTATCAGGCCAAAACACTAGTGGATCAGCTCCAATCTCAGAAAGCGCACGCTCAGTATCATATGATTCAGCAGATTACTTCTGAGGAGGACGTGTCTGACACAGAGCTCTTGCATGTTCCAATTTGGTTTGTAAGATATGATCATAGCGGGAACAAGATCGTCCTAGTAGTCGATGGAAATTCTGGAAACGTAATCAACAGTTTGGGACTCTAGCTTAAGTCACAAATTATCCCATTGTCTGGGACAAAGTGGGCGATGAAAAAGCGCCAACCGCTAGTGTTTGCGTCTTCTTAGGAACAGTGCGGTCCCGATTACCGCGATTACAGCTATGACCCCTCCGGCGATGGGGAGGAGTGGGAGATTTGATGAGCTAGGCGGGGCAGAACTTGTCGACCCAACAGTCAGTGATACAGGAGTAGAGTGGATCAGAGATCCACTTGATGCAGTCACGTTAATTGCGTAGCTTCCCTGGGAGACGGGTGTCGAATAATAGCCTGAGGTTGAAGCTGCCGTTGACACGGTGAGAGTTGAGGAGGCAAAGCCACCTGACGTCAGAGTAACCGATGAAGGATTGAGGGATGCCTGAGGGCCGGACGGTGAAACCGCAGCGCTCAAGGTTACGGTGCCGGAGAAGCTGTTGACGCTAGTTAGCGTAATGGAAACTGTGGCTGACGAGTCTTGTGCAATAGTCAGAGAGGTTGGGCTCGAGTTGATCGTGAAAGTCGGTGATGAGGGATTTTGGACTACCAAAAGTCCCTGCATGTAGGGATAATGTATTGTACAATAATACTTGTACGTGCCGGCGTTGGAAGTGATGGTGAATGCAGGTATTTGGGTTGGTGTTTAGGGCGAGAAGTTATTGGAACATTGATCCGCGACGGTCGTGCAATCAGGGCCTCCCAGGTATTCGCCATCAAAGTCGATTAACAGCTGATGGGTTGATCCATCACCGCTCGACAAGTTTATCGTAATTGTATCTCCTTTTGTCACTGTAATGGTTGGATTTGTTGTGTTCCAGTTGGGATAATTAGCCACGAGAGATATTGCTCGTGTAGATGCCCTCACAGGCGCAATTGAGGGCAGAGTCAAGGGAGAAACACACATGGTCACTCCCAAAATCATAACCGCACAAGCTAAGATTCTGGCCACATTCATCGAGCGCATGGAACCTCTCGAATGATACTATACGGGTAGTACGTTATATGCTTTGACATGAACGAGCCGCCGAGAGGGCAGGGACCCTCAAATTTGCAACATGGTGCGGCCGCCGGGATTCGAACCCGGGTTCCCGGCTGTTTCCATTGTGGGAATGGGAAGCCGGTGTCATAGACCAGGCTGCCCGCCATACCTCAATTTCAGGAATTCAGGTATTGGCTCTGGACCACGGCCGCTTAGGCAGCCCCTTTGCCTATAGCTTGTAAGGATTTTCGCTCAGATGAAGTTGCGTGAATTCAGCAATGCCTATTACGGCTGTTAACCACGTATTCGGTAGGCCTCAGATGGAGTTCTGGACGAAGCTGGCATTGTTCGTTGGGCTCCTCCTGATCGTGAGTCCGTTGGTGCTTCGAATGTACGACTTCATCGATAATAGTACGACCGCGCCGTTCTTCCTTATCGGAGTAATCCTTGTGGTTATTGGGGAACGGAATAGAGTCCGTTTGGAAGAGAATTAGGTTTCGCCTGAATAGATTCTCGTTTAAGCTGAGCCCAGTGTAAGATTATTCTGCAAAATCGGAGGCTTTAGGTGGCTCTAGAGAGAGTCCCTTCCGCTTTCGTATACCTTCAACAACGCTCTGTAGGAGCGAGGTAGGGACTGGAGACCAGCGGGCAAACTCCAAGCCCCAGAAGGCCCGACCTTGAGTCTGGCTTCGCATAACCTCCGATAAGTCGAAGCTCTCAGCTGTAGGAATATCCCCTACTACCGAGACGAGGTTGCCTTTCTGGTCCACCGAGACTATTTTCCCGCGCTTCTGCGTTATCACGCTCGTTACCGCCCCCAAGAAATCGTTGGGTACCCTAGTGGTGATCTTCTGAACGGGCTCCAAGAGGGTCGGCTGAGCTTCAAGGAATGCCGTAAACATGGCTCGGCGTGTCATTGGCATGATCTGTGCGGGACCTCGGTGCACAGGATCCTCGTGCAGCGCTACATCTGTAATCTTGACTTTCATGCCTCGAATCTGCTCGTATGCGATTGGGCCCTCCTTTATTCCCCACCGATAGCCGGCTAGAATCATGTCCCGGACCTCCTGCATGTACTGGGCGCCTTTCGTCACGTCGAGGATCATATTGAAGGGCTCGTCAATGCTCCAGACGCCTCTTGCCTCATCTGGCTCCCAACCGACCGCTCGTAACTGCTTGGCCATGTCGGCCTTGTCCATGTACTCGCTGATCTTGCCTGTCTTGATCAAGTCCATGACCTGTTCTCCCAGGGGCTCGACCTCAATGTAGATCTTGTTGTGTCTATTAGGCGACTTGCCTTCAATCGGCCCGGCTTCGCTCCGGATTGCTTCTCTGTAGATCACGATCGGCTTGGAGGTAACAATCTCCAGACCGGTCTTCGTAATCAGGGTATTTGCAATCTCAAGATGGAGGGTTCCCATTCCTGAGATGAGGTATTCGCCCGTCTCCTCGTTGATGCTCGTGACCAAATTTGGATCCTCTAGCGACAGTTTGCGTAGAAGCTCGACAAGTCTAGGCAAGTCCCTGTTGAACTTCGGCTCTACGGCAATTGTCACTACTGGCTCAGTGACGTAGTGGACAGCTTCGAACGGGATGACTTGCTTGACCGAAGAGATCGTCTCTCCTGCCTTCACGTTTTCGAGACCGAGTAGTGCTGGAATGTTTCCCGCGCTGAGCTTTCCCACGATTTCTCTCTGTGGTCCCATATAGATGGCCACTTGTT
>WNGP01007350.1_pt1 | contig 17150 bp, 13 predicted proteins | sample 5407671 | NCBI WGS metagenome assembly WNGP01 (sample SAMN13153381, study PRJNA577476) | soil metagenome | isolation source: 40 cm soil or saprolite under Garry oak tree replicate 2 | place: USA:California | collected 2016-06-15 | reverse complement strand
ACTTCGTGCGCCCTGGTAGGCTGAGCGGAGCTGCGGCACGAGGCTGCGCGCCAATCGCTGCAACACCCGCTCCCGCGTAGGCAGCGAGAGCCGCGAAAATCTGGTGGCGTTCGCCGATACCGTGGCGATGAAAAGCGGATTCTCGAGCAGTCTCAGAAAGAGCCGGAACGCCTCGCGCTTGGCCGGCTCGATCCTGTCGAGCGCCTCGGCCACCCGCCCACTGACTCCAAGATCTGCCGCCGACATGCTGAAGAGAGCGGGATCTTCATCCTTCGTGAACGCGAGGGAGGGGACGAAGGTGTCGCAGAGGACGTCGAGCGCTTCGGCTTCGCGATGCGTGAGGTTCATCGGGTCTCCCTCTCTTCACATTTCGTTCGAATCCGATCCCGCACAAACCTAATCGAGTTTGAGCGTTCCGAGAGTGACTAGTGTACGGAGCTCAGCGTCGATAGTAATGGAATTCAAACAAATTCGTTCACGACGTGGCGATCGATTTGGGCGCTTTGCCTCCCCGCTTCTTCTCCTTTGTGCCGCATCGATCGCGCAAGCGCAAGTCGACCGACCGACTGATTCACAACTGGCCGACATCACGGCTCGGGGACGCGCGCTCGCGGCTTACGATTTCGCGGCGTGGCACGGGACCGACGCGGTCACGCCGTTGAAGCCGACCCCCGGAACTGTCACTCGGTACATTGCCCGCGAAACCCCCAAAGGCTGGGTTGTGGCTTTTGGCCGGCTGACCGCGTCCCGCGACACGTTCCTTATTGCCTATGAAGCGGTTCGCACCACTACGACCGGAGAATTCGAAGGCTTCACGGGCGTATCCCACCCCAAGCCTGTCGTCGATACAGGCTATTTCGTACATGCCGCGCGAGCTATCGACACTGCGACGGTCGAATTCGGGCTGGTTCGGCGTTCTTACAATGTCGCCGCGCTGCCGACGTCCTCTGGAAACTGGTATGTCTATCTTTTCCCCGCGCCAACCATTGCCGGCGTTTGGCCGTTGGGCGCCGACGCTCGGTACCTGATTTCGGCTGATGGCCGCACGATTCTCGAACGCAGGCAGCTGCATAATTCTGTGATCGAATTCAGCGCATCCCGGGTCCAGAAGCCGGCGGGCTCTACGATGCAGGCCGGATTTCACACTGCTGTCGTCGCCGAGATTCCGGAGGATACCGATGTCTACCATGTCCTCACCAGGACTCCCAAGGTCCCGGAATACGTGGCGACCGACCACTTCATCTATCGGATCGATACCGACGGAAAGATCATTTTCTTCGGCACCCATTGACGAATCGCACCGCCGCATCCCTCGCGAAGCTCACCAATCCTCCCGGTTTACCGCTCACGCATCCTCCTGGGCTTACCCTAGCCCCCGCCCGTAGCCCTCAGCCGACTCGCCGACGGCCCCCAGCCGGTAGTCGTAAGTTGCAGTTCATCCCCGGCCGGCAGTCGTAAGTTGCAGTTCATCCCCGGCCGGTGGTCGTAAGTTGCAGTTCATCCCCGGCCGGTAGTGGTAAGTTGCAGTTGATCTCCGCCTCGGGGTTGCGGTATCGCGCCGATGCAGGAAGTTTATGGCTCGACGAGGAGGCTTTTCTGTCCGGCTACGATTTCACGAACAGAGTACGCGGCGCGTTGATCAAGGCGCGAGAGCAAGCGCATCGACGCAACCACGAGTACGTCGGCACCGAGCACCTCATGCTCGGCCTCCTCGAGGAAGATGACGCGCTGGTGATGGACGTTCTCGAAAACCTGGGCGCCAGGCCCGTCGAGATCCAAAGCGCTGTCGAGCAGGTGATCCAGAACGGGCAGCCAAGCGCGAAGACGCGCCTGCCGGATCTACCCTACACGTCGCGGGCCAGAATCGTTCTCGACCAGGCAATCGCGGTGGCCCACGAATTCGGCGATGGGTACGTCGGGACGCAGCATCTTCTGCTTGGTCTCATTCGGGAGCGACAAGGAATCGCGGCGCAGGCACTTACCGCGGCCGGACTGACCGAGCCAACGTTACGACGCGAGATTGTCCGACTTCTTCAGGGTGAGGGCGTCGCCGCGGCGCTGGACATCGACATCAGCGAGCGACCGCAGGACGCGCAGGTTGCGCTCAGCGTCGCAGTCGAAGTGCGGTACGAGGATGGGACGTTGGCGAAGAAGATTTTTAGGACCCCGACCGAGGCGATCGGATTCCTGCGGGACAAGTCCCGGGAGTAGCTACCGCTCCAGCTCTTTCATCCGCTTTACGGCGATCCGGATCGGAACGAAGGTGGTTGCAAGGCAGATCAGCGTCGCCCCACCAAAGCCTAGCCACAGCGCCGACGGATCCGGATCCGCGTGCAACAGCCGCGCGCCAACGAACTGATAGACCGGCCGCGCCTCGAGGATGATTACCACGCCGATAAGAACCACCGATGCCATCATCAAGACCAATCCGCCGAACGATGTCGGAATCTGTGCCGCATTCTCGGTATTGAATTTCGGATAAAGCGCGCCGAAGCCGAGCGCGAGACCGGCGATCGCGAAAGTCATCATCGTGATGGTGAAGATCGACACGGCCATCATGAATCCGCTGACCTCCAGCAAGACGTCGGTCGCGAAAACGAGGATCAGCGCGAGCGCGAGGAGCGGAATCGTTCCCACCCAGAATTTCGACCAGAGGAGCTGACGCATCTCGAGCGGGCTGGACCGCAGAAGCCACAGCGTCCGCCCCTCGAGACTGATTCCTGGGAAAATGAATCTCGCCGCAATCGACGCGAGAACGAAACCAGCCAGAATGAGATTCACGAACGGAATCACATTGGCGAGGAAGAAGGTTACGCCCTCGCCACGCAGAGGGAGGAACTTGATGTTGAACACGTAGACGACGACGAGGACCGTCAACAGAATCAGCTGCGACCACTGCGTGGTGTCGCGGAAGAAGAGGCGCATCTCCTTGAGCACGAGCTCCCGTCGCATCACACCCCAAGGTGTGAGCAGACGCGCCACGAAGCGGCCAAGCGTTCCCTGACGCACCCACCGCTCACCGCTCTCCTGGGATTTGCTGAAGCCGCGAGTGTAGAGCCAACGATGAAGGATTGCTCCGAAAACCACAACGACAGCCGCTGTCGACCAGAGCAGATAGAAGTGCAGAATCTCCGGATCACCCTTCAGCCACGTCATGATCCCTTGTGCGACCCATTCGCTGGGCATCCATGAGGAAGTAGGTGTCCGCAGCAACGAGATGAACTCAACCAGCGAACGGAAGCCTTCGGGGCGCGCCAACCTCTCCGGACGGACGAGTCGGAACAGCAGCACAACTCCAGCCGCTGCGAGAACGGCGATGACACTCAGAATGTCGCGCGTACGCCGTGCGGGAAAAATGTTGACGAGTACGAGCGTAATCGCAGTTCCGATCGCGGCCGGAATGAACAGGAATGGCAACACCGCGGCGATCGCTACGAGGGGATAGAGAAATCCTCCCTGGTATATGATGCCGTAGGCAGTGAGAACGGGCGTCGCGACGAGCACCACCATCCAGCTCGAGTGGCCCGTCGTCTCCAGCAGCTTGGCGCCGTATAGTCTCAGCCAGTCAACGGGCGCCGCCACAAGGAGATCAAGATCCTTCGCCAGAAAGAAGCTCGAGAGAGCCGTGACCACGTTCGACAGGATCAAGATGCCGAACAGGCTCACGAACATGAGTCCGAGCAGTTTTGCCGCCAGCAGCGCACCGATCTCGGGGATGCCGCGGAAATACTTCAGAAGGCGGTACAACATCCCGAATACAAACAGCCAGAAGACCGCACCGATCACGCCGAAGAGAATCAGCCTGCCCGCCTGGTTCTCTGTCTTCCCGAGCGGTCGCGCCTTCGCCGACAGATACTTTGGCGAGAGCACGTGGAGCAAGCTCGGTGATGGTGGGGCCTGCAGCGTCGGGACCGCGACGGTCGCCTCCTGGCCAAGCTCCCGCGCAACCGGCTCCAATGGAAATTGCGAGGTCGGGCTGGCGACAATGGCTTTGGGGCCGAGGCCGACCGCTGGAGATTGCGAGGTCGGGCCGGCGATAAAGGCCTTGGGTCCGCGGTCGCTATGCATCCAGGACTTCCATCGCGTCGCGAGCCGCGCGCTCGCCTGTGAGCTTGAGGAATATCTCCTCGAGCCCTCCGCCTCCCGTAGCTTCGTCGCGCAAATCCTGGATTGTCCCCACGGATCGGATCTTTCCGTTCTGAATGATCGCAATGCGATCGCAGAGCGTCTCCGCGACTTCGAGAGTATGCGTGGACATCATGATCGTGTGGCCGCGCTTCACGTACTCGCGGAACAGATCCTTGAGAATTCGTGCCGCCTTCGGATCGAGACCGACCATGGGCTCGTCGACCACGATTACTTCCGGCCGATGAATGAACGCGCTCGAGATGATCAGCTTCTGTCGCATTCCGTGGCTGTAACTCTCGACCAGCTCGTCGGCCCATTCCTCGAGATCGAACAGCGCCATCAGCTCGCGACCGCGGTGCTCGACCTTGTCGCCATCCTGGCCGTATAATCCCGCCACGAAGCGGAGAAATTCGGCGCCGGTCAGCTTCTCATAGATGAAAGGGCGATCGGGAATGAATCCCAGCTTCGTTTTTGCGGCGAGCGGATCCAGAGCGAGATCGACCCCAGCGAGATGGATGCTCCCTGCCGTCGGCTGAAGGATCCCCGCGATCATGCGAAGCGTAGTTGTCTTTCCCGCGCCGTTAGGACCCAGGAAACCGAAGAGTTCCCCATCCGGCACCGACAGATCTATGGAATCGACGGCTGTGAACGAGCCGTATTTCTTGGTGAGACTTCTGAGCTCTATCATTTGGCTTTTGCGTTTTTGAATGCGATTTCAAAGGCGGTGCGGATGGCCGAGAGACTGCCGGCCCGCACTGCGACGACTCGCCCTTCGGCGTCTACCCATGCTGTCAGGGACTGCGGTGCTCCTTCGATGCGCCATGCGCGCACGGTGTCGCGATGTGCCACTTCCCATTCTCCGTCAGTGTTCCGTGCCGCACTATCGACGACCGTGAACAGCGACTCGGCGCGAATCGTCAGCTCTGGCCGGTTCACGAGGCGCGTCGTCGGATCGAACACCGACATCATCTGCTTTCGTCCGATCGTGTGCGGACCACCAAGCATAAACGCGACAGGCGCCAGAGACGGCGTGAACAGCGGCGGTATGAAGGTATAGTGCGCCGGTGGGTGGCCGCCCGTGGTTTTCGTGCCGGCGATAAAGAGGAGTGTGTCCTCTTCAACCGCGGCGTTGATCGAGAATGGACGTGCAGTTCGCGCGATGTCGATGGTCAGATCGACGAGATGGAATCCGCGCGTCAATCTCGTCTGCCAACGGGCAGACGTCCGTTCGATCGATTTGCCAACTGGATAATCGCCGACGAAATACTCCTCGCTGACGAGCGTGTTGGCTGTTGTATCGAGAGCCGAAGATGCGGCACCGATTTGCTGTCCATCACGCTCGATGGTGTAGTAGAACGTTGCGGGCTGGAGTCTCAGCGCGACCTCGGCGAACTGCTGCGCCTCGCTCACGTTGGCGTTGCGCCGGAACATCATCGCCATTCCGCCGACCCACAGTACGACGATCAGCACAGCGAGCGCTGCACGCGTCGACGACATGAATGGTTGTGTGCTGGAAGACGTGGCGGGACTCACACGTATAAGACGATTTAGACGATCGTTAGACTCGTCTCGTCGTTGATCCACCCAAGATACCGTTCGAGCCCACCTGTTACGGGAATAGTGAGGAGCTCGGGGACCTTGTAGGGATGGAATTCCTTGAACGCTTTCTCGAGCCCGTGTATAGCTCCAGAGCGCGTTTTGAGCATCACCACGACCTCGGTCTCGTCCGCCAGCTTGTCCTCCCACCGGTAAAGCGAGCGGGTGCCGGGCAGAATCGTCCCGCAAGCGACTAACCGCCGCTCCAGCAACTGTTTGACGAACTTCGCCGCTTCGTCGGTGGTGGCGAGGGTGGTGAGAACTACAACCGCGTCGGTGTGACCCAAGTGTATGTCCGGTAACGGGTTTGAAAAATCTAATCAGTCAAGCTTAACAATAACTCCGGCGTAGCACATCTTTCGTTCGGGGTATTAGACAAACATGGCAGTCGATCCTTCCCTTTACATCAACCGCGAATTGAGCTGGCTCGCGTTCAATGCCCGTGTTCTCCACGAGGCGTTCGACGCCCGAAACCCGCTGCTCGAGCGCGTCAAGTTTCTCTCGATCTTCAGCACGAATCTGGACGAGTTCTACATGGTCCGAGTCGCCGGACTCAGGCGGCAGATCGCCGCCGGAGTACAGCAAGTTCCGGCGGACGGCCTGACTCCCAGCCAGCAGCTCGACGCCATCACAGAGCACGTCGCTGATCTGATGGAACAGCAGCGGAAGTGTTTGTACGAAGTGTTGTTGCCCGAGCTGGCTGAGCATGGGATCGAGATCGTTACCATGAACGATCTGGATGAAATTGAAAGGCAGCGGGTCAATGAGTTTTTCGAATCCCAGGTCTTTCCGGTATTGACACCACTCGCGGTCGATCCCGGACATCCCTTCCCGTACATCTCCAATCTTTCGCTCTCGATCGCGGTTCAGGTTCACGATCCCGCCACCGGAATAACCCGCCTGGCCCGCATCAAGGTGCCGAAGAGCCTGCCCCGCTGGGTTCCTTTTGGCAAGGAGAACCACTTCGTTCCCCTCGAGCAGGTCATCGGTGCCCACCTGGACGCGCTCTTCCCGGGCATGGAAATACGCGGCTTCAGCACATTCCGCGTGACGCGATACTCCGACCTCGAGCTCACTGACGCGGACGAAGACGACGATCTCCTCGCTATGATCGAGGAACAGCTTTTTCAGCGGCGATTCGCCGAAGTCGTCCGTGTCGAGGTTGACAGGGCCATCCCGCGCGAGCTTCGCGATCTGATACTCGCGGAGGTTCTGGAGGATCAGCCTCCGGAAATGCCGAATCTGACAGCGTCGGATCTGATCGAGACCGGACCATTGCTGGACCTCGGTGATTTGATGTGGCTCGCTACGATGAACATCCCGGAGTTGCGGGATCCGCCATTCATTCCGGTGATCCCGCCCGAGCTGCGAGACCAGTCGCGGTCGATCTTCGACGCAATTCGCGAGACGGACATTCTCCTTCACCATCCGTTCGATTCGTTCTCCGCTACCGTAGAGCATTTTCTGACCGCTGCGGCTCGCGATCCCAACGTCCTCGCGATCAAGATGACCCTGTACCGTACTTCGGGCGATACGGAGATCGTGCGTGCTCTGACCGAGGCTGCACAAAGTGGAAAACAGGTCGCTGTAATGATCGAGCTCCAGGCCCGGTTCGACGAGGTGAACAACATCGCATGGGCCCGTACGCTGGAAGGATTCGGAGTGCACGTTGCGTACGGCCTTCCCGGTCTCAAGACCCACACCAAGACCGCCCTCGTCGTTCGCAAGGAGTCGGATGGGATCCGCCGCTACGCGCACATCGGGTCGGGAAACTACAACTCGCAAACCGCGCGCGTCTATACGGATCTGGGCTTGCTGACCAGCGATCCCTCCATGGGTGCCGATCTTACCGATCTCTTCAACTCACTGACCGGCTTCTCGCGCCAGAACTCGTTCCGGAACCTGCTAGTCGCGCCGCGCAACATGCGTCAGCGCTTTACCGAGATGGTGGATCGGGAGGCGGAGCACGCCAGAGCGGGGAGGCCCGCTCGAATCATCGCGAAGATGAATTCGTTGGTCGATGCGGAGATCATCGCACATCTCTACGACGCGTCGCAGGCTGGAGTGGACATCGATCTGATTGTCCGCGGCATCTGCTGTCTCCGGCCGGGAATTCCGGGAATTAGCGATCGCATCAGAGTCGTCAGCATCGTTGGGCGTTTTCTCGAGCACTCCCGCATCTACTATTTCGGGAATGACGGCAACGAGGAGATCTTCTTCGGATCAGCGGACTGGATGCCTCGCAACTTTGATCGGCGCGTGGAGGTCGTCGCGCCAATCGAGAATCGCCAGCTGCATCCCCGTGTGTGCTCCCTGCTGGAAACCTGCCTCGCCGACAACCGGCAGGCGTGGGATCTACATCCCGACGGCACTTACGTGCAGAGAAAGCCGGGCTCCAATCCCGTGATCTCGACCCACGAACGGTTGCTGCAGAACTCGTGGGGGTTAATGGCTCTTCCCGCCGCGGTTGACGACGGCCGACCGATCAAGGAAAAGGTGAGCGCGGTTGAACGAATGACGGCCTAACTGCCCAATCGCCTAACTGCAAAAGAACGGGTGCCAGACGTCAGTCGCGCAGTTCCGAGTGATTAGTTCACGACGCCCGGACTTTCCCTCGGGGCGTGAGGGCACAGGCGGTTGCTTGTGCTTCGATCAGCGGTAGAAAAGTCTGGGCGTACTGAACTATCGACTGGCATCTGTGCCACTGACTGCTCGCACCCGTTCAGTTGCAGTTTCGAGTCGGGCACCAGTTCAGTTGCATTTCATCAATCACTTAGTCGGCTGCGCCGACTTCATCCTGGTACGTAGTAACGGACCCGTCCGGCGCGACGATCTCAACCGGAACATCCGCAACCTCCGCCAGCAGGTTGGACTTCCGACTCGCTCCCCACAAATCGAGCCGCAGGTTGTAGACGTGGTGGGCGGGCACCGCCGTAATCCTCAGCGCGCGCTCCACCCAGCGAACCTTTATTTCCGCGACCGCGCTGGCGTGCCCTCTGTCGAAGCCATCGGCGACGCGAAGGATGGCAGAGAGCTTCCTGATCGTCCGCCGCACCGGCCGATCGAGCGGCCCGTAGTTGCGATGCTTCTTTCTTGGCTCGGCCCCGCGATGATAGCGTGCGACATTCGCGACCACGATCTGCTCGATTGGCGTCATGCCGAGCAGCTCCGCGTGCTCGATCAAATGTCATAGTGAGTCCGCTCTGCCAGCTCACGGACCGACCGCTCGCGAGCCTCCCCAGGATCTGCAGGCGATGGCGCGACGTGCGCGCTCTCGAGAAGAATCCCTTCCCGGATGCCGTAGGCTGAAACGACGAGCTCCTTGGCTTCAACTCGCGCGGCGACCTCCGCCGCAACCGCGAGTCCGCCGAGGATGATGTCGCTCCTCGCCGCGCTGAGCCCCGGTACACCCTGCCGCTCGGCGGGCGACATGTTGTGAAGCATGTCCACGATGTGCTCGAGCTCGATCCGCGGAATGACGGTTCCGTGAACTGTCTTGGCGCTTTCCATTCCGATGCGGGCCAGGTAGATCGATGCGAGGCTGGTGAAGGTGCCTCCTGAACAGAAGATCCGAGTCGCGTGCCAGTGGCGCGCGGAAAGGTGACGACGCAGCTCGAGCCAGACGTGCTTTCTGAGCTTGCGCATGCCTTTCTTCTTCGCTTCCTGGCCGAGGTAACGCTCGGTCATGCTGATGGCCCCGAGCGGCAACGAAATGAGCCTGTCGACTAGGCCATCCGCGCTCAGCGCCAGCTCGAGGGAGCCTCCTCCAATATCCATGACGACGGCACGACCCACTCCCAGATCAAAATGCGCGAGCGCGCTGCGAAAGCTTAGACGCGCTTCGTCCTCTCCGCGCAGCACTTTGATTTTGAGACCGGTTTCCGACCGCACGAGCTTGAGGAAATCGTCGCCATTGGAAGCGTCACGCACCGCGCTTGTGGCGACGACCTCGGTCCGCTTTACACCGAGCTGGTTGGCAAGCGTCGCCATCCTCGTCAGAGCGGTAAGCGCGTTTTGAATTGCGACCTCGCTCAACGCCCCCTTCTTGTAAAGCCCCGCTCCCAGTCTCGGAGCCGCCTTCATTTCGTCCACCACGCGAATGGTGCCGGTGGGTGAGACGTCAGCTATCGTCTGCCGAATCGAATTCGACCCGATGTCGATGGCGGAGATGCGAATGTCCGCATCGCTTCCCGCGGCGGGAGAGCTGGTGCTAAGGGTCAGGTGAGGATTTGTTGCTCCGGCCATCTATCAAAGTAGACGCATCGTCGCGCGAAATGAAACCCTTGGAGTCAATGGCATATTCGAGCACCCGGATCCCAGACTCTGCCGTTCGTGTCGATGAATGCGTGACTGTACTCTCCGGAGCCGAGCATCACTTTAAGGACACCGAAGTGACCGTGGATCTGAAACACGGAGTTCTCTGCAAGTGGATACCGCAGCTTCCGCAGCTCTCCTCCGCCCGTTCCGGCGATGATCTCTTCGATTCCACGCGTCGAGTCCAGGACGCCCGACGGAGTCTGCGGGAGAAATCGCTCGTAATCGTGCTCGTGCCCGTTGAGAACCAGATCGACGCCATTCTCATAGAGGATTCTCCACAGACCCCTGGACTCCAGCGTCGCTCCGTAAGAGCCGGAGCTGAAAAGCGGGCGGTGGAAATAGGCGAGCGCGCAAAGTTTCGTGTGACCCGCGAGATCCCGGCGAAGCCAATCCTCCTGCGCTTTTGCGTGCAGGGAATCCCCGCCCTCGAAATAGAGCTCGCTGTTGAGCGATATCACGTGCCAATCGCCGACGTCGTAGCTGTAGTAGCCTTTGCCCGCAGCGCCCGCTCGTTCGCCGAAGTAAGAGAAGTACGGCGCGCCAGTTCCCGTATCGTAATCATGGTTAAAAACAGCGCGGGAAATCGTTGTCCACTCCGCCGGAGCCCGATGGATAGGCATTGTCGCCAAGCGTAAATACTTCGGTGTGCACCATGGCCGCGCTGTTGGCGGAGAGAATGCTGTCTACGATCCTTCCGGTCGCCTCGTCTCCGCTGGTTCCACACACCGCGATGTCGCCCGCGCCTATCATAACCGGCGCTCCTGCGATGACGAGCTCCTTTGGAGGAGCACCAGGCGGCGTCGGAGTCGGATTGTCGTCGCGCGTGCAGCAGAGGACGAGTCCGGGCAATGCAACCGACCACAGCGTCCGAGCGCAGGCCGTCCTCACATCAGAATGCAAATCCGATACTGGTCTTGATATGACCGGAGGTGGCCGAGCTGTGATTGGTGTAGAGGATGTTGAAGTTCACGGCCGGGTTGAGATACCCAAACCACAATCCCGCGCCCGCGGCATTGTGCCAGCCGCCGGGTGAATTGCCGTTTACATAAACTCGCCCGACGTCATCGAACGCGAGCGCTCCCACGTCCAACGGAAGGATGAACGGGAATTTGGCGATCGGCACACGCAGCTCGGCGGTTCCATACACCGAGGCGTCGCCTGCCCAGCGCTGTCGCTCTTCCGCCCTGAACGACTCCGATCCGCCGAGAAACGCCGCGTCGAAATAGGGAAACGCACCCCACAGCTTCTTTCCGCCGCCCCGAAATGCGAGCACGGGCTTCTTGGCGACCGGCAGCGTGAAATAGGCTGCTGCAAACCCGTCGACCGATTCGTAGTGGTTCACGACATCCCAGATTGCCGGATATCCTGCGCCCGCGACGTCGAGGACAAATCGCGGTTTGAGGGTGTCCGGGAATTGATCACTGACGTATTTACTATCGAGGTGCGCCTTCAGCCGCACGCCGGCCTGACCGAACTTCGTGAATCCGTACGGGTGCAGCTGCTCGATGAACCGATTGGCGAGACTGTCGGTCTTCGTGTAGCGAACGATCGGGCCGATCGAGATATCGCTGATCGGGCTGAACGATTTGCCGATGCCGGGATTGAACTCCCACTGGCGCTGCCGCACATCGTAGAGACGTCCACGCAAGTCCGGCAGATCGTTGCCGAAGCCCTTGAAGTACACCACCTCGAACTGTGACATGTGGGCCGTCACAGGGAGATGCACGTCCGTTCCTTCGAATCGCTTGTCCAGGTTGCTGCGAATTCGGAAGCGATTGCTCGCCGCCGAATACGCGACATCCGCTTCCGCCATACTGGAATACGGAACAGTGCGGAATCCGTATGAATAGTGCGCCAGGCCGAGCACGGGATAAATCCCGAGACCGCGCTGTGAATGAATTCCCAGTACTGGCTTGACGCTCGTTCCCTTATCCGTCAACGGAGGTATCAGCGTTCCATAAGCTTTCACCCACGGACGGCGATTGAAGGAGTGATTGAACGCGTTGTCGACGTTGATCTTCTCGTCGACGGTGTCCTTCGCGTATTTCACGTCCTGCACTGTCCCGGCATCGTAGAACCGTGTCGGATTCCTCTTGCCTCCCACGGTCGAGAGATCTACGAAGGCGTTGGTTCCGTTGCCGCCGATGATCCTCACCGGAATGCTCCGGCGCACATTCCCTTCGACAGTAGCCCTGTCGTTTCCGCCGTGAAGATAGATGCGGATTTCTTTCGTTTCGCCCAGGGCGAATCGCCGCTCGAAGTAGGGAGGGCTGTTTCCGGACTGGAGACGTACATCAACAATTCCTTCGCCGGAGCGGACTACGGTCGCCTGATCGTCGGCATCGGTCGCGTGGATGTCGGCGACTCGCCATAGCTCTTGGTAATAACGATCGGCCACGCCGCGCAGGCCACCGCGTCGCGCTTTGAGCTTGTCGGCAAGCGCGCCGGACATGCTGGCATACTCGGGCGGCAGCGCTCTCATGGCGTTGTCGATCACTTGATCGGTGATTCGCGACATCAAGCTCGTCGCGACGGAATCCCAGACCGATTTGTCGAGACTCGCGAGCATTCGCCGGTCGAACTCGCCGGCGTTAGTGAACAGATGCGAGGGGTCCGGATACTTCTTGTTAAAGGTGACGAGATTCGGCAGGACGAACCGCGCAATGCTCATCACCACACCCCCATACGAGACGAAGACCTTGTCACGATCGACCGCGACGGGCTCCCATGGCGCTTCGTCTTTTTTCCCAAACTGCGCCCACTTCCACTGGTCCGGATGACGGTCGTTGTCGCCGATGAGCATGTCCACTTCACGCGCTGTGAGCAGCGCTCTCGCATCGACGCGCGTCGTCGGATCGGCGTTGATCCTGTCGAGCAGCGTATCGCTGCCGATGATCTTGTCAGCACCGCCAAAGATCGTTCCTTTGTCCGGAACTGCGGGGTGCTCCTCGAGCTCGCCTAGCATACCGGCGAACTCCCCTCTGAATTCACCGAGCACGGGGTCGTCCGGCATCATTGCGACTGTCGGCGTCGGATGGAGAATGCCCGCCACGGTTTGAATCGGAGCGGTCGCGATGGCGCCCAGGGGATGCGAAGCGCTTCCCTCATCGCGGACGACGTACCAGATGATCGTGCCCCTGTACTGCTCCGGGAGGATGCTGAATCCCTTTCGCACCGAGCGGAACGCCCATTCCGAGCCATCTGCCGCCTTGAACCGCAGCGACCTGGTTTGCGCGCCGCCTCCCTTTTTTGTGGGCTTCAGTCCGCCGTGAAAACCCTGTAGATCGAGGACCGGCACTTTTATCGGCGTCGTCCACAGATCGCGGTAGTTGTCGCCGAGGAGAAAGCGGTGAAAGCGGCCGGCCTTGTAGATCTCCCCCGGCACGACGACCACGCTGTCTCTCCCGACACTCCGCGCAGTCGGATTTTGCGCACTGGCACGCGAGACAACGCTCGCGGTGAGGGTAGCCGCGAGTGTCAGAATGCTCAGCGATGTAATGGAATTGCGTCTATTCACGACGAGCTCGGTTTTATTGTTCCCGCCATTTGTACAGCGTAATCGCAGCTGGTTTCACGTTTGCTTCGTCGCTTATCAGCAGGATGCTGTCCTTGGTGATCGCCACTCCTTCGGGCTGTCGATGGTCCCCCGGCAGTGGCTCGGAGCGCACGACATCACCGTCGGGCGTCAGGATCAGAAGCCCCTTTTCGTGGGATGCGATGATCACGTAGTTCCGCGTGAACGGATCGATGGTCATGTCGGAAGGCCTGAAGTTCTTCCACTTGTTGGATCCGATCACTTGCTGGAGCGGCACACGCAGGACCGTGAACGTCGCACGATTGAGCGGGAGCGGCATACGGTATATGACGAGGTCTTTCGGCGCTTGCTTATCGAGCTGTCTCTTGCACGCCATCAACAGGCGCGTGCTGTCCGCTTCGTAGGTGAGGCTCTCGAATTCGCACTGTTTGCGCAGACCCGTATCGAACAACATAAACTGGACCTGTTGTCCGTCCGCGCCTTCCCTGAATCTGAACAGCTTGCCATCACTCGCCATCAGGTAGATGTCGTTGCCGGCGATCGCGATCGCTTCGAAATCTTCCTTCTGATTCCCGACGAGCGAAAAAGCCTTGAGCAGGATTCCAGTCTTGGGGTCGATCTCGGAGACTCGTCCGGAGTTGTCGTCGTGCGTGAGCACGGTGCCGCGGGACGTGAGGGCGAGGCCGGAAATCTCCCGCAACTGGGGAGTCATGATCCACATCGCCAGCGGCATGGCCTTGTCCGAGTTGGCGTCCACCGTCGCCAGTCGGAGCGCGAGGTCCTGCTTCCGCGCGGCCGCTATTTTTTGCAGCTCAGCCGCCCTTGCCCTCGGAGTATCGCGGCACGCGGCAACGCACGGCATTGCAAAAAGCAGCAGTACGAGTCCGCACCTGCCGGTCATACGGTCACGCCATCATTCTTATCTTTTTTCTTCTCGATCGGCGCGCTCGTCTCGAGATCGACCGAGGCGACAAAGCTACCAGCGTTCTCGTGGATGGCAGTCAGGAGAACATCCCGCGAGATCGATTTCTTGGTTCGCGTGAGGTAGTAGATCTCACTCGGCTTTCCAACATTAGTGATGATCTCGTCGAGGGACCACCGCTTGGTCATTCGCTCGAGAACCTCTTCGATCCGTCCCTGCGCTTCCGGCACGGCGTCGGTCGTCACCGTCAGAATCGAGTCGAAGCGCGCTTTCTTCTTTCTTGATCCGACCGCTTTCTGAACCCGTTTGAACCGATCGGCCAGCGCCGCCGCGTTCTCCGGGGTCAGCGACAGCACGAGGTCGCGATCGGGGATCTGATGGTCTCCCGTCGGACTCGCGAGGGCCTGCAGCGGACGTGACCACTGCGCCGCCGCGGTCGGCATCAGCATGTTGCGGCCGTAGTCGTAGTGCCAGGTGATTATCAGCACGAAGTTGAAGACGACGGAGATGACTGCGCCTACGGCGAGCGACTGGACTCCCGCCGCGAAGCCCACCACGATGCTGAGGAAGATGTAAACCAGGTCCCGAGAGTCGCGGAGCGTCGTCCGGAATCGCACCGCGCCGACCACTCCCGCAAGGCTGAACGCCAACGCCAGGCTGTTCTGCACGATGAACACGATCCCGGCGACGACCATCGGAAGGATGATCAGCGTCTGGACGACGTTTTGATTGTGTTGTCCCCCTGAGGGCCGCGCCGACATATAGACCCACGTCACTGGGAGAATCAGGACCAGAGCACCGATGAGAATCAGCACTGTCGTCAAGGAGACGTCGAGGAGCGTCCCCGGCCCGAAGCTCACGGATGCGGTGGGCGACGACGAGAGCGCATCGGTCAATACGGTCGGACCTTCCGGGACATCACCGAGCCCCTTGGCCGCGATCCGCGCGATCTCACCGGGGAAGAAGTAGGCCAGTATGGCAACGACGACAGCCACGATCGCGTAGTACGCTACCAGCCGGCGCACGGGACGGTCCGACCTCATCGTAACTACGTCGATGATCTCTCTTAACACGGGCATGAGGCCCTCCAAATGCAAGTTGGACGCCTGAGCCGTTACAAATGCCGCTGCTGACCCCGTCTTGGCGGCAGATTGGCCCGGCTTGAGTCTGGGTGTGTAACCCGCGATTTTACAAGGCTATGCCTGAAGAATCCCTGATCGTCCGCGGTGCCCGCGAGCACAACCTCAGAAATATCGATGTCACGATCCCGCGCGACCGCCTGACCGTCATTACCGGGCTGTCGGGATCCGGCAAATCGTCGCTCGCCTTCGATACCATTTATGCCGAGGGGCAGCGCCGGTACGTGGAGTCCTTGTCGGCCTATGCGCGCCAGTTCCTCGGGCTGATGGAAAAGCCGGACGTCGACTCCATCGAAGGCCTATCCCCCGCGATTTCGATCGAGCAGAAGTCCGCCGGACACAATCCGCGCTCGACCGTTGGCACGGTCACCGAGATCTACGATTACCTGCGCCTTCTATATGCGCGCGCCGGAACCCCGCACTGTCCGAACTGCGGACGCCCGGTTGAGCGTCAGAGCGCCGGGCAAATCGCCGACTCGATCCTCACCTGGCCGGAAGGCACCAAAGTCGAGATCCTCGCCCCGCTGGTGCGCGGTCGCAAAGGGGAGTTCCGCGAGTTGTTCGACGCCGCACGCAAGCAGGGCTTCGTGCGCGCGATCGTCGACGGTGACCTGGTCGAAGTCGCCAATCCGCCGAAGCTCAATCGGCGGATGAATCACAACATCTCGGTCGTTGTCGACCGTCTGGTTGTGCGCGCCGAAGATCGCGGCCGCCTCAACGACTCGGTAGAGACCGCGCTCAAGCTCTCCGAAGGGCTGGTCGAAGTCCAGCGCGCTGACGAAAAGAGTCCGCACCTCTTCTCGGAGAAGTACGGCTGCCCGGAGTGCGGAATCTCCCTCCCGGAACTGGAGCCACGGCACTTCTCATTCAACTCACCGTTTGGGGCCTGTCCCGCCTGCGGTGGCCTCGGCTCCCGCCGCGAAGTGAGCGAACAGCTGATACTGGGCGATCCCAGCATCAGCATCCTCGAGGGCGTCATCCTCCCCTGGGGCGAGCCCGACGGATACCTCAAGAAGGTGATTCTGCCCGGACTCGCCAAGCAGTTCGGATTCGATCTCAACAAGCCGTGGGGACAGCTGAATCCCGAAGTGAGGGAGAAGCTCCTCTATGGTACAGGCGGAAAAAGCGGAAAGAAGGCCGACAGTTCCGGCGCGCATTGGGAAGGGATCATTTCAAATATCCAGCGCCGGTACGACGAGACCGAGTCCGATTCGATCCGCCTCGAGCTCGAAGAGTTCATGCAGGCGAGCGCGTGCACGACCTGCGGCGGACGCAGGCTCAAGCCGGAGTCCCTGGCTGTAACGCTGGCCGGAAAAAACGTCGGCGATCTGGTTCAACTGTCGATCACGGATGCGCTGACATTTTTCGAGAACGTCCCGGTGCGCGGCAATGGCAAGCCCGGCCTCGACCCGGAGATCGCGGCGCCGATTCTCAAGGAGGTTCGCGAGCGTCTTCGCTTCCTGAACGATGTCGGACTCGAGTACCTGACGCTCGGCCGCTCCGCCGAATCCCT
>WNGP01001953.1_pt1 | contig 17157 bp, 14 predicted proteins | sample 5407671 | NCBI WGS metagenome assembly WNGP01 (sample SAMN13153381, study PRJNA577476) | soil metagenome | isolation source: 40 cm soil or saprolite under Garry oak tree replicate 2 | place: USA:California | collected 2016-06-15 | reverse complement strand
GTGATCCCGAGCACGGCCGGGATCGAGTCGACCGCGAACACCAGATCGGCCGACTCGATGGCGATCAGCGCCGCGAGCAGCGGCGTGGCGACGAGCGCCCCGTCCTCCCGCGCCAGGAACTTCCCGTCGTGCAGCCGTGGCACCACCGGGATGATGCGGGAGATCCAGCGCGGACCCGTGTCGCAGCAGGCCTGCGCAATCCCGGTCTCGCCGCCGCGCAGGAATCGCACGGCGGACACGAGGAGCAGGCCCGCGAACGGGTAGATGACCCAATGGAAGCGCGCCAGCAGCGCCACGCCGGCCGCGATGAAGACGGCGCGCATCGCGAGCGCGCCGAGGATGCCCCAGAAGAGCACGCGGGGCTGATAGGACGGTGGCAGGCCGAAATACGAGAACACGAGCACGAACACGAAGAGGTTGTCGATGCTGAGCGACTGCTCCAGCAAGTAGGCCGCCCAGTACGCGAGCCCCGCGTCGGACCCTGCGCTCGTGTATACGACGAGACCGAAGCCGAGGCCGATCGCGATCCAGACGACGCAGCGCAGCGCCGCGGCCCGAAATCCCACGTGTTGCCCCGGGGACGCTCCCAGGTCCACCGCCAGCATCGCGAGCACGATCGCGCCGAACAGCAGCCACGCCAGCGGGCCGAAGGGTGAGAGCGTCACAGGGTTGAAGAGTACCGGCCCCGCGGGTCTTGCGGCAGGGCCAGAGGACGTGATAACTTGCTCGTATTCAGTAATATCGAGTATGAGCCGTGGCCTTCAGCCGCATTTCCATCACCCTGCCCCGCGACGTCCTGGCGGCCGCCGATCGGCGGGCCCGTGCGCTCGACCGTTCCCGCAGCTGGCTGATCGTGGAGGCGATCCGAACGTATCTGGCGACGCCGGCCCGCGCCCCAAGTGCGGGAGTACGGGAGCCCGACCCACCCGCGTACGCCGTGCGGGAGGTCGCGGACGCTCGTCGGCAGCACCTGGCGGCCGATCTCAAGCGTTCTCCGGCGGAGCGGCTCCGGCGGGCCGAAGAGCTCGCCCGTCTCGCGCGGCAGGTCAGGCCCCGCCGCGGCCGGCGGCAGCAAGTGATCGGATTCGACTCCTACGAGGACTTCTACGAATGGAAGAGGGCGCGCCTCGCCGGGGCGTGACCCCGCGCGTCATCGCCGCCAAGGTGTGTGCGGAGCTCAATCGGTCAGGGGCGAAGTACCTCGTGATCGGCGGTGTGGCGTGCATCCTGCACGGCTACGCGCGCACGACGGAAGACGTGGACATCCTGATCGAGCGCACGGAGGCCAACGCCGGGCGGGTGCTGGCCGCGCTCGCGCGGGTGGGTTACGGTTTTGCGAGCGAGTGGGCGGCGGACGAGATCCTCAAGCGCCCCATCACCGTGATCGGGGACGATCCCGCGGTGGATGTCTTCACGGTCGCGTGGAAGGTGAAGTACGAGCACGCGGCGCCTCGGGCGGAGGTGGTGGACGTGGAGGGCGTGCGCATTCCGTTGATCGCGCTCGACGACTTGATCGAAACCAAGCGCACCGGCCGGCTGCAGGACGCCGCCGACATCGAGGTGTTGGAGGAGATCAGGAGGCTCCGGGGCTAGGAGATGTCCCCCACCGCGGCGTCCCCATGGTCGCCTTTTGGGCAACGCGTGTTTGCGGTCATCTGGACGGCCACCCTGATCTCGAACATCGGCGGCTGGATGTACGCCGCCGCCGCCGGCTGGCTGATGACGAGCCTCGATTCGTCGCCGCTCGTCGTTTCGCTCGTGCAGGTCGCCGCCACTCTGCCGATCTTCCTGTTCGCGATGCCGGCCGGCGCGCTCACCGACAGCCTGGACAAGCGCCGCTTCCTGCTCTGGGGTGAAGGGTTCATCGCCGTCACATCGGCCCTGATGGCGGGGCTGGTCTGGCTGGACCTCGTCACCGCGCCGCGGCTCCTCGTCCTCGCCTTCTTGGTGAGCGCGGGCGACGCGCTGACTGCCCCTCCCTGGCAGGCCGTCGTGCCCCTGCTCGTGCCGCCGGCAGAGCTGCGGCCGGCCGTGGCGGCGAACGGCGTGGGATTCAACATCAGCCGGGCCCTCGGGCCGGCGCTCGGTGGCGCGCTCGTAGGCCCGTTCGGCATCGCCGCCCCGTTCATCGTCAACGCGGTCAGCAACTTCGGGGTGATCGGAGCGCTGGTGTGGTGGCGTGCCCCGCGCCACACCAGCAGCGGCCTCCCGCCCGAGCGTCTCTGGAGTGCGATGCGCACGGGATTACGGTACGCGCGCTTCAGCCCGCCGCTGCGTGACACCTTGATCCGAGCCGCTGGTTTCTTTCTCTTCGCGAGCGCCTACTGGGCATTGCTGCCGCTCGTCGCGCGGTCTCAGCTCGCGGGCGGACCGACGCTCTACGGAATCTTGCTCGGTGGCATCGGGGCGTCGGCCGTCGCCGGAGCCTTTGCCCTGCCGTGGCTGAACACCCGGCTCGGGCCCGATCGGTTGGCGGTGGCCGGCGCGTTAGGCACGGCCGCGGCGACGGCGCTGTTCGGGCTGGCGCACGGCGCCGCCACGGCGCTCCTGGCCAGTGCGATTGCCGGCGTTTCCTGGATCGGGGGCCTCTCGAGCCTCAACGTGTCGGCTCTGGTCGCCCTGCCGGAATGGGTGCGCGGCCGCGGGTCGGCCCTTTACGTGACCGTGATGTTCGGCGCGCTCAGCCTCGGCAGCCTCATCTGGGGTCAGGTGGCTTCGAGCTTCGGTTTCGCGGCGGCGCTGTTCGCCGCCGCCGGCGGGGGCGCGATCGCCGCCTGGGCGCAGCGGCGCTGGAAGCTCCAAGCCGGCGCGGACCTGGACCTGTCGCCTGCAATGCATTGGGCGCCCGCAGTGACCGGCGGCGACTTCGATCCCACTCGTGGGCCGGTGCTCGTGACGGTCAGGTATCACATCGATCCGAAGCATCGCGAGCCGTTCCTGAAAGCGCTCAAAGACTTCGGCCGCGAGCGCCGCCGCGACGGCGCGTATCGTTGGCAGGTGTATGAAGACCCTGCGAAGCAGGGGCGATTCGTCGAGACGTTCCTGAGCGATTCGTGGCTGGACCACCTGCGCCACCACGAGCGCGTCACCCAGGCCGACCGGGCGTTGCAGCAGGAGGTGCTGCGCTTTCAAATCGGCGACGCACCAGAGACCACCCACTTCGTCGCAGCTCACTCCCAACAGTAGGCCTGGGGAACACTTTAGCGCGACGGTTCATTTATGAATGAACCGCCGGCGGCGGGGCAAATCGTCGTGAAACTGTCGCGCGATCGAGACAGTGTTGAAACGTGGACGCAGGCAGCGGCATGTCGATTTGAGGCTCCCCCAGACGTCTAGTACCGAGGGGACCACGCGTCACCTTTTCCAGACAGAAGGAGATCACCGCGTATGCGCAGTCGTTTCTCGATGAACACTCGTGGCTGGACGGGCTCTGCCGTGCTATTGGCAACGCTGGCCCTCACTGCCGGCAGCCTGGTGGCTTGGAAGCGCGCCTCCGCACGGAAGGCCGATGCGGCGGCCGCCAGCCAGCCCGAGCCGGTCGAATCGGTAACCCTGGCTGTCGCCCGGGAGCGTGAGTATCGACCGACGACGACGTCGGTCGGCACCATCCTCGCGCTCAACTCGATCACCCTGCGCAACGAGCTCCCGGGCACTGTCAGCCAGGTGGCGCTCGTCCCCGGGCAGGTCGTCGACGCCGGCGCGGTGCTGGTGGCCCTCGACGTCTCCGTGGAGCAGGCGGAGCTGCAGGCACAGAACGCCCAAGCCGACCTGGCGCAAACGACCCTCGCGCGCCTCGAGCGGCTCCAGGAAGCCCGGGCCACGTCCCAGGAGGAGGTGGACCAAGCGCGCGCGGCGCGCGATGTCGCGCTGGCGCAGATCGCGCGCACCCGGGCGATCATCGCGAGGAAGACGATTCGGGCCCCGTTCCAAGCCCGCGTGGGCCTCTCCGATGTGCATCCCGGCCAGTACCTGAACGAAGGCACCGAGCTCACCACCCTGCAGGGAGTCGATGCCGCGGCCAACGTGGACTTCACGGTAGCCCAGGCGGTGGCGGCCGAGCTGCACCAGGGCGAGCCGGTCGCTGTCTTCGCGGCAAACGACCTCCGTCCCCTGACGGCTCGGATCGTCGCCGTCGATGCGCGCATCGATCCCACGACCCGCAACGCGCTGGTGCGGGCCCGCATTCCGAGCCACGCCCCGGCGCCCGGCGCCTCCGTGCGGGTCGAGGTACCCGTGGGACCCTCGACCAAGGTCGTCGCGATTCCGGTGAGCGCACTGCGCAAGGGACCCGGCGGCGACCACGTCTTTTTGATCGTGGCGGACTCGGCGGGTCATAATCGCGCTCATGTACAGGCGGTGCGCAGCGGACCGGTGCTCGAGGACGAGGTCGTGATTCTGAGTGGTCTCACCCCCGGCCAGCACGTCGCCACCTCGGGGTCCTTCAAGCTGCGCGAGGCTGTGCTGGTCGCGGGCGATTCCTCTCGCTAATCGGACACCGTCCATGCGCTCTTTTACCGATACGTTCATCAAACATCCCGTCCTCGCGGCGGTCGTCAACCTCGTGATCGTGCTGGTGGGGTGGCGCGCGCTCACGACGCTGCCGGTACAGCAGTATCCCAAGATCGAAAGCTCCTCGGTGCTGATCACGACGGTGTATTACGGCGCCAGCGCCGAAACCGTCCGCGGCTTTCTGACGACACCGATCGAGCGCGCCGTCTCGGCGATCAGCGGCGTCGATTACGTCGAATCGACCAGCCGCGCCGGGGTCAGCACCATCACGGTGCACCTGAAGCTGAACCACAACAGCACCGCGGCGCTGGCGGAGGTCACCGCGCGGCTGCAGCAGGTTCGCTCCGAGCTGCCCGCCGAGGCCGAGCCGCCGGTGGTGGAGGTGCAGCGGGCGGACCGGCCCTACGCGTCGTTCTATTTGAGCTTTACGTCTTCGGCACGCGACATTCCGGCGCTTACCGACTGGCTCACCCGCAACCTGCAGCCGCAGCTCTCCACGCTGGCTGGGGTGCAGCGGGTGGACGTGGTCGGTGGCCGTCCCATCGCCATGCGGATCTGGATCGACCCCGACCGCCTGGCCGCGCTCAACCTCGCACCCGGCGACGTGCACGCGGCACTGCAGCGCAACAACTACCTCGCCGCGGTGGGACAGACCAAGGGCGATCTGGTGCAGGTCAATCTGCTGGCCAACACCGATCTGCGCACGCCCGAGGAGTTCGAGAATCTCGTCGTGGCCGAGCGGAACGGAGCGATCGTGCGCCTCGCCGACGTGGCCCGGGTGGAGCTGGGCGCCGAGGAGGCCAGCTTCATCACCAAGTTCAGCGACAAGGAGGCCGTCTACCTCGGGGTCTGGCCGCTGGTCGGGAGCAACGAAATCGAAGTGGCCAACCGGCTGCACGCCGAGATGGCCCGGATCCGGCCCACGCTCCCGAGCGATATCGACATGCAGCTCGCCTATGACGCCACGGTCTTCATGACCGACGCGCTGCAGGAGATCACCAAGACCCTGATCGAGACCATCCTGATCGTGGGCCTGGTGGTGTTCCTGTTCATGGGATCGGTGCGGACGGCATTGGTGCCGCTAGTCGCGATGCCAGTGTCGCTGGTCGGGGCCGCGATCGTGATGTACGCTTTCGGCTTTAGCCTGAACCTCCTCACGATCCTCGCGATCGTGCTGTCGGTGGGGTTGGTGGTGGACGATGCGATCGTCGTGGTCGAGAACGTCGAGCGGCACGTGCGCGAGGGCAGGACGCGGATCCAGGCGGCTCTGGTCGGCGCCCGCGAGCTGGTCGGCCCCATCATTGCGATGACGATCACCCTCGCCGCGGTGTACACGCCGATCGGGTTCCAGGGCGGGCTGACTGGCTCGCTGTTCCTGGAATTCGCGATCACCCTCGCCGCCGCGGTGGTCGTATCGGGCATCGTCGCGGTCACGCTGTCGCCGGTGATGAGCTCGCGCTTCGTACACGAGCAGGGCCGCGAGGGCCGGCTGACGCGGCTGGTGCAGCGTGGCTTCGACTGGGTCCGCAGCCGCTACGAGCGGCTGCTCGACGGCGCCCTGGGGATGCGCTGGGCGATCGTCGCGGCCGCCGTGCTGGTCATGCTGGCGGCGGTGCCGCTGTACCAGAACTCGCGGCGCGAGCTGGCTCCGATCGAAGACCAGAGCCACATCAGCCTGTTCATGCAGGCGTCGCCCGACGCGTCCCTGGCAGCGACCAACAAAGCCTCGCTTCAGGTGGTCAAAGCGGTCACCGCGTTCCCCGAAGCCAAGTTCATGTGGTCGCTGACGGCCAACTGGGGCGGGTTCGGCGGGATGGTCGCGAAGAATTGGAAGGAACGCACGCGCACCACCGAGCAGATGTACGGCCAGGTGTACGGCGCGGTCTCGCAGGTTCCGGGGCTGCAAGTGTTCCCCCGCCTCGACCCGCCGCTCCCTTCGCCTGGCCAGTACGACGTGGAGCTGGTGCTGGCCAGCGACATTCCACCCGAGCAGATGCTGCAGACGGCGGGCGCCGTGATAGGCGCCGGCTGGCAGAGCGGCAAGTTCTTGTACGTCGACACCGACCTGAAGATCGATCTGCCCGAAGCGCGGGTCGTGATCGACCGCGACCAGGTCGCTGACCTGGGCCTCGACCTGGCGAGCGTGGGCCGCGAGCTCGGCACCCTGCTGGGCGGCGGGTACGTCAACCGGTTCAACTATTTCGACCGTAGCTACAAGGTCATCCCCCAGATCGGCGACGACCGGCGGACGACGGTGGGGCCGCTGCTCGACCTCAAGATCAAGACGCCCAGTGGCCGGCTGGTGCCGGTCTCGACCTTCACGCACATCGAGTCGAGCACCGCGCCGCGCACCCTCAATCGCTTCCAGCAGCGCAACGCGGTCCGGATTTTCGGCGGCGTCAAACCCGGCGTCACCAAGGAAGAAGGCCTACGGGTCCTGGAAAACGCCGCGGTGGGCGCGGCCGGCCCGGGCGTCGGGCTCGACTACGCCGGCGAATCGCGGCAGATCCGCCTCGAAGGGGCGGCGCTCACCGTGACCCTCGGGTTCGCCGTGATCCTCATCTACCTGGTGCTCGCGGCGCAATTCCGGAGCTTCCGGGACCCGCTGATCGTGCTGGTGGGCTCGGTGCCGCTCGCGATCTCCGGGGCGCTGGTGTTCAGCTACCTCGATCTCACCACCATCAACATCTACTCCCAGGTGGGGCTGATCACGCTGGTGGGACTGATCGCGAAGAACGGCATCCTGATCGTGCAGTTCGCCAACACGCTCCAGTCGCAGGGCGTGGCCAAGCTGGCCGCGTTGCGCGCCGCGTCGCTCACCCGGCTCCGGCCCGTGCTGATGACGTCGGCGGCGACGGTGTTCGGGCATCTCCCGCTCGTGTTCGCGACCGGACCGGGATCGGCGGCGCGCAACAGCATCGGGACCGTGCTGGTGGCGGGCATGACGGTGGGGACGCTGTTCACGCTGTTCGTAGTCCCGGTGTTCTACTCGCTCATCGCGGCCGAGCACCGTCCAGACACGGAAGCGGCACTCGAAGGGCTCGTGGTCGAACCTGCCATGATGGAGGAGCCGGCGAATGCGTAGCGCGATCGTCGCTTATGGTCTCGGATTCCTGGCACTCTCCGGATGTGCCTCGGCCCCGGGCTACCGATCATCCGCGGTACGGCCGCCGGCGTCGTTCCGGGGAACCACGGATTCCGGTGGCACCGGCCCAGCCCCGTACATATCGACGGCCCCCGCTCCCGAGGGTCCTCACTCCCTGACCCCCTCGCCCGAGGGTCCTCACCCCCTGACCCCCTCTCCCGTTGGGAGAGGGGGAACGAAGGACGAGCCCGCGGTCTCGACCGACTATTGGGATCAGCTGGGCGATACCACGCTGTCCCGCCTTGTGGGCGAGGTGCAGCGCGCCAACCTGGACGTCCGGGCAGCGCGCGCGCGGGTGAGCGCCGCCCGCTCCGACCGGGTCCGCAGCGCCCTGGAGCTGACGCCGGCGACGACGGTGTCCGCCGGCTACGCCCGGCAACGCCTGTCGAGCGCAAGCTTCCCCGGCGCGTCGGGCGTCTTCCCGGACCAAAGCGTCTGGAACGCGGGCGTGGACGCATCGTGGGACCTGGATGTGTTCGGCCGCATCCGCCACACCGTCCAGGCGCAGGGCGCGCTAGTGGGCGTGGCTGAGGAGGAGCTGCGTGACGTGCAGGTCACGTTCACAGCGGAGCTGGCCCGCGCCTACTTCGAGCTGCGGGGAGCGCAGGAGCAGCTCCTAGTCGCTCGCCAGAACGCCGATAACCAGCGCAGCACGTTCGAGCTCACCCGCCAGCGCCTCGACGCGGGGCGCGGCAGCGAGTTCGATACCGAGCGGGCGCAGGCCCAGCTGAGCTCCACGCTGGCCTCGATTCCCGCCCGGGAGGCCCAAGTGGCGGCGGCTCAGTACCGCATCGGTACGCTCGTCGGCCGCTCTCCGAGCGAGGTGGCCCGGGAGTTCGAGCAGCCGAAGCAGCTCCCGCCCCTTCCGGAGGTCACCTCGATCGGGGCGCCGGAAGCCGTGGTGCGGTACCGGCCCGACGTGGCCGCGGCCGAGCGGCTGGCCGCGGCGCAGGGAGCGCTGGTCGGAGCGGCCAAAGCGAGCTACCTGCCGCGGCTCACCATCGGAGCGAGCGCGGGCTATGCCGCGCCCGAATTCAATGCGGTGGGCAACCAGGGGACGCTGCGCTACGCGGTCGGGCCAGTGCTCACTTGGCCGGCTCTCAACCTGGGCCGGGTGAAGGCGGAGGTGGACGCAGCGCAGGCGCGGGAGGACGACGCCCGGGCGCAGTACGGTCGCGTCGTGCTCGCCGCGCTGGAAGACATGGAGACGAGCCTCGCCCGGTATCGAGCGGCGCGACTCCAGGTGGAACGGTTGCAGGAGGCGAGCGCCGCGAGCGAGCGCGCGGCCGAGCTGGCGCGGCTGCGGTTCAGGGAAGGGGTCACGGATTTTCTTCAGGTGCTGGATGCGGAGCGGACCGAGCTCGAGGCGCAGGATCGGCTGGCCCAGGGGCGCATCGACGCGGCGACGGCCTACGCGGCGTTGTACAAGGCGGTCGGGGGACGGTGACGCACGCCCATCGTCGCTAGTGCATATCATATATGAAGGAGGGCACAGCCCGCGGAGGATCGCGTGTCCCTGCAGGTCATCTTGGCCGATGATCACCCGATGCTCAGGCACGGCGTCCGCGCCCTGCTCGAGCGGCACGGCGTCGCGGTGGTGGCCGAAGCGTCCGACGGCCGGACGGCGGCGGCCGCGGCGCGCGAGCACCATCCCGACGTCGCGATACTCGATATCATGATGCCGCTGTTGAACGGCATCGACGCCGCGCGCGAGATCGCCGAGACGTGCCCGGAGACCCGGGTCGTGCTGCTCACCGCGCTCGATCAGGAGCGTCTCGTGACGGCGGCGGTGAGCGCGGGGGTGCGGGGGTTCGTGCTCAAGACCCAGGCCGAGGAGGACCTGGTGCAGGCGATCGAGCAGGTGTCGCGCGGGGGGTTCTACGTGGGTGGGGGAGTCTCACAGGCCGTGGTGGAGGCCTGCCGCGCCGCGGCGGCGCAGGAGCGCGGTCGCCTCACCTCGCGGGAGCGTCAGGTCGTGCAGCTCGTGGCGGAAGGCAAGTCCACCAAGCAGGTCGCCGCGCTGCTCGGGATCACCCTCAAGACGGCCGAGTTTCACCGCGCGCGCGTGATGAAGAAGCTCGACGTGCACGACGTCGCGGGCCTGGTGCGCTACGCCATCCGCGAGGGGCTGATCGCACCGTAGCCCGGGTCTTCTCCGGCCCGAGCCAGGAGTTTCCCCGGTTTTTCCCGCGTCGCCGCATGACCACATTCCAACGTGCCTCGTCGCGCACGATTCAGCCGTGCTCCCGTCCTGCTCGTCGCCAATGCGTTCGGCACGTGGCTCAGCCAGGCGCTCGCCAACCTCGTCAAGGCGCGGGGCTATCGAGTCCACTTCGTATTGACCGGGCGGGAGCTGCTCGACCGGGCGCCGGTGGTGGGGCCCGACGTCATCGTACTGGACGCGGATCTTCCCGATCTCGACAGCGTCGCGGTGTGCCGCACGCTGCGCCAGCATCGCGCGCCCTGGGAGATGCCCGTCATCATGATCACGGCGACGCCAGCGACCAAGCAACAGCGGCTCGCGGCGCTCGAGGCGGGGGCGTGGGACTACGTGAGCGTACTGCTCAACCCGGAGGAGCTGACCCTGAAAGTCGACGCGATGGCCCGTCTCAAGCTCGAGATGGAGCGGGCGTTGGAGGAGGGCGCCGTGGACCCGGGGAGCGGACTGTACACGCTACGGGGGCTCGAGCGGCGGGCGCGCGAGCTGGCTGCGGACGCGGTGCGCCGGCGGGCGCCGCTCGCCTGTGTGGCGCTCGGCATCGGCGTGGACCCCAAGGGCGCGGGCGAGAGCTCCGCGGCGCTGCCCGCCGCGGCGGCATACGCCGGACAGGTCCTGCAGGCGAGCGGGCGGACGTCCGATTGCGTGGGGAGTCTCGGCCAGGGAGAGTTCGCGGTGCTCGCGCCCGCGACCGCCCCCGAGGGCGCCGAACGGATGGCCCAGCGGCTGTCGCGGGTGCTCGAGACGGCGGGACCGCGGCCCGCCGGCGTGCCGCCGCTGCGCGTGCACGCCGGGTACGACGCCGTCGCGGACGTGCACCTGACGCCGGTCGAGCCCGCGAACCTGCTCGAGCACGCGGGCACGGCGCTGCGTCAGGCGCGAGCGGGAAGCGGCGAGCGGATCCAAGCCTACCGGCCGTAGGACTTGCCGCGCGACTGCACGGCCTGCCACCCCGTGTCGATTTCGCGTTTCGCCGAACGACTATCTGGCGTCCACGGCATATTTCACCCCACGAGGAGGACGCCATGAAATACCTGTGCCTGATCTACCAAGATGAGCAGGGCGCCCTGAAGGTCCCCACGGCCGAGATGGAGAAGGCCATGGCCGAGTACTGGGCCTTCACCGACGACATCAAGAAGACCGGCCACCACATCGCGAGCAACGGGCTGCAGCCCACCAAAACCGCGACCACCGTGCGCGTGCGGAACGGCAAGGTCTCGACCACCGACGGACCGTTCGCGGAGACCAAGGAGCAGCTCGGCGGCTTCTACCTCATCGAGGCCAAGGACCTGAACGACGCCATCCAGGTCGCGGCGCGGATTCCGTCGGCCCGGTGGGGCTCGGTCGAAGTCCGGCCGGTCTGGGAGTCCCAACGGCCCTAAGCGATGCCGTCGAGGCGGTCTACCGCGCCGAGTCGCGCCGGGTCCTCGCGACGCTGATCCGCCTGCTCGGCGATTTCGATCTCGCCGAGGAGGCGCTGCAGGAAGCCTTCACGGCGGCGGTGGAGCGCTGGCCCGCCGAGGGCGTGCCCGGCAATCCGCGCGCGTGGCTGGTCTCGACGGGCCGCTTCAAGGCGATCGACCAGCTGCGGCGGCGCGCCCGGTTCGATGCTTCGCTCGTGGCCGTCGCCGAGCGCTTGGGCAACGGCGTGACGCCCGCCCCCGACTTGGACGATGATGGTGTGGAAGACGACCGGCTGCGGCTGATCTTCACGTGCTGTCATCCCGCACTCCCACCCGATGCCCAAATCGCGCTGACGCTGCGCGAGGTGTGCGGCCTCACCACCGAGGAGATCGCGCACGCGTTCCTCACGGCGCCGCCCACGGTGGCGCAGCGGATCGTGCGCGCCAAGGGAAAGATCCGCGACGCTAGGATCCCCTACGAGGTCCCCTCCCGGGCCGATCAGTCCTACTTGGCCGAGCGGCTCGACGCCGTGCTGCACGTGGTCTATCTCGTGTTCAACGAGGGCTACTCGGCGTCCCGCGGCGCAGCGGTGACTCGTCCCGATCTGTCTCAGGAGGCGATCCGGTTGGGGCGGCTTCTGGTCGAGCTGCTGCCCGATCCCGAAGTCCTCGGCCTGCTCGCGCTGATGCTGTTGCACGACTCGCGCCGCGCCGCGCGCGCCTCGACGGACGGCGAGATCGTGCTGCTGGACGATCAAGACCGCTCGTTGTGGGACCGCGGGCAGATCGCCGAGGGGGTGGCCCTGCTGGAGCGTGCCCTCGCTGCGCGACGGGTCGGCCCCTATGTGCTGCAGGCCGCCATCGCCGCTGTGCATGCGGAGGCCGCGACGCCCGCCGCCACCGACTGGGCAGAGATCGTGGGGCTGTACGACGTGTTGTTGCGGGTGGAGCCGTCGGCCGTGGCGGAGCTGAATCGGGCCGCGGCGGTGGCCATGCGGGATGGGCCGGAGGCAGGGCTGGCGCTGATCGACGCCATCCTCGCGCGTGGCGAGCTGGGCGGGTATCATCTGGCGCATTCGGCGCGCGGCGCGCTGCTACGCCGGCTGGGACGGCGCGATGAGGCGATCGCTGCTTACCGGCGCGCCCTGGAGCTCACCACCCAGGACCCCGAACGGCGGCTTCTGGAGAAACGACTCAACGGCGTTTAGCGGCGGCTGGTCACGAGCGCCTGGTAGACCAGGGTAGGAAACTTCCCGCCGATGTCGGTCCGGTTCGGCAGCTGGTTGATCATGAACACGATCACGAGGTGCTCGACCGGATCCACAGAGTACCCGCTGCCGTATGCCCCACCCCAGCTGAACGTTCCCACCGACGCCATCCCGCTGGCACCGTAGCGCTCGGTCGTCTGGAACCCAAACCCGAATCCGCGTGCCCCGGTCGAGTCGAACACCAAACCGACCTGGTTGTGCGTCATCAGGTCCACGGTGTGCGGCGCCAGGATGCGCACGCCGCCCAGCGCGCCGCCGTTGCGCAGCATCTCGAGGAAGCGGGCGTAGTCGGCGGCGGTGGAGATCAACCCCGCGCCGCCCGCGAAGCTCTTGCGTGGACCGTCCACGTAATTCCCCTGGCCGCGCGGGCCATCGGGGGCGCGCTGCGCGTGATTGGTCGAGTCGCTCAGGTACACGGTCGCGAGCCGCCCGCTGGCCCCGCGCGGCACGAAGAAATACGTGTCGTTCATCTGCAACGGACCCGTGATGCGGCTCCGGATCAGCTCGTCGAGCGGCATCCCGGAGGCGCGCTCGGCGACGCAGCCGAGAATGTCGGTGTTGTAGCCGTACACCCACCGCTCGCCGGGCTGGGCGGTGAATGGCAGGGAGCCCAGCCGCTCCATCGTCGTACAAATCGGCTCGTCCTTGTCGGCGGTGTACCAGCCCCATCCCGCCGCGGGACCCAGCCCCTTGGCGACATAGAGGGGGGCGATGACCCCGTCCGTGCCGTACGAGATGCCAGCCGTGTGCGTCAGCAGATCCCGGATCGTGATCGGTCGCGTCGCGGGCTTCGTGACGAGGCCGGTGTCGCTCTTCGTCGCCACGGTGGTGTGCGCGAACGCCGGGATGTAGCGGCTCACCGGGTCGCCCACCGCGAGCAACCCCTCCTCGGCGAGTGACAGGATGGCGACCGTCGTGAGTGCCTTGGTCTGCGACGCGATGCGGAACAGCGCGTCGGGGGTCATGCGGCGTCCCGCCTCCTTGTCGAGCCATCCGACCGCATGCTGGTAGACGACGCGACCGTCCTGCAGCACCAGCCCGACCGCGCCGCCGATCTGCCCGGAGTCGACGTACTGCTGCATGAACCGGTCGATGCGCGCCAGGCGAGCGGGCGCAAAGCGCGGCTGGGTTTGCGCGGGCAGGCTCGCCGGCGCGACGCACAGCAGCGCCAGCGCTATCAGCCGAGTACGATCCATTCCATCCTCTCTCTGGGTCCCGCCGTGATCTTAACGCCTGCCGCGCGCCGGAGGGAGGAAGGCACCATCCTTCGGCTAACCCGTTCGGCCGATACCGCCCACCGGAGCCGCGCTCCATACTCCGATCCACGTGAGCGGGCGCTGACGCCCGCCGGTGACGGAGGAGACGATGAGCACTGTGCTGCAATCCCTATCGACCGAGCTCGCCGATGCCGTCGAGTCGGCCGGCCGAGCGGTCGTCGCGATACACGCCCGGCGGCGCATTCCGGCGAGCGGTGTCCATTGGCGACCGGGGGTGGTCGTCGCGACGCATCACACGATCAACCGCGACGACAACATCACGGTGACGCTCCCCGATGGAACGACCGCCCCGGCGACCCTCGCCGGGCGCGACCCGGGCACGGACCTCGCGGTCTTGAAGCTCGCCGCCGAGAACTTGCCGGCGGCGACGCTCCGACCCGACACGCCTCCCACGGTCGGCGAGCTGGTGATCGCGCTCGGCCGCCCGGGGCCGAGCGTCACGGCGAGCTGGGGCGTGGTGAGCCGCGTGGATGGTCCCTGGCGCACGTGGCACGGCGCCGAGATCGATTCGCTGCTGCGGCTCGATGTCGCGATCTACGACGGCTTTTCCGGCGGCCCCCTCATTGACGCGGCGGGTCGCGTGCTCGGCATCAACACCTCGGCGCTGGCGCGCGGTGTGCCGGTGACGATTCCGGTCGCAACGGTCGAGCGGGTCGTCACCGAGCTGCTGGAACGCGGGAGCATCCGGCGCGCTTATCTGGGGATCGGGACGCAACCGGTGCGGGTCCCAGCGTCGCTCGCCCGCAAGGTCGAGCTCAAGAGCGACGTGGCCTTGCTCATCGTGAGCCTGGAGTCGGGGGGACCCGCGGACCGGGACGGCCTGCTGCTCGGCGACGTGCTGCTCGAGCTCGACGGCGCCGCGGTGAGCGATCCAACCGACGTGCTGGCGCAGCTCGGAGGCGACCGGGTAGGCCGGCCCATCGCGGCCCGGGTGATTCGGGGAGGACAGGTGAAGACGCTCCAGGTGACCCCAGGCGAGCGGCCGACGTCGCGGGCGGCATGACGGCCCCTCGCGTGACCGCGGGTTTCGCCCAGGAGATCGCGGCGGTTGTAGAGCAGCTGCGCCATATCACCGTGCAGGTGCGAACGCGCCGTGCGGCGACCGGCGCGGGGATCCTGTGGAACACGGGAGAGCCGGAAGGCTCGGGACTCGTCATCACGAACGCTCATGTCGTCCAAGGCAATCAGGCGACCATCGAGCTCGGCGACGGCTGTGTCGCGCGCGCGCGGGTCGTGGCACGCGACCCGAAGCGCGACCTTGCCGCCCTTGAGCTAGAACTCGAACCCGCCCGCGCGATGGCCCCCACCGGAGTCCGGGACTCGCCGCCGCTGCGCGCGGGCGAGCTGGTGATCGCAATCGGTCATCCGGGCGGGTTCGTGGGCGCGGCCACGCTCGGTATCGTGCACGCTGACGAGGGCGCGCGCGACGGTCGCACAGCGCGCTGGGTGCGAGCGGACGTGCGCCTCGCGCCCGGGTTCTCGGGCGGCCCACTCGCCGACGCTGCGGGACGACTCGTCGGCGTCAACACCATGATCCAGGGCAGCCTGGCGCTGGCGGTCCCCGCGGCGACGGTCGCAGCATGGGTACGACGCTCTCGCGCGCTGGTGGCATCGTGATACGGGTGCTCGTCGTGTCTCCGAGCTCGGGCAAGCGGCGAGCGCTCGAGCACGCCGTCGGCCAGGACGCAGGCCTGGTGCTCCTCGCCGGGGCCGACGCTGTTGCTTTGCCCGACGTCATCGTGCTCGACGCCGGGCCTGAGTCTCACCTCCCCCTTCCCCTCTCCGTGCTCCTCCAGCAGCAGCCGAGCCGCGACGCAACGCCGTTGGTCGTGCTGTTGGAGGATCTCGATGGCGAGGCCGGAGCTCGGATGTTGCGCGCGGGCGCGCGGGCCGTTCTGCCACGCAGTGCGGCGCCGGAGGAGATTCGTGCGGCCGTGCGAGCGGCAGCAGCGGGGCTCGCGTCCCTGCCGGCGGCGCTCGCAGGGGCGTTGCTCGAAGGCACGCCACCCGACGGCGGCGGTGCGCCGGTCGACACCGGAGATCCTGTTCTGACCACGCGCGAACGGCAGGTCCTGACGCTGCTCGGCGAGGGGCTCGTGAACAAGGAAATTGCCGTGCGGCTCGGCATCTCCGAGCACACCGTCAAGACCCATCTCGCGGCCATCTACGAAAAACTCGACGCCTCGAACCGGGCGGAAGCAGTGGCGAGGGGCCTGCGGCGAGGCTTGATCATGCTGTAACTTTAGATCATGCGAAAGAGAGTGATTGCCGTCGCAGCCGCCCTGTGCGTCGCTTGTGAGGCGCCGGTGCCGCCAGTACCACCCGGCAAGACGGGAGACGTGCGGGTCGTGGACCTGATTCCGGTCTCGCTCTCCGGCGAGACGTGGCAGGATGCCGAGCCGTTCCTCGCACTGTACGCCTCCAACCCGCAGCTCCTGGCCGCGTCCGCCTTCACGCCCAATCCCGGAGGGTCCGCCAGCGCGACGGCCCCGATCTTCGTCTCGGACAACGGGGGCGACTCCTGGACGCTGCGCAACACCCTCCCGAGCGAGTCGATGACGGCCGACATCACTCACGCGGTGGGGGGCAACCCCCCGGTGCTGTACGCCGGAATCATCAAGGTGCCCGACTTCCCCTTGAACGAGCTCAAGACCGGCGACTTCCTCTCGCCGGCGACCATGACGAGGCAGGGGTCGCGCCCTAACATCGATCAGCCGTTCGTCCGCGCCACCGCGGTCTCGAACGCCGATCGCGTGTACGTCGGCCTCAACGATTTCGACGCATCCGACGGGCGCACCGCCACCGTCGACGTCTCGCTCGACGGGGGCGCGACGTACGCGTCCCGGCGAATCGAAAGCCGCACCACCGGGGGGCAGAACGGGCCGTCGATCCGTCCCGCCGTCGCCCAGGATCACACCGTCTACGTCGCGTACTTCGGTTGGCGCTCGAACACGGGGTCGAATGTGACGAGCGACGTGGTCGTAGTGCGCGACGACAGTGGCGCCACCGGCGCCACCCCGTTCCGGGACCTGGTCGATCCGTCGGACCACCTCCCCGGCCGTCTGGTGGCGACGCACGTGACGATCCCCTGGTCCAACGCGCCCACGTTGGGACAGGAGCGCATCGGCTCCACCCTGTCGATCGCGGTCGATGCGCTGCACAGCGAGACCGTCTACCTGGCGTGGGCCGACCGCGTCGGGACGGGCGACATCTACACGGTGCACGTGCGGCGCTCGACCGACCGCGGCGCGACCTGGAGCGGCGACCTGCGCGCCCTGACGAACGCCACCGACGCGAGCCTGGCGGTGTCCAGCAACGGCACCGTCGGGCTGTTGTA
>WNGP01008934.1_pt1 | contig 17165 bp, 15 predicted proteins | sample 5407671 | NCBI WGS metagenome assembly WNGP01 (sample SAMN13153381, study PRJNA577476) | soil metagenome | isolation source: 40 cm soil or saprolite under Garry oak tree replicate 2 | place: USA:California | collected 2016-06-15 | reverse complement strand
GAGAAATCGAAAGAGCTTCGCTTCTGGAGAAAAGAGCTCCGTTCTCTTCTACAAAGGAGTGCCACGCGATGCAAAGGTACAGGCGTCTTCTAAGAAGACGAGCAGTCTTGCACCTCGTGGACTGGCTTTTGATCGTTCTTCTCTTCATTGTTTGGATAGTCGCGAGGAAGCCTGTTCCAACTGGGAGAACTATTTCCCACAACAAGGCCCCAGGCCACATCATCGTGCAGCTCGCCAAACTCCCTGAGCTTACTGGGAGAGTTATTTTCTACAACAAGGCCCCAGGCCACATCATCGTGCAACTTGCCAAACTCCCTGAGCTTACTGGAGCAGAGACGCACACAGTGCCAGTATGGACCCTCTACGGGGACGGCACACTCATTTTTCGCACAGACCCAAGTGATGCCTTGTGGCGAGCACAACTGGCCCCTGGTGACATACAACATATTCTGGATGTAATCCTCAACCAGGGGAGATTCTTCGAGGACATACGAAAACAATACGGGAGTGATGACGAACTGCTCCTCGCTGTCGATGCAAATGGTCAACAGAAGGAAGTGGCGCTGATGAGCGAACTAACCAATCAGATTGCCAGCGATATCCAAACAATCCATGTCTTTGCCATCACACAGTTCCTGCTTGCCTATCATCCTATGCATTCCGAGCTCTATGCTCTCAACCCCGACTTAGACCACAACTCGGGCGATAGACGATGATGGTATCGCTTGCGTGCTCATGTGCTTCATGGAGCAGAAGAAGGGGGCAATGCAATGTCTGACACTCTTCTCGACCTAGCATATCAACTTACACAGACTGGCGACCCATTTGTGGTTGCAACCGTGGTCTGGTGCGAGCGTCCCACCTCCGCCAAGCCAGGAGCACGGGCTATCATCCAGTCCAATGGTCAACTAACAGGCTGGATTGGTGGCAGTTGCGCCCAGCCCCTGGTACTACGTGAAGCTGCGCGTTTACTGCGCGAAGGAGGCGATCCTTATCTGCTGCGTTTGGGTGCTCCAGATACAGGTATCATACGCAGCGACGTACGCACCTATCCCATGACCTGTACTAGTGGAGGCATACTGGATATTTATATGGAACCCCATTTCCCTCAACCTCAGTTACTGCTCATAGGCGACTCGCCCGTGAATGCAGCATTAGGCTGCCTGGCGCAGGTACTCGACTTTGCCGTTACGCACATAGAGCAGCCTGACTTCGATCAGATCACTATCGATGAGCGGACGTATATACTTGTTGCTACCCATGGTCAGTATGACGAGGATGTACTTGAACAAGTCTTGCGTAGCCCCGCTCGCTATGTCGGCATGGTGGGCAGCCGCAAACGCGCTGATGATTGTCGCGTCTACCTGCGTGCATCTGGCTTGACGGACGATCAGATCGCACACCTTAAGGCTCCTGCAGGCCTTGACCTGGGAGCAGTCACCCCTGAAGAAATAGCCGCCAGTATCCTGGCAGAGCTGGTACAGCTGCAACGGCGCGGTACAGTGATCCAGGAGAACGACTTGCCCTCTACTCTACAACCACCTACAGTTGCTACAGTTACTACAGTTGCAGACTCCCCACCTGCCGTACCCCAAACCGCTATAGACCCCGTCTGTGGTATGATAGTGGAAATAGCTACTGTCCTGCATCGCAGTACCTATGATGGTCGAGACTTCTATTTTTGCTGTCCTGCCTGCAAACGGCTATTTGAACGTAGCCCACAGGAATATCTCGTGCAGCACGAAAGGTAAACATTCATGGAATTTTCTGGTAGTCAAACTATAACCGCGCCGATAGAAAAAGTATGGGCTTTTCTAGACGATGTGAATAATGTAGCAGCCTGCGCCCCCGGTTTTCAGAGCATGGAAGAGATGGGAGAAGAACACTGGAAGGCGATCGTCGGCGTTGGCATCGGTGCGGTAAAGGCCAAATTCACAATGGATGTCACGCGACCAGAGCGAGAAGACCCGGAACACATGGTGGTCAAGGCGCGGGGTAAAGCCCCCGGCAGCGCCGTTGACATGACCGGCGATATGCGCCTGACTGCTGTCGATGATCAGCACACCCGCATGGATTGGAAGGCAACAGCGGTTGTCAGCGGCACGATCGCCAGCGTTGGAGCCCGTCTACTCAATAGTACGGTAGAGAGGCTCACCGGGCAGTTTTTTGACTGCCTCAAAACAAAATTGGAAGTACCAGATACTGTGAGTGACTAATTCATATGTCTCGTGTGCCTACTGCTGTCGAACGTTGGCAAGCGCTCATCGACGCGCGAGCAAATCAAATGGATGCGGCTTATGCACAATTAGGCCGCACGAGCGCTGACTTTTGGGATCGCCGGGCGCGCGGATTTCATCGCGTAACCAGAGATACCATCGCCAGCGATCCCCTGTTTCTCATCCTTCGCGACGAGGTTATGCCACAAACGAACGTGTTAGATGTCGGTGCAGGCACAGGACGCTTTAGCCTGGCACTTGCGCCCCAGGCAAAGCACATCATCGCCATCGAACCCAATGCTGCCATGCTAGACTACCTGCGCCAGGATGCCAGTGCCCGGCGGCTGCCCAATATCTCCATTGTACAGGCGACGTGGCAGGATGCTCCAGACGACTTGCATGCCGATATTGTCATCTGTAGCCATGTTCTCTACCCCATTCGCGATGTCGTACCTTTTGTGGAAAAACTGCAAGCAGCCACGCGCCGCACCTGCTATATCTACCTGCGCGGCACGCATCTTGATGCTTTGAGCGCTCACCTCTGGCAGCATTTTCACGGTGACGAGCGCTGTCTTCCGCCAGGCTACATTCACCTGCTGGACGTCCTCTACGAAATGGGCATCTATGCGAACGTGCGGGTCGTCACCCTTCCTCCAGGCCTGCGCTACCCTTCACTTGACGTCGCAGTGGAGGAATCATTAGAACAACTCATTTTGCCCACTGATGAACAGATCCGCAGCCAACTACGTACCTTACTAGAACAGTGGTTGATTGAACGAGATAGCATGCTGGTTCCACCCGTTGAGAAAGTGGTATCCGCTATCATCTATTGGACGCCCACCTGAGAAACTTGTTCCTAGACAAGCTCCTTATCAAGCTTCTCAAAAAAAGAATTGAGCGTTTTCTTCGTAATACCCTGGCCAATAAGATTATTAGCTATGGCAACGGCGCCTTCCAGATCAGCGATTGTATTGTAGGTCAGCAAGGCACCATCAGCCTCGTCAGCGATATCGATCTCGCTGGTAGCATCGATTGATCCTGCTTTCCCTTGCCGCTGCACCTGCAGCGTGAGCTTATTTGGTTCCAGGCGCTCCGCGATACGGATTATGGCTCCAAAAGTTCCGCTCATTCCTGGCATGTTGATAGCGATATCAGCCCTGATACGATCAGGGTCGAGGTAAGCGACAGAATTGCAGCCAGGAATACAGGACTGGAGTACCTTAGGGTCGAGGATAGCATTATAAACCTGCTTGCTTGTAGCCTTGAACTTATGTGATCCGTTGATTTTCATAAAACCCTTTTCCTTAACTAATGGACTATCAACCTTGGTTTGAAAAGAGATCAGAACCTTATACTAGCGATTTCTCAGATTACTTTCAAGAGAATACCAAATTTTCCTACTTTGTCCCAGTTTATTATATTGAATGCCAGTAATACCGAAATGTACTACGCCTGCCGGCAAGTAATTTGCGGTATGCTATACTGGCTAGAAATGTACCATGTTATGTCATCGGTATAGTAGAGATATGTAATGACTGTTTGAATGGAGCCTCTAATGTCTCAACTTGACGACATTAACGAACAACAATGGCATGCTCGAATTGCACGCAAACGACTCGATCTTTCAACGTCGGTGGAAGAAACTCTTGCTGAAAGCTCTTTACAAGAAGACGAGTGGTTAGATGAGTTGGATGAGGAGGGCGAGTTCAATAGTTCAAAGCACGTATCACAGGTTAATATCCAGGCAGAGACAGGCAGTAAGAAAAATTTAGCTCTCATCCCTCCACGTTTGAGTTTGCAATCCAGGTCTTTGCCCGTAATGCATGCAGACACCCCTGTACAATCTCTTGAGTCTTCCTCCCATCCCGCTGTTCACGCCCCGCGCGGCAAACTAAAGCTCGCTGGACGATCCACGAAGGTCAGGCTGAAGGCCATACCGCGTACAGAGGAGTTACAAAAAGCTGTGGGACCCGGGTTTTTAGGAGCGACAACTCCAGAGCAAGCTCTTCCCGTGGTGCCCGATAACTCTCGTGCTGCCGTGCAGGTCCAGGCTCATCACAATGGGCATGAAATACCCTCGGGCTCCGCTATATTTAAGCGTGGGCAGGGAGAGATAGCAGTGGAGAATATCCACGTCACCCCTTCCAGCGTCATAACGGCTATGCTCACAGGCGATCCAGGTCCTGTGGTCGTGCAGTATATATCACTGCATCCCGGCGTAGGCTTTACTGTGCACCTGAGCGCGCCCGCCGAGAAAGAGACCTCGTTCAACTACGTCATTTTTTCGGGGGAACCCTGCTAGAGCTTCCCTTCAACTTCGAACTGCAGGCGAGTAAAAAATCCCGCCATGTATTCATATCGCTCGCGCGCAAGCTCACGCCCCGTCTCAGTCGTCATACGTTCAGGGAGGTTGCCGAAAAGCAGGCGGAACTCGATGCTTGGTGAGTAATCTGGCCTCCGCCTTAAATGGCGTACAAGCAGCGGGTCAGCAGGCTCAACGACCTCAGGGGGCACGGGCGCATAAACCTTTTGATTGTAACGGCCGGTGATGCAATACAACCGGCCTATACCAACGGCGCCCAGGATGTCGATCTTGTCTGCATCATAGAGGATACGACCCTCCAGCGACTGCGGCACTGCGCTGCCTGTCATGCGATGATCAAGTATCGCCTGTTGCACGATCGGTATAGCTTCTTGAGGAAATCGCGTGCCGAGGAGCAGGGTTGCCGCCATTTCAGCTCCTATCTGCGCGTGATCCCCGCCGGAGCGGCGTTCTCGTGCCTGCCCGATATCATGTAGAGCGACTGCGGCCCAGATGGTGGGTAGGTCGCCGCCTTCTCCCGCTTGAAGCGTATCTGCCAGCGCCATTACACGCACAATATGATCGTAGTCATGCGCGGCATCCGGGCCCCCTTCATGCTCCATTGTTTCTTTAGTCAGTCCAAGCAGCCAGCTTCTGAGTTCACCTGGTTCAGACACTACGAGTTATTTCTCTTTCTAATGCCGGTAACGTACATATAAAGCGGCTTCCTTCGCCAGGGACGCCACTGCTCTCTACCCTGATGCTGCCGTGATGCATGTGCAGCAGTTCTGCGACAAGATAAAGACCTAGTCCAATGCCCCTGGCCTTATTCGCCTCTGTATTAGGCGCCCGGTAGAAGCGCTCAAAAAGATGGAGCTGGGCATCCTTTGGAACGCCGATACCACTGTCCTCTACGCAGACCTCGATGGTCACCGCGTCTTCAGCGTTCGTGCACTGGCGCAGCCAGACCGTCACCGGGCCGCCGAGCGGACTATATTTTATCGCATTCTGTACCAGGTTGTTGATGACCTGTTGCAGGCGTGCGCGGTCGCCCATCACCCGGTAAGCACACGTGCCTGGCTCAATAACGCAACGAAGACTATAATCTGCCGCGGTCTTGCTATAGTTTGCCACAACCTGCTTTGCAACCTCGCTCACGTCGACCTCTTCCTGTCTAAGCTCAAGTTGCCCACGATTGATCTGCGTCACCTCCAGGAATGTGTTGACGATATTGGTCAATTGGTGGGTTTGTTCCTCGATTGTCGAGAGGTTTTCAAAAACGTGCTCCAATGCCTCACTCATGCCCTGGGCTTGCTGGGGTGAGGTTTCGACGAGCTGCTTAGTCGGATAATGGTTAGCGGCGTACGAAATTCGTGAGCTGTAATGGCCAGGAATTCGTCCTTCAGTGCATTTGCCTCCCGCATAGCAGCTTCATTGGTCCGTGCATTTAAGGCCTCCTGTTGCCACCGCGCCTGCTCAATGGCTAGCCCTGCCAGTTGCGCAATGCCTTCGATGACGGCCATGTCCCAGATAGTGAATTCGCGGTAATGAGGCTGTGCATCTGTCTCTGCTCTAATGCCATATTCTAAGGTCTCCGAACAGTCCAGCATCATTAGCCCCAGTAGCCGGTTTGCATTGGTAATTGGCGCTGTGAGCAAGGTGGTACGATTGTAGAGGTTGAGCAATTTCGGATACTGCTCGGTGTCAATAATGGTAGCATGACCATCCATCAACTGCTCCTCGACCCTCTCATTTTGTCTGGGCTCTCGCCGCCTTGAATGGAATGCCGCGGGCGTCAGCCACCGCTCCTCTTCTGTCAGCCACTTCTGTTCCGCTTCCTCGGTGAAGCCGCAGGAGAGCAGGGGTACGAATATACACTGTTCTTCGTCGTATACGTGTACCGAGCCCCGGTCGCAATTAAATGCGGTCAATGTCATTTCAAGCACGCTGCGCAGGATATCCTTGATGTCCGTCACGCCTGACACTGCTACTGCCACATGGAGCATCGTCTCCAGTACCTGGCGGATGCGCTGCTCGACACGCATCTGCTCAGTAATGTCGCGAAAGGCGCTGACAACGCCTGTCTGTTTCCCTGTCGCGTCAAACATCGGAGCAACGCTTGTCTCTATGAACCGCTCTGCTCCATCGCTTCGCCTGGTAAGCAGTCGCTCGCCACGAATTCGCTCACCTCGCAGTGCGCGAGTAACCGGCAAATCTTCGACTGGTATCAATTGTCCATGCAACGTGTAAGTGGGGTGGCGTTTGAGAATATCAGCCATCCGCTCTTGCATAGATTCAGGGTCGCCCAAAAAATATGAGGCGGCATGATTGCGTAGCACCACCTGCCCCTCCATGTTCAACACGCTAATGCCTTCGGTCATAGCGTGAAAAACAGCATCGAGAGTATTGGCTCGTTCAGTTGCCAGGGCAGCCGCGCGGTGAGCTTCAGCAAGAATGCGCGCCTTTTCGACTGCCAGCGCGCACTGGGCAGCGATGTCTAGCGCGAAAGCATATTGCCCTCTGGACGGCCGGTAATCTGGATTGTGGTAATTGACAAAAGCAAGACCAACACAATGTGAACCATCGCTGGCGGAGCCTCTCAGCACGTTAGTGAAACCTTCACCGCCATCTTCTTGCCTGCCAGTGCGACCTATTCCCACCATCAGTGGCACAATCATTATACTGTTCAGCCCCAGTTCGCGATACCAACGAGCTTCATCTTTCTCAGCCTGATCAGCCGTCACAAAAAGAGGCGTTCCCGTCATAGCTGCTGTATGGCAATGAGGCAATTCTGTAAGCGTGCCTATTACCTGCGCCGGAGAATAAAGCGTCGTCAATGTCTCCGCTGGTTCTGCTTCTGCCGCGCTCGCCTGCATATCTTGCCCCGGCCTGGCAAGGGTAGCAAGGCGCAGTGTGCCCGATTTCGTATCCGTATCCAGCATTACAATAGCGCCACTTTTCGCTTTCAAACCGCGCACCAGGTGATTTATAGCAAGCTCGAGTACAACCGCGAGGTTTTCGCCCGCGTTGACGGCCACGGCCACTTGATTCACAGCCTGGGCCCGCTCGATCAGTTGTTCCGCCCGCCTTCTTTCCATCTGTGCCTGCTGGTAGAGGCGCGCATTATCTATTGCGATGGCCGCTTGCTGCCCAATGGCTCGTGCCAGTTGCTGCTGCTCTGTTGAAAAAGTACGTATCCGGTCAGGGTCGTCCAGGATCATCATACCAACCACTCGATCCTCTCGCACAAGCGAGACGAGCAGCATCGAACGTACAAGAAACATCTCCGCTACCGCGCGCATGCTGGGCACGCTCCTCAGATCCCCTACAGTATACATACCTTTCTCTGCGAGGAGACGATATACTACAGGATCATCCAGCGGCAATGGCGTGTGGTACCAGATATGGTCTGCGGCTTTAACGGTTTTGCTGCTCAGGTGTTGCGAGGTGAGGTGATAGGTCGCAGGACGAAGCACATTGAGATCTTCTTCCAGCAGCCAGACCGCGCAGCGCTCCACTCCGCAGACCTCTGTGGTGCGTTTGGCAAGTATCTGCAATATATGATTGAGGTCAAGCGAGGATGCCAGTAATTCTGCTAATTCGCGCAAAATCTCACTTTCGCGTAGAGCTGTCAGCAATCGCTGATGTTCCTGGTCATTAGTATAAGTGGGACTCTCATCTGACATACTTCTGGCCCTCTGCTTTACAGCTAACGAGTACAAGGCAGAGAAGGTGTGCCTGAAAAATGGCTGCAATATGCATTAGTCCTGGAATGTTTGCATTACCGTGTGTAGTGGGCCTTGTTGAGTCAAAGTGTAACAGATCAGTACATCGTGCGTCAAGCAATTTAGGACAATGAGCAGGGCTTTCCAGTTCTGAAAAAGCACCTTCTCAGGTGGGCCAAACCCCACCCCCCTGAGAGAAAACAAGTGGCGGCGGAGCGCGCCAGGTGCGCTCCGCCGCCACTTGTTTTCTCTCACATGTCTTAACCATGCTGTCTTTTGCGCACGTGCCTCAACTCTACTAAAAACACCAGTGCCGTTCCCACCGTGACCTCCAGCGCGGTCCAAATCTTCGACCTATCTTTTGGCTGCTGAGGCTGCTGTAGTTTTTGTGTTTTGCGGCGAGGGAGAAGGTGCATGAGCCGCTCCTTGATCGACTCGTGTTTGGGCTGCCCATAGGTAGTATCCTGGCTATCCTGAGGAGTAATGCTAGCCTTAGCGGCGGCATCTGGTCGCTTGTCACCCGTATCAGTGGAACTGCTAGCAGCGCTCACTCGCTTATCGGCCACGGCCTGAGCAAGTTTTGGATCCTTCTCTAAGTTGGCAGCGGGTTGGTCTCCAGCATGTTTACTTGCCGAGGTGTGTACCAGTGTAATGAGATCGCTTGGCGTCGCGCGTAAGCCTTCCAGGAAGAAGGCGTTTACCTCCGCTCCTAACAGGAGGATGACGGCGAAGTAGAAAAAGAAGATCAACAGGATAAACAGGCTGAGTGCCTGCCCTGTGTATCCGGTCAGAAAGTGAGTTGCATAAAGCGGAAAGAGAATCAGGTAAATCTGCAGCAGCACTGCTGCTACTACTGCTCCCAACCAGCTACGGCGCCAACTAATAGGCTGGTTAGGCACGACTATGTAGATGCACTGGAAGAAAATCCAGGATGCAAGCAAACCTCCCAGGATACCACCTACTGTAAAGATAACGCCGATGTACGGTATCTGGCCCAGGGGAGTTGCTTTCAAATAGGAAAGCACAAAAGCCGGCCCGGCTGCCGCCACTACCATGATCGGGATCAGCACGATAAACAGCAGGAGCATACCGATAGCTATAAGGTTCTGCCGTAGCGGAGCTCTTGGACGTAAACGATAGATGATATCGAAACAACTTTCTATGAGAATAAAGAGGCGCGAGCCGTTGAAAATCGCGAAGACAATGGCAATGATGGCCAGCAGCCCCGCCGACTTCTTTAATTGGAGCAAAGCTGCACTCAGCACACTGTGGGCAGATGTTATCCCGGGAAGGGCATTGAAGATTTGACTTTCAAGCTGGTTGTATGCTTGCGCATTCAATGTGCCAATCACCAATCCCAGGAGAGCTAGCGTCGCGATGGCAATTGGAACAATGGCCATCTGCAGGTTATATGCAAGCGCTGCTGCTGCTGTCATCGCCCAGTCGTTATTGAATTTCGTAATAAAAGCCTGCAAGGACTTCACATCCTTCCCTGCGACTTCTAAGGCCCCTGAGTGTGTACGCTTCTCTTTGTTCGTGGCTCCCTCTGTTGTCCCTGTAGTTACTTCTTCTGTCTGTGCTGCCATAACTACTACACCTCCTTGCTTCCTCCCTATACGAAAGTGACAAGCTGCTCTACTTGCGCATTCTCATCAGTAATAATAAGCGAGAACTTCAATTGTCTTTGCATTTGTCACGATTTGGCACACTTCCGCGTTTCACACCTCCAACCACTGCCAATCAACCCTCCAATGTTCTTCAACCTTTAAGTGGTGGACAGGAAACGCAAGACCAGTATGAAGATAGCAGTGAAAATCAACAAGGACTCACGCTGCAAACCCCTCTCAGACAAACCGGCTTAGGAATTAAGGTGCGGTTTTTGCTAGCACTCGCGCTTATCGCCCTTTTTCCTGCTCTCATCCTGGTCTCTGGAGCAGCTAGAGCCTACGGTAACTGGCTGGTTTGGGCGTATCGATCCTTTTGCCTTCGACCCGGCACGTCTCGATTATGCTCCCAATACTGCGCGCTTCGATATATTGCGGCTGTGTGGCTGTTTTTGGGCCTGATCCTGCTGGCTATCCTCTGGTTTACCAGCCGCGAACAAGTACATAGATTCGGCCAGATCTTGGCCGAATAAGCTCTATCTCTAGTTTGCACTTTTTGGCCTGGCTCTCTCAGGCTTACCGCCTGAGAGGCCCTCGGCTTTAGCCCGAGATGTCATCACTGCATACATAAGCAGCCCTGTCGAGCGCGAAATCAACACTTGACACCTGCTGTAGAATAAAGTCGCGGTAGAACTGTTGAGAGTATAAGCTCCCGTTATGCGTCTCGACAATTTCTCTCTGTAGTTATGCGCGTTTCTGTAACAGTGGAGGCGTCATGCGTGATTCGGGTTATCTACAGCATTCCCACCCATCTTCACCACGCAATGATCCACCTCCTCTCCTCATAGAGGGGTGCGCTCTCCTCACACCTGGCGCCCAGGGGAACCTTCTCCTCAACCAGGATATTCTAATTGTCGGAAGCCGCATCCAAGCTGTTGGTCCAACCGGTACCGTATCGCTTGATCCTGCTGGAGAGGGCATCGTTCTTCAAGGGAAGGGTCTCCTCGCTATTCCCGGGCTCATCAATGCCCATACGCACTCACCTGAAAACCTGCTCAAAGCTACCTCTCCATCGCTCCCTCTCGAGTTGTGGCTCGTCCCGCTTTTTGCAGGCCTCCTCGAATGGTCGCCACGTCTTGTGTATCTCAGTGCCATGCTTGGAGCCACTGAGATGCTCAAAACCGGCACGACCGCGGTCCTCGACCATATCTGGACGGTGGCGGGCGTTGCATCAGAGTATCTGGATGCGGCGATGCAGGCCTACGTCGATGTAGGCATCCGGGCGGCCGTCGCTCCCTCCATTGAGGATCAGGACCTGGTATTGGAAGCTGGAAGGCAGCATGGCCTCCAGTTCCCACAGCATCCGTTTACCGATCGCTTTTCATCCTGGCCTGCACTTGATGAGCAGATTGCTGCGCTGGAGCGATTTCTCGACACCTGGCACCAGGCTGCTGATGGGCGTTTACGTTGCCTGGTAGGACCAAGTGGCATTCATTGGTGTAGTCCTTCGTTACTGCAATCCTGCCTCCAACTTGCAGAGCGTTACCGGACGGGAATACACCTGCATGTAGTGGAAACCGAGCTGCAGGCGGTAATCATACGCAACATGCTTGGACAAGGGGGCATCGCTTTCCTCGATCACGTTGGCATGCTCAGGCCGGGTACCTCACTGGCACATGCGATCTGGCTGGATCCAGGTGACCTGGAACGCCTGGTAAGGACTGGGGCCATTGTTGTCCACAATCCTGTGAGCAACCTTCGTCTTGGCAGCGGTCGTTTCCCGTTGGTTGAAGCCCGCCGCCTGGGAGTCACCGTGGCGCTGGGCAGCGACGGTTCCGCCAGCAATGACACGCAGAATATGTTCGGTGTGCTGAAATTGACCGGGCTCGTCCACAATGTCCCTGGCGAGGACTACGAGCGGTGGCCGGGTCCGACGGATATCCTCGCTGCTGCGACCCATGGCGGTGCCGCAGCACTGGGCATGGCATCCGAACTTGGCGAGATTGCGCCAGGTCAATTGGCCGACCTCGTGTTGCTCAACCTGGAGTCCTCTGCTTTCTTTCCCATACGCGATCCGTATCTTCACCTGGTATATTGTGAAAGCGGCGAGTCGGTAGACACGGTCATAGTGAACGGGAAGATCGTTGTCGAAGGCCGCACCGTTCTTACTGTGGATGAACGCGCTCTTCGGCGCGAGGTACAAGAGTATTGCAACTTCATCTGGCCGGGCTTTTCAGAAGGCCTCGATCACGTGGGGAACACCCGTGAAGTGCTAACTATGCTCGCTGCCCTCCGCCGGCTGATTCTCTCGTAGGTTGTCATCTATTTGTCTATAGGTCTCTTACAGAAAGGATGCTTTTATATGGATGAAGCAGAACAGAATCCCTCGGTACAGAAGGAAGAGGAGGCTCCTCCGGCGGTGGCAGGAAGTACCTCGACACTCGTCGACTACACGTTGCGCTTCACCGGAGCGCCAAGCCTGGGGCAACTGGTCGCCGTTGCTATAGCCGCGGCGGTGTATACCGTCCTCTCCTGGTTGGCGATCGTTGCTCTTCCCTCTGGCTTCCCTGTCGTCTCGGCAGTATTCCTCGCCATCGGCTTTGGTATCCCTTTTGCCATCTGGTTTGGCGGGTGGGCTTTCGTCATTGCCTACATCGGCAACTTCGTAGGCGCCGGGCTGCTCTCGACTCCCCCGCTGCCCCTGCCGATCGCGCTGTGGTTCGGCACGGTTGACCTTATCCAGTTGGGTTTACCCATGCTCCTCTATCGCCTGCTCGCCAAGCGCTTTGGAGTGAATCCCATCGGCAAGGACGTCTATACGCCGCGCGGCTTTATTTTCTTCGTACTGTGCGCTGTACTACCTAATAACATCATTGGTGGCCTCTACGGCAACTTTATTCTCATGACGACGGGGATTATTCCTCCAAATGCATTTCTCGCCGCATGGTTCGTGTGGTCGCTCTCAAATGTGGTAGTGACATTGATCATCGGCTCCATCCTCCTCAAAACCCTCGGGCCGGTGGTCGAGCGCTATGGCCTCACCATCCGTAATTTCCTTAGTTAATGCATCGGTGCTCTGTCACCCTTGACATGCTCAGGTAGATGTAGGGGCGCCCCTTGCGGGCGCCCTGCAATGCTCTGTCACCCTGGATATGATGTGTGGAAATGTAGGGGACCGCAAGGGGGGCCCGGTTGGCTCGCTAGCGCTCCATCAGGCAAGATCAGTACCTCTGGCTGATGGCATGCTATCCCTGCTCGGTCCGAGCAGTTCGCTCCACTGCTGAACAGTGAGCAGAGGTGGAAGGTCTGGATCCCGCTCGCGCATGCGGGCGGCCAATGCCGCAGCGGCAGGAGGGTGAAGCCCGGTTCGCTTAAGCATCTCCTGGTCCTCGAATAACTGGATTGGCGTCCCTGTGAAGGCAAGCTTCCCGTCCCGAAACGCCACAATGCGCTGGCAGTATTCTGCAACGAGCGTCATATCGTGGGTAATGACCAGAACCGTCTTGCCCTGTCGTTGTAGGTCACACAGCAACTGCATAATACCCGCTACAGATCGGGCATCCTGGCCAGTGGTCGGCTCGTCCACAATCAGGATCTCCGGCCCCATCGCTAGTACTGCCGCAACGGCCAGCCGCTGGCGCTGCCCTTTACTCAGGAAGAGGGGGTCCTCGTCGGTGACTGGTGAAAGGCCAACCGTTTCCAGCGTGGCTGCAATCATCTTTCGACGGTGCGCTGGAGGCATGCCGAGGTTCCTGAGCCCCGAGTCAATCTCATCTCTCACAGAACGGTGGAAGAGCTGGTGGTCCGGGTTCTGAAACACATAGCCGACCAGGCCCGGCAGACGAGCGCGAGTTCGTCTGGATCGCACATCCTGCCCCAGTACCTGCACCTGTCCGCTCGATGCGCGATAAATCCCAGCCAGTATCTTGGCGAGTGTGGTCTTCCCGCTGCCGTTTGGCCCCAACAGCGCAAGCATTTCGCCCCGGTAGAGTTCAAAGTCGACACCCCGCAGGGCAATGGTCCCGTCGTCATAGGTGTACCGCACATCCCGGGCCAGTGCAACAGGCTCCTGTGCAGGAGATGTACAGGGCGTCTCCTGCACAATGGGCGCGTGCAGTGCGAGCGCAGGAGCAAAGGCGACCTCGGCTTCGTCCAGCGTGAGCGGTGAACGGGACTCGTATGTCAGGCCGGTCGACCAGGAAATACGAGCGAGTTCTCCTATCGCGGCCCCGCAGCGCTCCAACATNNNCCAGTCGAATACGTCCTTCATGCAAAAGCGCGATGCGGTCACAGAAAGCGGAAAGAATTTCGGGGTCCTGTTCAACCAGGATCACTGTCATCTGGTGGTCGCGCCGCAGATGAGCAATTGTCTCTATCACCTCTCGCTTCCCGACCGGGTCGAGGTCACTCGTTGGCTCATCGAGAATCAGCACCTGGGGACGCAAGGCAAGAAAGGCCGCGATGGCCACCCGCTGCTTCTGTCCACCGGAGAGCTCGGCAGGATGTCGGTAGGCCGCTCCCTGCCAGAGATGTTCTAGCCCGACCCAACAGAGCCCTTCGTAGGCCCGCTGGAGCATTTCTTTTAGAGGTATGCCCTGAATTTGCAAGCCGAATCCCAGCTCGTGCAAGAGACTCATACGCAGAAACTGGTTCTCGGGGTCTTGCAGAACCATACCAATCACGTGAGAGCTTGCCGTCCTGGCAGTGACTGGCTCACCCAACACTGTGATCGCGCCGCGAAAATGCTGCGGAAGCTGCTCGTCAGTAAGACGTGTACTGTACGGGAGGATGCCCAGGACTGTGCGACATAGCGTAGTTTTTCCTGCTCCGCTGGGCCCAGTAATGCCCAGGCACTCTCCTTGTTCCGCCCGCAATGTGATATTTCGCAGCATCCAGGAAGTCGGCTCCTCGCTGAAGGTGGGGTAACGCCACCATACGTTGTCAAGCGTTATCGCAGCAGGCATGATATCCGCCGTCTCCTTCTCACGCCGCTTCCTTTCACACCCACCTGTGCAGCAGCAGCGTGAGGTCGAGGCGCGGTCCAAATGCCAGGTAGAGCAGGCAAAGACTCACGGTGAGCACAATCCAATCAATGAGCCGCCAGGGGCTCGTTTCGTAAAAGTCAGTACTCGCTTCCCCTAGCCGGTATCCACGTGCCAACAGGGCATCGCCGATTTCGCTGGAGCGACGAATCATCATCGCAACCATAGGAACTGCAATGCTAGCCAGATCTAGCAGACGCCGGATAATGCTGCGCGGGCGCGCGTTGATCGCCCGTGCAAGCTGCGCTTGACGGATGGTATCATAGTCGGCCAGGGCCAGATCAAGCGAGCGAAACACGGTGCTCACAAAGAAGACAACGGTGTGCGGAATGCGGAGCTGCCTCATGGCCCCGATGAGTTCTGTATCACGACTGGTGACGACCAGGGCAATGGTGACGAGCACCATTCCAGAGTACCCGATCACTTTGGTGACCGCAATCAGAACACTCTGATCACTCGCTGAGACGCTCAGTGGATGAAAGAAGGTGATCTGCGTGAATGTCCATTCAGGAAGTGTGACCAGGTGTGTCAGCACGACCGCGACAAGCGTTGCAATCATGATCCCTCCGGCGATTTTGCGCGTCCACAGAAAGTAGCCGAGAGCAATAGCAACCCAAATACCCTCCCAGAGGGCAACACCCACATGCACCCGTCCCGAGTAGATAGGAAAAGCAAACAGGATCGTCTTGCTGGGAACAGGATTGAACAAAATCCAGGTCGTGAACAGGCTCAAGAGTGCGGGAAGCGTTAGAAGGAAATACAGGCGGGCAACTCGTGCATGCATCCCACTCAGGACGAACAAGAGTAACGAGACAACCCACCACCACGCGGCCCCTATGGGATCAGGATGGGCCGCGTCAATCGCCCGGAGTTGTACCCCTGAGAGGCAGAGGACCAGGAGGGTGCGTGGAATCAGATGCACCTGAGCAAGGGGAGCATCGATGCGGCGTGAAAAGAGAAAAGAGCGCACGTAGCGTTTCCCCACTGGTGGTTGGAGGAACAGGGCTCCCTCTGGGACTTCTTTCCTGGATAGCTGCACGCTTTACCTCCGGCAGGCCGTTACATGCTCCATAAGCGAAGTTTTCCCTTTCAGCATAGAAAGATGCAAACGCCAGGCATGCGAGTGCCCGTCACATCTACATCAGTATAGCAGGTGTTTTGTTCCAGGACAAGCACTCTATTTGATGATTTTAGGACTTCGCACAAGTCGTCACTGTGTTGCCCACCCTACCCCCAAAGGGGAGCCAGCGCGTGGCGCGGCTGGCTCTCCCTGGTGTGCCGCCGCAGGCGGCCAGTCTGTGCTGAGCCCGGCGCCTTTTGCGAAGTCCTGTTGATGATCTAATGAAAGGTGTGAGTACGCATAGTAGATCCCCCAGGTGCGCCCCGCCTCTTCGGAGCGCTTTCGTATGTATTCGTTTTATGTAAGTCATATATATATTTATAAGTTTTTAATATCATTTCGCTTGCAGAGATCGGCATTCTTAACTATACTAGAGCAGGCGTGGTGGGAGGGAACACTCCTAAAAAACATGGGGATTTCTCTTGTTTTTGCTCGCCAACACCGCTCAATACAGACAACGAGTGCGTTTATGGTCGTCAGTTGTCTCTATAGCATTCCCAATAAAGGGAGAGGAGTGCAGCATCGATGATATTCAATAATGGTTCACGTTTTCCAGAATATCCAGAACAGATTCCCCGCTCCGGCGCTGGCGGTTTTACAGCATTTTCTCCTGTTGCCACTAAAACACTGCTCGCCGGTCAATTCCCTGGGGTGAGTAATCCGGAGCAGCCTACCTTTCACGGTGAAGCGCTGGCGCGCGATCCGCAGTTAGAGCGCTATGGAAGCTGGATTGTAGTTGGTTTCACGGCAGTTTTCGCGCTCTTCCTGATTGGAATGAACCTTGCTGGACAGGCCCCTGGCCAGAGCTTCCTTTTAAAGAGCATCTCAGATATCCTCCAGTTCGCCGGAGAAGCTATTGGCCTTGTCTTCTGCATCCGTATCGCGACCCGACTGCGCAGGGTCTCCACACAATTGTGGCGTAACCTGTGGCAGCACGAAGCTGAGTACCGCCAGCGCGGTGAGCTGTCTGCAACGCGCGCCGAAGCTCAGGCCGCCCGCCGGGCGTTCCTGGCATGGACGCTGCTGGCGGTCGCCATCGCGTTATACGCGAGCGGAAAGACGGCCTGGACCAGTTATGATGTGCGTATGCCTTCCTTTCAAGTCCCGTTTCCAGGACTCTACGATATTGGCTTCGTGGGCTCCTATCCATTCTTCC
>WNGP01001948.1_pt1 | contig 17165 bp, 21 predicted proteins | sample 5407671 | NCBI WGS metagenome assembly WNGP01 (sample SAMN13153381, study PRJNA577476) | soil metagenome | isolation source: 40 cm soil or saprolite under Garry oak tree replicate 2 | place: USA:California | collected 2016-06-15 | reverse complement strand
CGTCCAGCGCGAGCCCGCTAGCTGCCACTCTTGCTCGCGCCATCGCTTCCACGCTACGGTCGGCCTGCGTTACCGCCGTGCCATCGCTCTTCCTGTCGATGCGCAGCTCCTCCGCTCGGAAATACCGCATCGCAATCGCATCGGCCTCTTCCGCGATGGCCTCCAGCAGTGACCCAAACGTTTCCCCGTATCCCATTCGTTCTCCCTATTCAAAGTACATCATCGGGCTGGCATTTTCAGTCCCTAGTCACGAGTCACCAGTCAGCTGATTTGACTCTCTCCTCCCGCGCCCCTAGCATACAAACTACGCCGATGTCTGCTCAAGCCAACACCGGAACCGTCCTCGATCGGATTCTCGAGGCTCGCCGCGCCGAAGTCGATCATCGCAAACGTGTCTTACCCGAGACCGCGCTGAAGTACGGCGTGAAAGCAGCCACTCCGCTCCGCAATTTTTCCGCGGCGCTCTGCCGCGATACTCTAAACGTACTTGCCGAACTCAAGCCGGCCTCGCCTTCACGCGGCGTTCTCCGCGATCCCTTCGATCCCGTGGCCCTCGCGCAATCGCTGGAAACTGCGGGCGCTTCCGCTCTCTCCGTTCTGACCGAAAGCGAATTTTTCCGCAGCTCGTTGAAAAATCTCCGCGACGCCCGCAAGTCGATCCAGCTCCCGGTTCTGCGCAAAGATTTTATCTTCGATCCCTGGCAGGTCTGGGAAACTCGCGCCAACGACGCGGATAGCTTTCTGCTCATCGTCTCCATACTTGAAGATGCGCTGCTTCGCGACCTCATTGCACTCGGCCGCGAAATTGGCATGGAGCCGCTCGTCGAGGTCCACACCGCGCATGAACTCGACCGCGCCCTCGCCGCCGGGGCGCGCATCGTCGGCGTAAACAACCGCAATCTCAAAACGCTCACCGTGAGCGTCGAAGCATCCTTCGAATTGATCGGCCGCATTCCCGACGACTGCATCGCCGTCAGCGAGTCCGGTTTGCGCACCCACGACGATGTCGTGAAGCTTCGCGCCGCCGGTTTCGACGCTTTCCTCGTCGGCACGCATCTCATGCTTTCTCCCGATCCCGCCGCGGCTCTTTCCGCGCTCCTCAATTCTCCCCCAGGAACATTGTAGGTGGCCATGATCCGCGTCAAAATCTGCGGCATCACCAACGCAGCGGACGCCTTCGCGGCCATCGAAGCCGGCGCCAATCTCCTGGGGTTCAATTTCTACCCGAAAAGCCCCCGTCACATCACCGAAGACGAAGCCGCAAAGATTCGCCGGCAACTTCCGAAAAAAATCAAAGCTGTGGGCATTTTTGTCAACGCGCCACCGGTTGACGTCGCCGCACTTTGCAAGTCGATGAAGCTCGATGCTGCCCAGCTTCATGGCGAGGAGACCCCAGAAACCGTTGCCGAACTGGCCCGCAGCCTACCTGTTTTCAAAGCCTTCCGCGTCGAGCCTGAGTTTCGCTTGGGGACTCTCGATGAATACCCCGAGGCCTTTGCCTTTCTGTTTGACGCCGCGCACACAGGCCAATATGGTGGTACGGGGCGCACTACGGATTGGGATGTTGCGCGGTGCGCCGCGGTTGGTCGCCGTATCATTTTGGCAGGCGGCCTGAACGTCGAAAACGTAGCTGCGGCCGTGCGCATTGTGCGCCCTTACGGAATTGACGTCGCCAGCGGCGTAGAATCAAGACCCGGAAAGAAAGATCACAGCCTGCTCCGCGAGTTCATTCGGGAAGTCCGCCGCGGCGAGCGGAAATAGAATTATCTAGCGGAAGATTCACGGAAATCCATGAGTCCCATCCTCCAGTCACCAACGACGACGCCGGGACGATTCGGCCCCTACGGCGGGCGCTACGTCCCCGAAACGCTGATGGTGCCGCTCTTCGAGCTCGAACGTGCCTATGAAGCTGCGAAGTCGGATCCCTTGTTTCAAACTCGCTTCAACGATCTTCTAAAAAATTTCGCCGGCCGCCCGACGCCGCTGCAGTTCGCTTCGCGGCTCACCGAAAAACTCGGCGGACCACGCATTTATCTGAAGCGCGAAGATTTGCTCCACACCGGCGCGCATAAAATCAATAACGCCATCGGCCAGGGCCTGCTGGTCGTGAAGATGGGCAAGCCGCGCATCATTGCCGAAACCGGCGCGGGCCAGCACGGCGTTGCTTCCGCCACCGTCGCCGCGCATCTCGGCCTCGAGTGCGTCGTCTACATGGGCACGGAAGACATGGCGCGCCAGGCCCTCAACGTCGCGCGCATGCGCATGCTCGGCGCGCAAGTCGTCGGCGTCGATTCCGGCAGCCGCACGCTCAAGGATGCCATCAACGAGGCCATGCGGGATTGGGTTACCAACGTCCGTACCACGCACTATCTCCTCGGCTCCGTTCTCGGCGCGCATCCCTATCCCACGATGGTGCGCGATTTTCAGGTGGTTATCGGCCGCGAGGCCCGCGAACAAATCCTCGCTGCCGAAAAGCGCCTTCCCACGCACCTTTTCGCCTGCGTCGGCGGCGGTTCGAATTCCATCGGCCTCTTTTACAATTTTCTCCGCGATGCCGATGTGAAAATGATCGGCATCGAAGCCGGTGGCCGTGGCGGTGAACTCGGCGAACACGCGGCTCGCCTCGGCGCCCATCAGGGTTTTTCCGGCGCGCGCCCCGGTGTTCTCCAGGGCACTTACACTTACGTTTTGCAAAATGAAGACGGCCAGATCGCCACGACGCATTCCATTTCCGCCGGCCTCGACTATCCCGCCATCGGCCCCGAGCACGCCTGGCTCGCCGATCAGCGCCGCGCCGAATATTTCGCCGTCTCCGATGAAGCCGCTCTAGATGCCGCGAGCCTGCTCTCGCGCACGGAAGGTATTATTCCCGCGCTCGAATCCGCCCACGCCATCGCCGGCCTGATGGAGCGCGTCCCGCAATTGAAGAAAGATGATCTCGTGATCCTCAATCTCTCCGGCCGTGGCGACAAGGACATGGACACTTACCGAATGCATGGAGCCGAATAGCCTCAAATAGATACGTCAAATTGGGATTTGTGTTTCGCGACGTCGATTACAATGCAGCTAGAGATTTACCCATGAACGAAAAGAGAGCAACGCTCACCCTCATTCTCGCCCTGGTATTTCTGTCTGTTTCCGCAGGAGGGATCTGCGGCAGTCCAAAGAACAAGCTGGAAGCCTATACGGATTCAGAAGGGTATGCGGTATTGTCCCAGTTGTTAGATTCGGATGCCAAGGGCTGGAAGAACACCGTGATTCGACTGGATGGTCTGACTGTTTCTCGAACGGAAATGGCTCATGAGAGTCTCAGGAGGTGTACCGAGCTTGCTGGCGAATTTCAGGCTGCTGCCAAGGATTTTGAGGGCAAGACGCAGCAACGCTGTGCTTTGCGGAAAATGTTCACAACCAAAATTCACTACACCCTATTAAAGGAAAAGAAAGCCCTTCCTGAAGGGATTAGCGGCGGTGTGTACTATGTCTCCCCAGTGGGCTTCGACCAAGACAAGACGCACGGGATCGCTTTCGTCGATTATGTCTGCGGTGGTCTTTGCGGAGCCGGTAGTTTCAATCTCCTGGTTAAAGGCGCAGGTGGTTGGGAATATGTCGGGGGCTGTTCTTGGCAGTATTGAATCTATTGAAAAGCATTGAGGGTAGGTGCGGTTGGTGGGTATAGAGACGCGAATTCGTTCGGCGTTTGAGGCGCTACGGAGCTGCGGCGAGCTTGGCATGGTGGCCTATATCACGGCAGGCGATCCGTCGGTCGAAGCCACGCTGAAATTTGTTCTCGCGCTCGCCGAAGCGGGTGCAGACGTTATCGAACTCGGCGTGCCCTTCAGCGATCCTCTCGCCGACGGTCCCACGATCCAGCGCGCCTCCGAACGCGCCTTGAAATCCGGCACGACTCTCTCCCGTGTCATCGATCTGGTTCGCCGCATTCGCTTATCTTCGCAAGTTCCGCTTGTTCTCTTCAGCTACTACAATCCCATTTTGCAGATGGGCCTCGAAAAATTCGCTTCTGCCGCCGCGAATGCGGGCGCTGACGGCGTCCTCGCCACCGACCTTACGCCGGAAGAATCCGAAGAGTATCGCCGCATCCTCGCCGCTCATCATCTCGACACGATTTTTCTTGGCGCGCCGACTTCCACGGACGAACGCCTGGCGAAAATCGCGGCCTGTTCCTCCGGTTTTCTGTACCTCATCTCTCGCACCGGTGTTACCGGCGCGAAGGACGCCCTGCCCGACGATCTGCCCGCGCTCATCCGCCGCACGCGTGGCGTCACAAAGCTTCCCATCGCCGTCGGCTTTGGCATCTCACTTCCCGGCCATGTGTCAGTTCTAGGCGGCCTGGCCGACGCTGCCGTCGTCGGCTCCGCCCTCGTCTCCGAAATTGAAAAAGCGCCATCCGTCGACGCCGCGGCGCTTGCCCTCGGCGAGCGCATCCGCGCGCTCAAGCAAGCCGCCCGCAACGGCCTCTCCCGCCGCGAGGCCCCGATCGATCGGGGCGAGGTCGCGCCATGAATCTAAGTGATTGGCGTCGCCGAATCGATGAGATTGACAAGAAGCTGGTCGAGCTCTTGAATGAGCGCTCGCACTGCGCTCTGGAAATCGGCAAGCTCAAGCAGGAGGCGAAGATTCCGCTGTACCAGCCGGATCGCGAGAACGAAGTGCTCGCCAACGCCGAGCGCAACAATTCCGGTCCGCTGACCGACGCAGCCATTCGCCGCCTCTTCGAGCGCATCATTGACGAGGCGCGCGCCGCGGAACGCGACGCCATGCATTCCGGCGGCAGCCACCGCAAAGGCGGGAATGAGTGACCGGCCAACGCAGTATGTGTAGATAGGGTTGTTGCAGCGGCCGGACTTTAGCCCGGAATTTCCGTTTTGAGCATTTGTAGTGGCGGGACTTTAGTCCCGTGCTTTTCGCTTCGAATCGCTTAGAGGAGGAAACAGGAAACTCTCATGGTCATCGTGATGCAAGAAGGGGCCACTGACGCCCAAATCCAGCATGTCATCGACCGCCTCGTCGCCAGCGGCTTCAACGTGCACCGCTCCACCGGCGAATCGCACACCGTGCTCGGGGCCGTCGGCGTGCACCGCGATTTCGATCATCGCGACTTCGAATTGCTCGACGGCGTGCGCGAGGTCATGCGCATAACCCAGCCGTTCAAGCTCGCCAGCCGCCAGTTCAAGCCCGAAGGCACCATCGTCGATCTCGGCCGGGGTGTCCGCATCGGCGGCCCAGAAGTTGCCGTTGCCGCGGGCCCGTGTTCGGTCGAATCTCGCGAGCAAATTCATTCCATTGCGGAAAGCGTCGCCAAGGCCGGCGCAAAAATTCTGCGCGGCGGCGCTTTCAAGCCGCGTACTTCTCCTTACGCCTTCCAAGGCATGGGTGAACCGGGCCTCCAGCTCATGCGCGAAGCCGCCGACAAATTCGGCCTCTTCACCATCAGCGAAGTGATGGACGCGTCGCAAATCCAGATGATGAAGGGCTACGTTGACATCTTCCAGGTTGGCGCGCGCAACATGCAGAATTACTACCTGCTTCGCGCGCTCGGCGAAATCCGTAAACCCGTTCTTCTCAAGCGCGGCATGGCCGCCACCATGGAAGAACTGCTGATGAGCGCCGAATATATCCTCGCCGGCGGCAATTACAACGTCATTCTCTGTGAGCGGGGAATTCGCACGTTTGAAACTTACACCCGCAACACCTTCGACATCGCGGCCATTCCCGTCATCAAAAAACTCTCGCATCTGCCGATGCTTGCCGATCCTTCGCACGGCACCGGCCGCCGCGACAAAGTCCCGCCCATGGCCCGCGCGGCCGTCGCCGCCGGAGCTGACGGCTTGCTCATCGAAGTCCACAACGATCCCGATCACGCGCTTTCCGACGGCGCGCAATCGCTCGAACCCAACGCTTTCACTCAGCTCATGGCCGAACTCCGCATCATCGCCCCCGCCATCGGCCGCCGCATCGCGTGAGGCAGTATTCAGTTATAAGTTGTTAGTTTTCGGCTCCGGAATCAAGAGGGCCGCGTCTTGCGGTTCGCGGAGATACCAGCCATCCTGGCGGTGCGACTTTTTTTATACACGTCCGTGAGCTCTCCGCTGAGGTCCGGCTGTTTGCGCAGATAATTCGAGGGCGTGGTTTTTCCGCCAGCCTTTGCGCCCTAGGCGTCTCTGCGTTAGCATTTGTTCTCCGATTTGTTTCTCGGACCGGGAACTAGCGACTGACAGCTAAAAACTCTCAATGTCCCCCCACGTCATCTCCCGCGTCACCATTCTTGGCACCGGCCTCATCGGCGGATCCTTTGCCCACGCGCTCCGCAAATACCTCACCGCGATGCACATCTCCGGCTGGGACCGCCCCGATGTCGTTCGGGAAGCGCAAACTCGCGGCGCCCTCGACGAATGCTTCTCCGGCGATCTAGCGCCTGCCCTGCATAACTCCGATTTGGTCTACATCGCGCTTCCCATCGCCGCGACAATCGATCTTCTTCCGGAAATCGCGCGCCACGCTCCTCCTCACGCGCTCGTTACCGACGCCTGCAGCACCAAAGTCCGCATCGCCCAAGCTGCCGACGAACTTTTCCCCGGCGAAAAGGGCCCGCTCTTCCTCGGCGGCCATCCCATGGCCGGCAGGGAACTCCCCGGAATCACACACGCCGACGCAGATCTTTTCCGCGAAAACACGTACGCGCTGATCGCCAAATCTCCCGAACCCGTAGTGGCGCGTCTTCAGACCGGATCTTTTCCCATCCCCAAAGAAACTGATCCGGCCCGCGATCCACGAATCAGCGCCTTCGTCAAAATTCTCGAAAAAATCGGCGCCCGCCCGCTCTGGCTCGGCGCACCGCAGCACGACTACGCCGTCGGCCTGGCTTCCCATCTCCCCCAACTCGCGGCCGTCGCTCTCGCGGGATTCCTCTACGACCGCCTCGACGAGAACGGTCTCCCCATCACGCTTGCCGGCCCCGGCCTCCGCGATTCGCTCCGTCTCGCCGGCAGTCCTTATTCCACATGGCGCGATATCGTCCTCACCAACCAGGAAGTCCTCTCCGCCGCGCTCGATCTCTTCGCCCGCCGCCTTGACGACCTCCGCGAAAAACTCGCCTCCCGCGAGCTCGAGGCCGACTTCGACGCCGCCAACGAACTCTACAAGCTCCTCCGCAGTCTGTAACGCCATGATTCTTTTTTCGGGCGAGCGCGATACACCATGCCCGCTATCGTGCTTGCTCGTGATTCAGCTACCACACGCCTTCCTTCCTCCCAACCCACCAGATAACCCCGACCGTGGCAGTCTGCTGCTCTTTGCTCAGCACGCCCTCCCAATCGGTTAGAAATGACGGCTGGTTTGAGAAGTCCCGGCGCCACTCGTACCGCATCAGGAATCCCTCGGCAAATTTGTAATCGAAAGTGGCGGTGGTTTCCTTTAAGGCCTGCGTGCGCCCGACGAAGTTCTCCACTCGCGCTGGATTAGGTAATCGCCTTCCGATGCCAATGTGAGCTTCGGCCTAGCTTGCCAGCTCACGTAGCTGTCGAAGATGTGCAACCGGCCGTCCGGAGCTGGCCGGATCGCCGTAAACGCCAGCCCCGGCTGGACTGGTAGCGGTCCGCTCGTCAATACGGGGGGGCCGGTCGGGATGCTCCTGCCCCAGGTAGTAGTTCACGTTCCAGGTGATCGTTTTGCGAGGCGTGGCCGTGAAGCCGAACAACTCGTCTTTAAAGCCGTTGGTGGCTTCGGCCTGGTTCGTGCCGTTCACCAGCCAGTAGTTCAATGTCAGCTGATCGTTGAGTTTGTAGCTGGCGCGCACGCTTCGAGGCTGCCCACGAACTCTACAAATTTCGCAGGGTCATCATTCACCTCGATTCGTATTACCACCGTCTTCCAGCTCCAATGCCGGATGAAGTAAACTGCACTGAACACTTCGGAGCACCGTATGGACAAACGTATCGCCTCCGCCGACGCGGCCATCGAGAAAATCCACGACGGCGCCACCATCCTAATGGGCGGCTTCGGCCTTTGCGGCATCCCGGAAAACCTCATCGCCGCCGTCCGCCGTAAAGGCACGAAAGACCTCACCATCGTCAGCAACAATGCCGGGGTCGACGATTTCGGCATTGGCGTCCTACTCCAGCAGCGCCAAGTCAAAAAGATGATCTCCACTTACGTCGGCGAAAACAAACTCTTCGAGCAGCTCGTCCTCAGCGGCGAATTGCAAGTGGAACTGAATCCCCAGGGCACTCTGAGCGAGCGCTTGCGCGCCGGCGGCGCCGGCATCCCCGCTTTCTACACCCCCACGGGCTACGGCACGATGGTCGCCGAAGGAAAAGAAACCCGCGAATTCGACGGCCGCATGTTCGTAATGGAACGCGCCATCCGCGGCAATTTCGCTTTCATCAGAGCCTGGAAAGGCGACCGCTGGGGAAACTTGATCTACCGCAAGACCGCGCGCAACTTCAATCCCATGATGGCCACCGCCGCCGACTACGTCATCGCCGAAGTCGAAGAACTCGTCGAACTAGGCCAACTCGATCCCAATCAAGTTCATACGCCCGGCATTTTCATCGACGCCATTTTCCAAGGCCCCAAGTACGAAAAACGCATCGAGCGCCGCACCGTGCGCAGGGTGTAGTGGCCGGTCTTTAGACCGGCGATTTTGGAATTGGAATGACTGACAACTGAGAACTTTTTATGAAGCTGACTGAAAATCAAGAACGCGAACGCATTGCCCGCCGCATCCGGCTGACGCTCATTTCGCTATTGTTCTTGCCCACGCTGGCCGTCAGTCGCCACGTCAATTCGTCCGCCAAAACGGGAGATTTCGACGGTGCGCGCGCGTACGAGCACGTCCGTCAGCTGGTGGATATTGGGCCGAGGCCGCCCGCGTCTGACGGAATCCATCGTGCTCAGGCTTACATTATCGGCCAACTGAAAAGCTTCGGCTGTCCTGTCGAAGAGCATGACTTCCATGCTTCGACGGTGCTCGGCGATCTGGCTATGAAAAATATCGTCGTCAAACTTCCCGGCACGAGCTCAGGCCTCATTCTCTACACCACGCATTACGATACCGTTCGCATTCCCAACTTCGTGGGCGCGGACGACGGCGGCTCGGGCAGCGGAACCATGCTCGAGCTGGCGCGCCTCTTCTGCGCACGACAAAATTCTCTCCATGTGTGGATCGTTTTCTTCGATGGCGAAGAAGCGCAAGGCAACTGGACCGATGGCGCCAGCATTCAATGGAAAAACGATAATAGCAACAACACTTTCGGCAGCCGCGAAATGGCCGCTCAAATGGCGCTCTCCGGTGAACTGAAGCGCCTCAAAGCCATGATCCTCGCCGACATGATTGGCCCCGCAAACGTCAGAATCACGCGCGACACCGGCTCGACTCGCTGGCTCACGAATTTCATCTGGGACACCGCGGCTCAACTCGGATACAAAAATAACTTCGCCAACGAAGACTATGCCGTAGGCGGTGACGACCATTTCTCGTTCATCCGCCGCGGCGTGGCCGGCTGCGACCTCATCGACTTTTCCGTCCGGGACACCTACTGGCACACCCCGCAAGACACGCTCGACAAAGTCGACCCCCGAAGCCTTGCCATTGTTGGCCAAGTGCTGGCCGCAACCTTGCCACGCTTCGAGAAAAAGTTCCGCTGAAGTTGCAGTGGCGGGTCTTTAGACCGGTGATTTTACTTTTGACTTGGCTGTAAACTATCGACGGTGAACTTTCTATGCCCCTGACCGAAGAGGAAAAACGCGAACGCATCGCCGGCCGCATCGCCCTCGAACTTCGCGACGGCTACTACGTAAATCTCGGCATTGGCATGCCCACGCTCGTAGCCAATTACGTCCCCAAGGGCATGGACGTTATTCTCCAATCCGAAAACGGCATGCTCGGCGTCGGCCCCTATCCGCTCGAATCCGAAGTCGATCCCGACCTCATCAACGCCGGGAAGGAAACCGTCACCGAACTTCCCGGTACGTCTTATTTTTCCTCTGCTGATTCTTTCGCCATGATCCGCGGAGGTCACGTCGATCTCACCGTTCTCGGGGCGTTGCAGGTCGATGAAAAGGGAACTCTCGCCAACTGGGCCATCCCCGGCAAAATGCTCAAAGGCATGGGCGGCGCGATGGACCTCGTCGCCGGCGCCAAGCGCGTCTTCATCGCCATGGAACACGCCACGCGCGACAACAAACCGAAAATTCTGAAAAAATGCACGCTTCCTCTCACCGGCGTCGAAGTCGTCGATCACATCGTCACCGAACTCGCCCTCATCGACGTCACGCCCGCAGGACTCCTCCTCCGCGAACTCGCTCCCGACGCCAGCCTCGAACAAGTCCAGTCCCTCACCGAGCCCAAACTCCTTATTCCTCCCGGCGGCCCGAAACCCATGCCCATGTAGGGTTCCAATGTTGTGAGTAAAGGCGTTCCACATGAAACCCAAGAAAAAAACTGCCAAGTCAAAATCCAAGCGCCCGAAGATGCCGAAGTTCTTTCCCATCGACGATGAGATGAAGGAACTCTCGGCCCTGCTGGAAAACGAAATCTCGGACTGGCCCTGGGTGTCCAAGAAACCCATGTTTGGATACCAAGGTCTTTATCGAGACGGCGTGATCTTTGCCGCCCTCCCCCGTTCTCGCGCCATGAAATCGCCAAGGTCCATCATGTTCAAGTTTGCCTCCGTGACACCGGCCATCCTCGCGTCTGCCAATAAAGATTCCAGAGTTGACACAGTTTCGAGAATGCCCGGTGCAGGATGGTTTTTCTTTGAGCTGGACGCACCCTCCGCCACGCAGAGCGCACTCGGCTGGCTCGGCCGCGCTTACGAAGCCACCAAAAAATAGCCGTCGCCTCACCGCCCGATCGGATTTTCACTTCTCTTCTGGAGTGGAACCACCGGGGTGCCGGGCGGTGGTGAACGAATAGTGGAAGCTCGATACCACGCTCAACACTGTGACTATGTAAATGAGGACATGGACAAATGTGTGGAGCTTAAGATTGGGATATGCAGCCGCGAGAACCACGGTGAAAACAAGGATGATCTGGGTGGCGGTAGTGGATTTGCCGTAGATACTGGGCGGAAAAGGCCGGTACCCGGAGACCAGCAAAATAACAACAGCAACGATCAGGATCAGTACGTCGCGGCTAAGAACGATGATCGTGAGCCACCAGGCCAATTGCTTCTTGAATGCCAGGATGAGGAAAGAAGAGGAGAGCAGGAGCTTGTCGGCGATGGGATCGAGATACGCGCCGAGTGCGGAACGTTGGTTGAGGCGGCGGGCGAGAACGCCGTCGATTCCGTCCGATAGACCCGCAACCACCAGAACGAGCAGCGCCCACCGGTACCGTTCGTACGACATGAGTATGAGAAACAGCGGCAGAAAGCCGAGCCGGAGAAACGTAATTTGATTGGGTACCGTCCAAATGCGGCCTTGCATTGATATCTGAGGATAACTCAGTTCAGGCGAATTGCGCGAGATAGTCGGAAAGGGAACGTCCCACCTTACGCGCGAAAAGCTCGTTCATCGAAGGGATGGAGCCGGAGGCTTCGTCGAGAGAGATGCGCTCGAGGCGGTTCATGGGAAAGAAAATGGTGGGGAGGCCCACGCGCTCGCCGTCGGGCTCATTGATCTGCCGGATAAAGTGGTCGAAGGAATTCAAGTCGATGCCGCGGAGCGTAATTCCGGAAGGGTTGATCGCCAGGAGCTCGCCCCACACTTTTTCCTTGGGTGTGTGGAGACTAACGACGACGATCGAGTGCGGGTCCATGGGTCTCTTGACCTAGAGTATCGCAAATTGCGGGATGTTCGGCGGTAGGGCATAAGAAAATTGCCGAAGAGTACTAACAGTGCAGCGCTGAAACAGGAAAGCGGATGACCGAGAAAAGATGCAGCCCGGTGGTCACAATCTTGGCCAGCATGGCTTCGAGCGAAAAAGAAGGCCGGTCCAACGTCAACCTGGGACGAGAATACCCTGTGCTTGCAAGTTTCTTTCTACCGCTGCCAGGGCAATGGATCGCGATAATGCAAAATCATCAGCACAAAGCTTGCAAGCACAACGATACCTGCCAGCCATCCCAACGCATAAGCCGTCCGGCGTTCATTTGCATTTATCGGCTGGCGATCGACAAACAGTTTTCCGAGACCAAATCCCGCAACCATTCCGGCGAAGTGAGCGTAGTTATCCATGCCCAAGCCTGAAAACCCGAGGACAAAAAGGATGACCACCGAAGTGACCAACCTTGACCGCAACTCTCGCATATAAGATCCACCGCGCTTCGTGGTAATGGCAAGCATTGCTCCGACCAGGCCCAGGAGGCCGCCGCTTGCTCCCAGCGAATAGTTGTGGAATGCCGCGCTGACCAGGAAGCCGAACATGCCCGTAAACATGTACAAGAAAAAGTACCGCGCAGACCCGTACAGCTCTTCCAGCGCCGGACCGAGCTGCATTAGCGACATCATGTTGAAGCCGATGTGTATCAGCCCGCCATGCAAAAACATGGCAGTCACAAGCCTCCACCACTCGTGTTCATAGAAAATCGGGTACGGATGGCTTGCGCCCAGGCGGTACACGGCCTCGCCGCCCATCCCCCCCAATATCCGCAGGCCTCCTCCGCCTGTTTCATTGGCGATGGCTACCCAACTGATCCCAAACATCAGTACGTTTGCGACTAGGAGCGACGTGGTCGCTGGGGACTCGTGCTCGCCAAATAGCGCAGAAAATTTCTTGCTCAGTGCCGCAAGAGAGAATCGCGTGCTCGCCCCACACTCGTGGCAGCGCGTCGCGCTGATTCCGACCAGCGCTCCGCACGCGGGGCAGATTTTCGGCCGAGGCTGCTGGTCGCCTCCGCCGAAAAATCCGCGCATCGCGTTCTTCCATTTTTCCACGCGCCACTGCCACCGATAGGGAAGCGCCAATTCTCCTCCTTGCGGCCCGCACACGGCGTTCCTATAATACCCAAGTCGCCGCTCTTCTTCTCTTCACGGCGATTTTTCCGAGGACTTATCGCCTATGGATAAATTCGAGGAGTTCGGCAAGCGCGTCGACGAAGAGTTCGCGCGGATTAAGAGCATAAAAAACTTCGAAGATTTCGGAAAGCGAGTTGACGAAGAACTCGCGCGCGTGAAGAGTTTTGTCAAGGAGGAGGTCGCGCCGGAAACGGAAAAGCGTACGGCGCAGTTTTTGCGCGAGGTTTCCGAGAAGTTCTCCGAGGCGGCGGCGTGGATCGAAGCGCGCAATGCCGCGCGGAATACGCAGAACGGCCAACATCCTCCGTCCGCGCCGCCTCCGCAGAATCCGCGATCTTCATGACCCAGGCGGCGCTTTGAAGATTTCACCGGAAACAGTCTCCGTCACTTTGGATTCGCGCAAACACGTTTCCCATCCGCAACTTGGTTGTCTTTTGAATTTTTCATATAGGCCAGTGTTTGCTCTCTGCGTGCTCTGTCTCCTCTGTGTTTATTCTTCCGGTTGCGCGGCGCGCAAAGCGATCGCCGATCGTCGCCAGCCGCCTCCGGTCGAACCATCTTCCACGCCGCCGGAAACCGCCGACGCTGCCAAGCGCTCTACCGATGTAGCCGAACCCCCCGCGACCCCACCGGTAGTGGCGTCCGCTCCCAAAAAAAACAAGCCCGCTCCCGCGCCTGCTCCCCCCGGTTACACGGAGGAAGGCAACGCTTCCTGGTATGGCGTGCCGTTTCACGGGCGGCACGCTTCGAACGGAGAGATTTACGACATGTATAAACTCACGGCGGCGCATCGCACGCTGCCATTCGAAACCATGGTCCGCGTCACCAACCTGAACAACGGCAAGTCCACGGTCGTTCGAATCACCGACCGCGGCCCCTTTGTCGACAATCGCATCATCGATCTCTCTCTTGCCGCCGCGCGAGAGGTGGATTCGGTTGGTCCCGGCGTCGTGCCGGTGCGCGTGGAAGTTCTTGGCGGCGTCGATCCAACTGCCGGTTTTTTCACCCTGCAGGTCGGTGCTTTCCGCGACCGCGCCAACGCAGAACGCCTCCGAGACAGCCTCAATGCCTCCTACTCGCCTATCTTCATTCAGCAATATGATTCTCCCGACGGCGTGTTTTATCGCGTGCGCGTCGGCAGGATTTCCGGCGAAGACGCGGCGCGCCAGTTTGGCGAGCAACTCCACGACCGCGATGGTTTTACTCCGTTGGTTACGCGTCTCGACGAAGGCTTGCCCGCAGGAGGGAACCGATGAGTGCCGACTGTTTGTTCTGCAAAATCGCGGCGAAGAAAATTCCATCGAAGATCGTCTGCGAAGATCCCGATCTTTTTGCCTTCGAAGACATCAGCCCGCAGGCGCCCACGCACATTCTGATTTGCCCGCGCAAACATTTCGAATCGCTGAACGAGGCGACAACCGAACATCAAGCCGTTCTTGGCAAACTGCAGCTGGCCGCCGCGCAGCTTGCCCGCGAACGCAATCTTCTGGAAGGCTACCGCACCGTCATAAACAATGGCAGCGGGGCGGGCCAGTCCGTCTTCCATCTCCATCTCCATCTTCTCGGCGGCCGTAATTTCCGCTGGCCCCCGGGTTAGTAATTGTCCAAAGGTTTTGTTCTTCGCACCGCTCCAGCTTAAACTAGCGTCCGTTCTGGAGGAGGAGCGCATGTCCTTGCTGCGTCACTGTTCGCGGTCATCTGTGTTTCTCTGTGCCTTTGCACTCATTGCCATCCTGTCTCCTTCTTCCGCTGCCCAGCAACCGGCCGCGGCGCCAGGAAAAGCGCTCACGGTCGAACGCATTTATTCGCAGCCGAGCTTGAGCGGGCGGTTGACGCGGGGTCTCCTTTGGACTCCAGACGGCAAGGCGCTCAGCTATTTCGAAACAAAAGGCTCCGGTAAGGAAGCGCGGACAGAGCTCTGGGTGATGGACGCTGCCAGCGGAGAGCGCCGGCTTCTTGTTGCCTCCGACAAACTCGAGTCCATTTTGCCGGTGGACACATCCAGACCTACGCAAGCCACTGGCCTTGGCCGCCGCGCGCCTTCTCAATATCAATGGGCGCCCGATGGCGCGGGCATCCTGTTTCAAGGCCCCACAGCGCTTGCATGGCTGGATGTGAAGTCGCAAACGGGGCGCACGCTGGTTTCCGGCAAAGCTACGCTTGCGGACCCCAAGGTTTCTCCCGATGGCCGAAATGTGAGCTTTGTCCGCGATCACAACCTCTGGCTCGTGAATCTCGCCGACGGCAAAGAGCGCGCGGTCACGCAGGGCGGGACCGAAGAGATTCGCAAAGGCGAACTCGATTGGGTGTATCCCGAAGAACTAGACATCAAGACCGCGCATTGGTGGTCTCCGGATTCCTCGGCGATTGCTTATCTGGAAATGGACGAGCGCAAAGTCTCGCAATACCCGTTGGTCGATTTCTCCTCGCCGAGCGGAGAAGCGGAGATGGAGCGTTATCCTACGGCCGGCGGCGCCAATCCCATCGTCCGCGTTTTTGTGGCCTCGCTAAGCGGCGGCGAACCTCGCGCGATGGACACTGGAACGGAAACCGATATCTACATTCCTCGCGTGAGCTGGCTCACGGACTCCAAGCATCTCGCCATTCAGCGTCTCAATCGCACACAAACCGCGCTTGATCTGCTGGTTGCCGACAGCCCCACTGGCAAGACCCGCGCCGTTCTCAGCGAAAATGACCCCAATTGGATCAACATTAGCGACGATCTTTATTTTCTCAAAGACGGCAAGCGCTTCCTGTGGTCCAGCGAGCGCAGCGGATATCGCCACTTGTATTTGTATGACCTCGAAGGCCAACAACTTGCGCAGCTCACCAATGGTGAGTGGGAAGTCTCGGCGGTTGACGCGGTCGATGAAGCGAATGGTCTTGTCTATTTCAGCGCCACGGAAAAATCCCCGCTGGAACGCCACCTCTACCGCGTGGCCCTCGACGGAAGCGGCTTCGCCCGGCTGAGCAAGGACGAAGGCACGCACGCCGCGGTTCTTGCACCCAATGCCGCCGCTTTCTACGACACTTATTCGAACGCCGCGACACCGCCGCGCCAGGAGCTCTACCGCGCCGATGGATCGCGCATCGCTACTGTTAACGAAAACAAAATCACCGAGCTTGCGGACTACCATCTCTCTCCCATGGAATTTCTCACCGTGAAATCTCGCGACGGGGTGCAGCTCAACGCCAGCATCATCAAGCCGCCGGACTTCCATCCGCAAAAGAAATATCCCGTGCTGGTTTACACGTATGGGGGGCCGCACGCGCAGGTCGTTCGAAACGGCTGGGGCGGCGCTAACTTCCTTTGGCACCAGCTCATGGCGCAAAAGGGCTACATTATCTTTTCGCTTGATAATCGCGGCTCCGAGGGCCGCGGCCATGCATTCGAAACGCCGCTGCACTTCCGCATGGGCGCACAAGAACTTTCCGACCAGCGCGACGGCGTGCAATATCTCAAGTCGCTTCCCTTCATCGATGCCAATCGCATTGGTATCTGGGGGTGGAGCTACGGCGGGCACATGACGCTGCACGCCATGTTCGAAGCAGGCGATGATTTCAAAGTGGGTTTTGCCGGTGGCCCGGTCACCGACTGGCGCTACTACGATTCCATCTATACCGAGCGCTACCTTGGACTACCGCAGAAAAACGGGAAGGGGTATCAGGATTCTTCGCCGGTGAAATATGCGGGTCAGCTCAAAGGCAAACTGCTCATTGCTCATGGCACCGGCGACGACAATGTGCACTTCGCAAACACCCTCGCGGTGATCAACGATCTTATCGAGGCCGGGAAGTACGTTGAGGTTCTGGCTTTTCCAGGTCGTGGCCACGGCGTCGGTGATCCCCCCGCCCGCCGCGTCCTAATGCAACGAGTGGCGCAATTTTTCCTCGATAACCTATAGATTCTGCTAGAGATAGTGTACTGGAGTACTTTTGCACTGCGTTGCCAATCGGCCCCCGAATCCAGGCCGCTACCGCATGCTGTATGAAACGACGGAAGGCCGCCGTCGGCTCTACCGCAAGGGTGACCTTTATCATCCCGGCCGCGAGAGTTCAAAAATCACGCCGGAGCCGGAAGAGCTTCCCGCTGGATATGCAGAACTGCTGGAGTGGTATCGCGAATGGTGTGCGACGGCCAGTCGAAATCTTCGAGAGACGGATCCGCTTTTGCAAGCGCGCGGATCCGG
>WNGP01002167.1_pt1 | contig 17187 bp, 10 predicted proteins | sample 5407671 | NCBI WGS metagenome assembly WNGP01 (sample SAMN13153381, study PRJNA577476) | soil metagenome | isolation source: 40 cm soil or saprolite under Garry oak tree replicate 2 | place: USA:California | collected 2016-06-15 | reverse complement strand
GCTGCTCTGGTGCTCGGAAAGCAGCGCGGCGAAAATCCGAGGGAACTCGCGGAGAAAATCATCGGACAGCTTAACGTTGGCGATCTTTGCGAACCGCCAGTGGTCGCAGGCCCGGGTTTCATCAATTTTACGTTGCGATCTAGCGCCGTCGCCGAAAAAACCGCCCGCATTCTGGGCGACGAAAGGCTCGGCGTTGCAGAGACAGAATCGCCTCGCCGCATCGTGATTGATTTCGGATCGCCAAACGTCGCCAAACCGATGCACGTCGGTCACATCCGCAGCACTGTTCTGGGGGACGCGTTGGCGCGGATCGCAACGTTTCTCGGGCACGAAGTGATCCGCGACAATCATATCGGCGACTGGGGGACTCAATTTGGAATGGTCATTTACGGGTGGAAGAATCTCCTGGACCAGCGCGCACTTCAGCAGGATCCCCTGACCGAGATTGTCCGGATTTACAAGGAGACGAACGCACTGGCGACCAGCGATCCCCAGGTTCGAGAAGCCTGTCGCCAGGAGCTGGTAAAGCTGCAGGCCGGTGACAAGGAAAACATCGATATCTGGAACGAATGCGTCGCCTTCTCAATGCAGGACTTCGAGCACGTGTACGAATTGCTCGATATTCATTACGACATCCAGTGCGGCGAAAGTTTTTACAACGACCGCCTCCCAGGGGTAGTCCAACGCTTGCTCAAATCCGGGATTGCTGAGATCAGCGAGGGCGCCGTTGTTGTTTTCTTTCGCGATATCCCGGAGTTGGTCGACAGGCCATGCATCATCCGCAAACGGGACGGCGGATTTAATTACGCTACCACCGATATGGCGACCATCGATTATCGCCTCGACGACTTGAAGGCGGACAGCGTTTGGTACGTAGTCGGCGCTCCGCAGACCTTGCATTTCAAACAGATTTTCGAGATTGCACGGCGACAGGGTTATCGAGCCGATCTTCGCCACATCACATTTGGCAGCATCCTCGGTGAAGATCGCAAATTGATGAAAACGCGTTCGGGCGAAAATGTTCCGTTGCGCGAGCTTCTCAAGGAAGCGTGCAAGCGCGCGCGCAAGATTATCGATGAAAAAAATCCAGACCTGACCGAGGCAGAAAAGGTCGACGTCGCACAGAAAATCGGGATCGCTGCAGTGAAATACGCTGACCTGTCACAGTACCGGATGACCGATTACGTTTTTTCATGGGACAAAATGTTGTCCCTCCAGGGAAATACGGCTCCTTATTTGCAGAATGCATATGTGCGAATTCGCTCGATTTTCCGTAAAGCAGGAGAATCTCGTGTACCCGCGTCCGTGTGCGCCGCTGAGACGGAGACGGGCCACCCGCCTTCGCAAAGCTACGGCGAGGCACGCAGGCCCGTGGCTACAAAGCTCACGCTAACGAATTCCGCTGAGATCAACCTTGCAAAACGTTTGTGTCAGTTCGCAGAGATCGTTCCACACGTACTGAATGATTTCCGCCCGAATATTCTGGCGAATTATCTCTTCGAAGTGGCGAACAGCTTCCATACCTTTTACGAAGCCTGTCCGGTCTTGAAATCGGAGGAACCGGCGCGCAGCTCGCGACTGGCTTTGTGCGATCTCACCGGGCAAGTCCTTTATCGCGGCCTCGACTTGTTAGGCATCAAAGTGCCGGAAAAAATGTAGCAGGGTTTTGTCATTCCGAGCGGAGTCGAAGAATCTCTGGAATTTCTTACTGTTTGACCGAGGCATCGAAGGAGAACATTGAGAGATGTCTCGACTTCGCTCGACATGACAAGGATCCCAACCTGCACCTATCGATTGCAATTCAATCGCTGGTTCACTTTTTCGCAGGCCCGCGAGTTTGTCCCCTACCTCCACGCGCTGGGAGTCAGCGACGTATATGCATCGCCGTATTTTCAGGCAAGCCCGGACAGCTTACACGGCTACGACATCACCGACCACAGCAAGCTCAACACAGCGATCGGATCACGCGAGGATTACGACGCCTGGATCGCGGAGTTGCATGCGCATGCGATGGGACAGGTGCTCGATTTTGTCCCGAATCATGTCGGGATCGCGGAGCCGCTCAACGAATGGTGGATGGACGTGCTCGAAAATGGGCCAAGTTCGAGATTCGCCCCCTATTTCGATATCGACTGGCAGCCGCTGAAATCTGATCTCCGCGATAAAGTTCTGCTGCCGATCTTGAGCGACCAATACGGGCGTGTTCTCGAGCGCGGCGAACTGCAAGTGCGCTTTGAGGAGGGAACGTTTTATTTGCTCTACGGCGAGCGAAGACTCCCGATTGCTCCCGGAACGTATCGCTATGTTCTGGAAATCGCCTTGCGAAATCTCGCCGAACACAAGGAAGAAGACTTCTACGCGGAATTGCAAAGTATCCTGACCGCGCTCGAATATTTGCCAAAACGCACCGAGACCGATCCAAAACGCATCGCGGAGCGCATTCGCGAAAAGGAAATCATCAAGCGACGTCTCGAGCGTCGTTGCGCGGAAGCTCCGCAAGTCCAACAGGCAATTGAAAAGGCGCTGGCCCAGATTAACGGCGAGCGCGGCGACCCGCGCAGCTTTGATGCGCTGGATAAACTGCTCAATGCGCAGTCTTATCGGCTGGCGTTTTGGCGGGTCGCCGCAGAGGAAATTAATTACCGCCGCTTTTTTGACGTGAACGAACTGGCCGCGATCCGAGTCGAGTTGCCAGAGGTCTTTGACGCCATTCACCGGCTTGTCCTCGAGTTCGTAAGCTCGCGCGCGGTTACAGGTCTTCGCATCGACCATCCAGACGGTCTTTATCTGCCGCGCGAGTATTTTGAAAAGCTTCAACAACGTTGCGCGAAAGCGCTCGGGACCGCTTTACCGAAGGACGGTCGCGCCATTTACATGCTTGCCGAAAAAATTCTCACCGGCTCCGAAATGCTGCGCAAGGATTGGCACGTGCACGGCACTACCGGGTACGATTTTACGAATCAAGTAGCGCAATTGCTCGTTGATTCCTCGGCAGAAACGGCGATCACAAAAACCTTCCATCGTTTCATCGATCACTCGGTGCCGTTTGGGCATTTGCTGTATGCAAAAAAACTGCAGGTCATGAAACTGTCCCTGGCCAACGACGTCGATGTGTTGGGTAACATGCTCGACCGGCTTTCCGAACAAAACCGATGGCATCGCGATTTTACACTCGAGGCGTTGTCGCGCACAGTGCGCGAGACCATTGCTTGTTTTCCGGTTTATCGAACATACCTGGCGCCCGGGCAGCCTGTGATGGAAGAGGATCGACAGATTGTCGAGCGCGCAATCGCCGCCGCAAAGCGGCGCAATCCAGCGATGGAAGAATCAATTTTTGATTTTCTTCGCGACGTATTGCTCTTCCATTTTCCGCCGAACCTGGATGCCAAAGCGCGTGCCGAACATACGCATTTCGTTCTAAAGTTTCAGCAATCCACAGGGCCGATTATGGCGAAAGGCCTGGAGGATACCGTGTTCTACATTTACAACCGGCTGACGGCGCTGAACGAAGTGGGCGGCGAGCCGCAACAGTTTGGATTAAGCATTGAAGAATTTCACGAGCGGAATATTGATCGACAGCGCAATTGGCCGGCGACGTTGCTCGCCACTTCGACACATGACACCAAACGCAGTGAAGACGTGCGCGCCCGAATCGTTGTCATTTCCGAAATTCCGGATCTCTGGCGGCGCTCTTTGCAACGATGGCGCGTTACTAATCGTCGCTGGAAACGAACGATCAATGACGCCAAAGCGCCAGACGCGAATGAAGAATACCTGCTTTATCAAACATTGTTGGGGACGTGGCCGATGCAGGCGAACGGCGAACCCGAACCGACGCCAACGCTGGATTACATCGAACGGATTCAAGCGTACATGGCCAAGGCGCTCCATGAAGCGAAGATCAACACGAGTTGGATACAACCAAACGAAGAATGGGACGCAGCAATGCGGGATTTCATCGCGAAAGTCCTGGATCCATCGCCGCGAAATAAATTCCTCCCAGCGTTCATTCCGGTTGCAAAGGATGTTGCACAATTCGGCGCAGTTAATTCGCTTACCCAAACATTGCTTAAGCTGACTTCGCCGGGAATTCCCGACATTTATCAAGGCAACGAAATTTGGGATTACAGTCTGGTCGATCCCGACAATCGGCGCCCGGTCGATTACAAGCAGCGCCGTCAAATGCTGGAATCGCTCGCAACAGCTAATCCCCACGATCTTGTGCGTAACTGGGCTGATGGCCGCATCAAGATGTTTCTGACACGGCGCGTCTTGCAATTTCGGCACGAGCAGGTCGAGCTTTTCCAGCGAGGAGAATATCTGCCGCTGACGCCGGGCGGAGCATTCGCGGAATCCTGCGTCAGCTTCGGCCGACAGCTTGGGGGCCAATGGATTGCTGTGATCGCGCCGCGACTTTCTTCTCGTGTGGGTTTTCCGCCGATTGCTGAGAGTTGGCAGGACACAACACTGGAAATTCCCGAAACGCTTTCGCTGGACCACGCGCACGACCTCTTTACCTGTCGTCCTGTTCCTGTGCAGGACCGGCACGTGAAACTTGCCGACGCATTGTCGGTCCTGCCGTTCGCCGTGATTACCAATCTGTAGACGTCGACCTCTGGGCGACGCTGGTGTGAATGGCACACCCGCGCCGTGTTTCGCAAGAGCGAAACGTCTACAGCTATCTCGTTTGCCCGAGGCTATTTCCAAGATCGACAAGCCACCGCGCAAAACTGCCGAGATTTATCAACAAATCCGCGCCGAAGCCTGCAAACGTAATCTGTGGCGACGCCAGAATGAGCATCACGCTGAGCAGTAGCAGGTTCATCAAATAGATCACAACGAGTGAGAAGAACGTGCCCTGATCGCTCAGGTCAGTCTGATTTTTCGGAATCATCCAGCACGTAAACGTGAAATGGAACGCCCAGGTCACGCCGATCACAGCGTAAAGCCATCGACCGTACGGTTGCATATTCACGAAAAGACTGAGCACGCCATAAATGGCGATCGCCAGAATGCTGTAGAGTGGAAAAAAATATGGCGCCAGCGCGATCCAAAAGTTGGCCTTGTTGGTAACCACATGCCCGCCGTCACGACCAACGCGAAACTGGCTCACGCGCCCACCCATTAACCAAACCCAGAGCGCGTGGGTCAATTCGTGTCCGAAGACATAAATAAGGATCGGACGCGGAAGACCGAAAAATGTAATCAGCCACAGAATTGCGCCCAATGAAAAAAACCAAAACTCTTCGGCCGCCCAAAAGCGCTGCGTCACGGTCGCGCGCGCGAAAGCGGTAAAAAATGTCTGACTGAGAATGGCACAAATCGGCAGGAGGAAAATCGCGAAAACGAATTTCACCCAGCGCGTCGGCACTGTGAGAGGATCCGATACCGGAACGAGTGTCCGCGCCCGTGCGACGTTGCGCACAACTTTGCGGCCGCGCTTGGATTTGCGTTTTCCGCGATTATTTGTCGATCTTCTCTTTCTTGCAGCCAAAGTGCCCGCAGATTACGCAGACGCTGCAGACTTGGGAAAGAGAGAAATTCGACCCGCTACTCTTGCTCCTGATCGTGAAAAACTGAGCAACAGAAACAGTAAAAGCACAAGCAAGAGGCCAGCGCTAGATCCGCCTTAACGCGATCACGCGCGGCCCATGTACGCGCGGGTGCGGGTGTCGATCTTGATCGTTTCGCCTTCCTTAATGAAGAGCGGAACGTTGATCGTCATGCCAGTTTCCAGAGTTGCCGGCTTTGTCACATTGCTCGCCGTATCACCGCGCAATCCCTCCGCGGATTCGGTTACCTTCAGACTCACCGACGCGGGTAGTTCGACCTCCACCGGTTTGCCCTCTGCGTAGAGGACCTGCACGGAAAGATTTTCCACCAGATAATCTTTGGCGTCGCCGATCAGGTTTTCCTGCAAGGTGATGGTGTCGTACGTCTCCGGGTCCATGAAATGATATCCGTTGCGGTCCTTGTAGCTGAATTCGAGTTGTTTTCGCTCGATCTCAACCAGTTCAACCTTGTCGGTTGAACCAAAGCGGACATCGGCGCTTTTGCCGGTGTTGATGTAGCGGATGATCGCCTGGACGAATGCGCGCAAATTTCCGGGTGTGCGATGATGAACTTCGAGCACAATGGCGGCGTTGCCATTGTATTTTATGGCCATTCCTCTGCGAAGATCGTTGGCTGCGGGCATGGTGTTCGTTAAATTGTTAAACTGGAGCGCGGACGTTACCTGTAGTTAACGCTCGCGCAAGCATGTCATCCTGAGCGAAGCGAAGGATCTCACACAGGATGATCGAATACACTAGCTACATTGCGTGATCGCTCAACAAATTGCGAGGTTCCTCGCCGTCTTCGCGGCTCGGGATGACACGGCAATTTAGAGCAGCTTCAACCGCGTCAAATCTTGTGAATCAACAATGCCAACTGGCACGCTGTCATCATCGACGACGACCAGATCATCGATGCGGTGGCGTTCGAGGAGATTAAGAACCTCAACGGCCAGTTTATCCTTATGCACCGTCACCGGGTTCAATGTCATTAGATCCGCGACGAGTCGTTCGCCGATCTTTGAATCGAATTGAAAATGCCGCACGAAATCGCCATGCGTAAAAATACCGAGTAATTTCTGATTTTCATCGGTCACAACGGCAGCGCCGGCACGCACGCCGGTCATTGCCTTTAGCACTTCGCGCACAGATGTATCCGTCGAAACAATTGCCATGGCTTCACGTGGCCGCATGACCTGGTGCACACGCATCAGCATGCTGCGTCCGATCATTCCACCGGGATGAAACTTCGCGAAATCTTCCTTGTTGAATCCGCGCGCCTCCAGCAAAACCATCGCCAGGGCGTCGCCGAGGGCCAGCATCACCATCGTGCTCGACGTCGGTGCAAGATTTAGCGGACACGCTTCCTGCTCGATGTTCACGTCGAGAAACAGGTGCGCGTTCTGCGCGAGTGTCGATTTCGCGTCCCCGCAAATGGCGATGATTCGCACTTGAAAGCGGGCAATCGCTGGCAGAATCCGGACCATCTCTTCCGTCTCCCCGCTTGCGCTCAAAGCAAGCACCACGTCGCCATCGGCAATTACCCCGAGGTCGCCATGCAACGCGTTCGAAGAATCGAGCACCACAGCCGGCGACCCGGTGCTGGTAAGGGTGGCCGCGATCTTTGCCACAATATGTCCGGACTTGCCGACTCCGAGTACAACCACCTTCCCCCGCGCGTCGACCGCCTCCCTGATCAGTTCAACGGCTCGAGAGAAATTTTCGTCCAGACGCTCCCGCAACCGCTTGAGCTCAAAAATTTCTATGTCCAGGACGCGTTCGGCCTTTTCAAGGTAATCCATCGAAGTATATAATGTGGGCAGGCGTTGTGACGGGCAAGAGAACTTGCGCGCCTCGAACGAAAGGAAAACATGAAAACATTACTCATCGCAATCATGGCTGTGCTCGTTACAACGGCGTGGGCACAAGAATTCAGAGCACCCATTGGCCCGCAAAAGCCAGTGCGCGCGATGGCTACTCCGCCGCCGCTTTTACAACGCCCTGCAGTCGAGGGAGTGATTCCGCGAGGGTTTAGCGATGGGCGCAACCCGTTCCAGATGCTCAATCCATGGGCGCCGGCACGCTACGGCACCTGGGTAGACAGCACCTCGTTCGATCCGAATCATCCCGGAAAATGGAACGGGATTAAGCTGTTCGAGATTGTGTTTTGATTTTGGAGAATAGATCTCTTGTCGCCTTAGCTCCCAAGCGTTAACGAGTCATTTCGCATGTTATCCCGAGCCTGCGAAGACGGCGAGGGACCTCCCCCAAGGTGGGGGATCACACTTCGAACTTGTGTGTGATCACCTGCGTTTGCATGGACCCCTCGGTGTGCTTTGCCAGCCTCGGGATCACAACGCCAGTAGCTTGGTGGAAGAGTTCCACGGAATAAGCGTGCACTCCCGTAGCCGCGATTTGTCGATCACGGCCCGGTGCCAACAGCACAAGGTCCAATCTTTACCGATTGTTCACCACCGTTTGTGTCGTAGGCTTCGTACTTCCAACTGCGCGCTCACTTTTGGATTTGTCTAGCCTGCTCTTTCAATTGGGCTGTGAGAGCTCTATTTGTTTTTGCTGCCGAGCGATGATCGCCGCCTGATTCGCCATTTTGGAGTTTAGTTGCGCGATGCTGGTCTGTTGTTCCTCGACTTTCTTATGCTCTTTTTACGGCGAAATCGTGCGTCTGATCGCGTGAGCCAACCGCTCTGCCCAGCGCCATTGGCTTTTAGTTAGCGCTCCCCTGAGCGAACTGAGTAAAAAACTTTGCCAACTGCGAACGCACCGCTTGAAACGAGAGATGCTCCAGCGCGCGGTGCTCGGATTCGGCCACAATCGCGCCGCGTAAATCCGCGTTCTTCAACAGATCCAGCGCCATCGAAGCAATCTCCGTGATCGTCCGGCCCTTGCCGCAAGTTTTTGAAAAAGCAATTCGCTCAATCGCGCCGTCGCCACCAACACACGGAATTCGACAGAGGAGAGCGTCGCCCGCTACCTGGCCGGGCACATGGCTGCGATCTAGCTGCAAGACGATCTTATGCCGCGCCACAACGCGTAGATATTCCGGATACGATTTCCATCTCTCAACGACGCGCAGTTTTTTCTCTGGAATTTTCAGTTCGGCAAGCAAACGTCGCCCTCTATATCCATCCAGATTAACGACAGTGACCGGTTCACCCGTCGCGTCACAAAGCTGACGCGCGACTAGCAGCGCGGCGAGATGATTGCGCGATGGCACGTCCCATTCGCGCGTGCCAACAAAGATTCCGGATTGCTCGTCCGGGGGCAGACAGAAATTCCATCTCTTGTCTTCAACAGGATAAGGCGTCGGAATAAATGCCACGCGCCTCAGGCTCCAGCGAGCGCTCTGATAGATTTCTGCGGCTCCGGGAGTTGTGGCGATGCATCCATCCGCTTGCGCCAGAATTTTCATGAAGCGCGATAATCTGGTGCGATTGCATAACTGTTGCGCGATCTGATGGAGTCCGGTCTCCTTTAACGAAACAACGGCGGTGCGACCGTGTTTCTTTAAATCGGCCAAGGCGCGTTCGGAAGCGTGAAAATCGCCGCGCAGGAGCAGAAGAACGGGCGTGTTCTCTGCGATAACGCGACGCGTATTATGGTGAAAAGCTCCCTTTGTACAGGCGGCGAAAGCGTGGAAGTTGATCGGTGGATGCGCACCTTCGCCTGGCGCAGGCAGGTCGCGGAACTCCTGTTCGGGATCGCGCCCCCTTGGATTGAGAACCGTCAAGCGAAAGTGTTCAGCGCCTTGAGACGTCATGATTTATCGTCGGTTCCGAAGATCAGTGACGATCTCAAATGACGAAGCTCGAATGTCGAATGACGAAAGAAGAAGCACGAAGCACAATTGTCGAAGAAGCCCTGTCTTGACGTTCGTCATTTGGACATTCGTCATTCTTTCGGGCTTCGTCATTCGGTTTTCGCCATTTTCGGTTCGAGGCAGAACTAAAAGGAACCGAAATCATTCGTCATTCGGGGCCGGCGTGGCTGGTTTCAAGAGAGTCTCATCCTCGTCTTCCTGGTCCAGAGGTTTGACTGGGATGGCACGCCGGATTTCGACCGGTTTCTTATCCTGCGGTTGGACCGGAATTGCTTTTCTGATCTCTGGAGTGGATTCGGCCGTTTGAGTACCGCCCCCGCTTCCGCTGACGTTCGCCGTTTTCACTGTGCTGTCTCCGGCTACGCTGTCGGGTTTTGGACTTGTGGCTGTTTCAGCCGCTGACTCTGGCGCAGGTTCAGGTTTCAACGTTGGCTTAAGAGAATTGTAAGGATCCTTGTCGGCCAATAACGTTGGACCTTTTACGGCGATCGGCGTGACCTCACTCACGTTCACGGCCAACGCGGCACGCGGCAAATCGCTCGAAGGAAAGAAACGTGCGAGACGAGCGCGCGGCTCACCGTGGATATTGCAAGGCTCGGTCGGAACCTGCGATTGGGTGCCAATCTCCATGTAAGCGGTGCGTCGCTGAACCGTATCGCCATTGGCGGTCTTGACGGCGTCATAACATTTGTCGGTGGCAAGCAACCCGGATCTCGAACAAATCTCAACCTGCTTCAGTCCGCCTGACGCGGATATGGGTTGTTTGATTTCCAGCGGTGGATAGTGATCAACAGCGGCATTCATGATGTCCACCCAAACAGGCAGCGCCAGCTCGCGTCCAAACGCTCCGCGATAAATCTTTTGCGGCTTGTCGAAGCCCGCCCAAACGGCACAGGTGAAATTGGAATCGTATCCGGCAAACAGCGCATCGGTGAAATCGTAGGCGGTGCCGGTTTTACCTGCGGCCGGAATTTTCTTCAGGCCAAATTGGGTAAAGGCAGCTTTTCCTGTCCCCGATTCAAGCGCATCTGCGAGGCAGGAATTCACTTCGTAGGCGGTTTCAGGTTTGGTGACGAGCTTCCGGATGCTCTCCCGTTTCGCGTCCCAAACCAGAGTTCCGTCCTTTTCCTCGATCCGCTCCAAAATGTGCGACACATTCGGTCGCCAGCCGCCGTTTGGGAATATCGTGTACGCCAACGCGAGCTCAGCCAGAGTGACCTCGCTGGTCCCTAGAAACGTGGCCGGATAAGGACGAAGCGGAGAATGAATCCCTGCGGCAGCGCAAAGCTGCAGCACTGCATCGATTCCCGCGTCCATTCCGATTCGGACAGTTGCGCCATTCTTTGACTTCTCCAGAGCCTGTCTGGCCGTCATCGCGCCTTCGTAAGTGTTGTCAGCGCTTTCGGGTCCCCATTCGCCCAGAATTCCCGTTGTGCCACCGATCATCACTGCTCGGTTATCCAGTGGTGAGTCTTCCACCAGCGACCCGGGATACATTCCTTTTTCGAAAGCGGCCGCATAGACAAATGGCAACATCGCAGTCCCGGCCGGCCGGCGAGCTTGCAACGCGCGATCGTATTGGTTGTGCTCGAAATCGCGTCCACCAACCAGCACCAGAATATCGCCCGTTGCGTTGTCGAGACCGATGACCGCGCCTTGGAGATACTCAGGTGCAGGCTGGTTAGACGTCGTGCCGTTTGCCTTGGCCTTCCGAAACGATCCCGCATACTGGGTGTAAGTCTGGTGATTGTAATCGGGACGCTGTTCGACTCGATCAAGGTTCGTTCGTAAGGAATCCTCGGCGACCTTTTGAAGATCTACATCGATTGTCGTGTGAATCCGATAGCCTTCGTTGATCGCCCGGTCCCATCCGACGGCTGCGATTACCTGCTGACGAATGTAATCGACTGCATAGGTCTGTCCCTGCGCGTTTTGCCGGCTGCCCACAACGATTTCCTGGCTTCGTGCGTTGTCGAATTGTTCGCGACTGATGAACCGCAGGTCGCGCATTCGATCGAGCGCATAGTCGCGCGCTTCGCGTGAGGTCGCGCGATCGGTCCACGGCGACAATCTGTTTGGGCTCTTGATCAGGCCCGCGAGCGTAGCGCATTCTACGAGCGACATTTCACGGGCCGGTTTGCCAAAATACCCTCGCGATGCTGCTTCCGCTCCGTACAGGCCAGCGCCGAAATAGATCCGATTCAGATATAACTCCACGATTTTCTGTTTGCTGAAGTTGTCTTCAATCCGTTGTGCCAGAAAAATCTCGAGCAGTTTGCGGCGGAAAGTTTTTTGTTTCAGCGAAAAACTGTTTCGCGCCAGTTGTTGCGTGATGGTGCTGGCGCCCTGGCGCACATGGCCAGCCGTCAAATTTTTCAGCGCTGCCCGGATGATTCCGAACAAGTCGTAGCCGTGATGCTGATAAAATTTTGCGTCTTCGACGGCGACGACTGCGTTGATGAGATCGCGAGGCAACTGGTCGTACGGCACCGTCTCGCGATTCTCCACGTAGATTTGACCGAAGATCTTGCCGTTGCGATCGAGGATCACGCTCGCCGATTCCATTTGTTCGAGCTTGCTGAGGTCGAACCCTTTGGCCTCCGCTTTGAGGTCCGCGGCAAGACTGGAGATGTAGACTGCTAAGACGACAACGAGAATTGCAAGGATGGCAATGGGCACGTAAAACCACGGTCTCAAGTACCAAGGTGGCCGAAAGCGATAGCCCGGTGGAGGCCTCAGATATGTGGCAGTCGGTCTCAAACTTTACGAAGGAGTAGGTCGCCCAAGGTACGCGCCAAAGCCGAACGCTCAACGACCAATGACAAACTCGCCGTCCAGGTCGGTGTCGAGCGCTTGCCACGTCGGAGCTTTCAGCGTAGGCAGGTTGGACGTTGAGGACACAAACGGGAAACGCGGCGTTGATCGAGGTCATTCGATCCGAGATCCGCAATCGGGGACCCCAACCCTTCGCCTGGTTTATGGAACAGGCGCTTTACCATTCGGAGCACGGATACTATTCCTCTGGCCGCTGCGCGGTTGGGCGGAAAGGTGATTATTTCACTAACGTCAGCGTAGGCCCGCTTTTCGGGCAACTGATGACGGCACAATTCGCTGAGATCTGGGAGCAATTGGGTAAGATCGACGATTTTGTCATCGTCGAGCAGGGTGCGAACGATGGTCAGTTTGCGCGCGACGTTCTCGAATCTGCCCAATCACGCGCCCCGGAATTCTTCGAAGCTTTGGATTATCGAATCGTCGAGCCATTTCCGATTTTGCGAGAGCGCCAATCGCAAATTCTGGAACCCTTTCGAAACAAGATTGAATGGCGCGACTCGCTTGAACCATTCACCGGTGTCCATTTTTCAAACGAACTCCTGGACGCGATGCCAGTGCGCTTGATCAGCGGCAACACGGAAAAACTTGTCGGGCTCCAAGGCGAGAGGTTTGTGTTCATCGAGGGTCCATTGCCAAACAGGGCGTTTAATCAAATTGCGCTCGATTGGATCGACAACCTGGCTGCGAAGCTGAAACGAGGCTACGTGATCGCCATCGACTACGGACATTCGGGCGATGAGCTTCCGAGAGACGTTCAGGTCCGCGCCCAGCATCGACATCTCGACTCGCCCTTTGAACAAATCGGTCACGCGGACATCACGATGCACGTCGATTGGACAAGCATCGCTCGTCGCGCCGAGCCGAACGGATTCCGCGTGGCAGGGTTCACCGATCAACATCACTTGCTGACAGGCATTGTCTCCGCTTGGCCAGATCTCCTGCAAGCCCCCTCCTCAAACTCGACGGCTTCAAGCCGTCGAGTTCAAACCGCCGGTGCCGATCGCAAGACTAAACGCGCGCTCCAAACACTGCTGCACCCCGAGATGCTCGGCCGCGCCTTTCAGGTGATCGCGCTCGCCAAGAATGTCGATTCACGCGCGGCGCGGCTCGCGGGTTTCAAATTCGCGCGTGAACCGTATTCGGCGTTGGGCACCACCCCATAAGTAGCCGCAGGCGTTCCAGCCTGTTTTCATACCCCGCGGCTGGTGATTCTTAATCGCCTCGCCGATTACGGAACGCGCCGATAGGAGGCGGATCTGTTCGCCGTCGGGGCGAGGAATTGTCACAAGATTGTAACTTGCTATTTGAACCGACAGGCAAGTTGAATGGGCGCTTGTGCTCTGCTCGCGCCTGGCACCGTCAATCCCGAAAATGATGAAACCCGTTTCGAAATCTCAACGAGCCAACCGATTCTCTGCCAGCACACGATGGGTCTGTAGCCGCCAACAGCGAAGGAAATTATGAAAGTTGCTAATCGCTGGGTCATTGCGATCGCGGGAGTGTTTCTCCAGATTGCGCTCGGTGCTGTGTACGCGTGGAGCGTGTTCCGCATTCCGTTGTCGAAGGAGTTTGGCTGGAGCATCTCGCAGGTCACGTTCACATTTACCATCAGCATTTTCGTGCTCGGCTTCGCCGCGTTCTTTGGCGGTTTATGGATGGCACGGAAAGGTCCGCGAATCGTAGCTTTGACCGGCGCGGTGCTTTACGGCCTGGGCGTCTTTCTGGCGAGTTTCTCGGCGAACAAGCTTTGGTGGCTGTATCTTAGTTACGGCTTCATCGGCGGCCTTGGGCTAGGTCTTGGCTACATTGTTCCAGTAGCTGTGCTGGTGAAATGGTTCCCTGATAAGCGCGGGCTTATCACAGGAATTGCGGTTGGTGGTTTCGGTGCTGGCGCGCTGATTACTGCGCCCGTCGCGACACGGCTCATTCAAACGGTCGGCGTCTTAAGTACCTTTGCTTATCTCGGCATCGCCTACTTAATCATCGCGATCATCGCGGCGTCGTTCATGCAAAACCCGCCCGAAGGCTATCAGGTGCAAGGCTGGACGCCGAGTGCCAGGCAAAGCGCGGAGCGAGCAAGCCATGACTACGTTCTGGGTGAAGCGCTGCGACGGTGGCAGTGGTGGGTGCTCTGGCTGATTTTGTTCTTAAATACTTCGGCAGGCATTTCCCTGATCTCGCAGGAAGGACCTGTTTTTCAAGAACTCACTAAGGTGAGCGCGATCGTCGCTGGCGGCATGGTAGGAATCGCCAGTTTGGGTAATGGTGTAGGCCGGGTGTTGTGGGCGTGGGTTTCGGATTTGATCACGCGGCGCGCGACCTTCGCCGTCATGTTCATTCTTCAAGTCCTACTCTTTTGGCTTCTGCCGACGATCACGTCGTCGTCGATAATGACAGTCGTGGCGTTTGTCATTCTGATGTGTTACGGCGGGGGATTCGGTACCATGCCCGCATTCACGGCGGATTATTTCGGACCCAAGAACGTCGGGCCGATCTACGGGCTGATGTTGACGGCATGGAGTTTTGCCAGCGTCTTCGGGCCGCTTTACATCGCTCGCATGCGTGAGACTGCGGGAAATTATGCCGGCGCGCTTCATGTGATCGCAGTCGTGATGCTCATTTCCATTTTGCTGCCAATCATTGTCAGACCACCACGACGTGAACAATCAGTGTGAATATCCAGCCGTGTTTATTTTTGCTCGCCTAACTCGCTGCGCCATGACATTTTCAAGCAACTGAATTTCGCTTCAGCCGCGAAGCACTGAATCGAGAATATGTTCGCGCTGCTTTCAAAATGGCCGCTCGTTAGGCAAATTCGCGAACACAAGGATGGCACCGGCCTGGAATCGATGTCGGACAAGACGCGCGCGATGCACGCGCGCATCGATGACGCAAAAGTCGCGCGCTCGATTTGTCCCTACTGCGGCGTCGGCTGCGGCCAGCTGGTTTACCACAAGGACGGGAAGTTAATCTCCATCGAAGGCGACCCGGACTCGCCGATCAGCCAGGGAAACCTTTGTCCAAAGGGTGCGGCATCCTCCCAATTGCTTACGCATTCCCGACGGGAAACGAAGATGAAATACCGCGCGCCGCGCTCGAAGGAATGGACAGAAATGTCGCTTGAGCGTGCCATGGACATGGTGGCGGAACGGGTCTGGGAATCGCGCAAGCGCACATTCGTCAAGCAGGTCGACGGATCAGCCGTCAATCATACGACCGCTATCTGTCACCTCGGCGGCGCCACGCTCGATAACGAAGAAAATTATTTAATTAAGAAGCTTTTCACTGGAGGCCTGGGCATGGTCTGCGTGTCCAACCAGGCCCGGATATGACATAGCAGCACGGTGCCCGGTCTGGGCACCTCCTTCGGCCGGGGCGGAGCTACGACCGCGCAACAGGATCTGGCCAATGCCGATTGCATCTTAATCGAAGGCTCGTTGATGGCAGAAGCGCATCCCGTCGGTTTCCGCTGGGTGATGAAGGCCAAGGAGCATGGCGCCACAATCATCCATGTGGATCCACGTTTTTCGCGCACAAGCGCGCTGGCCGACATTTGGGTGCCAATCCGCGCCGGCACAGACATTGTGTTTCTCGGCGGACTCATCAGGCATTTGATTGAACACAACCTCTACTTTCATGAGTACGTCGTTCATTACACCAATGCGTCTTGCATTTTGTCTGACGAATACCGCGACCCGGAAGACAACGGCGACGGCTATTTCTCGGGCTGGAACGAAGAGAAGCGCGCTTACGAAGGCGACAGTTGGGTTTACAAAGGCGGTGACCTGAGTCGGCCACAGCGCGATCTTACGTTGCAGGATCCGCAATGCGTTTTTCAAAAATTAAAACGGCATTTCTCTCGCTACACGCCCGAAATGGTACAAAAAGTGTGCGGCATTCCGCCTGATCTTTTTCACAAGGTGGCGCATTGTCTCGCTGCCGCTTCGGGCCCGGAAAGGACCGCCGCGGTTTGCTACGCAGTCGGCTGGACACAGCATTCAAAGGGAGTTCAGATCATTCGTACCGCTGCGATTCTGCAATTGCTGCTTGGAAATATCGGCCGTCCCGGCGGTGGAATTCTCGCCTTGCGCGGTCATGCCTCAATTCAGGGCTCGACTGATATTCCGACACTATACGACATTCTGCCCGGCTATCTCACCATGCATGCCACGCAAAGGCGACGAAACTCTTCAACAGTATCTCGATAAATACACAAAAAAAACCGGCCTCTGGTCTAATTACCCCAAGTATCTCGTCAGCACGCTCAAAGCTTACTATGGGAAAAACGCGACAGCGGAAAACGACTTCGGTTACGGTTTCCTTCCGAAACTCACCGGCAACCATTCCTTCTTCGAATATCTCTACGACATGCTCGATGGAAAAATGGAGGGCATGTTTCTCATCGGGCAGAACCCAGCCGTCGGCGCTCCCAACTCACGGCTCCAGCGAACAGCGCTATCAAAATTGAAATGGCTGGTCGTGCGCGAGATGGTTGAGATTGAATCAGCAAATTTCTGGCGCGAATCGCCTGAAGTGGAGCGCGGTGAGTTAAAGCCCGAGGAGATCGAAACTGAGGTGTTCTTTTTCCCTGCGGCCGGACATGCCGAAAAAGAAGGCGCATTCACGAACACGCAACGTCTTCTACAGTGGCGCGAAAAAGCGGTGGACCCTCCAGGCGACGCGCGTTCGGACGCATGGTTTATACATCAGCTCGCATTGCGTCTGATCGCCAAAGCAAAACAATCAGGCGACCCGCTCGATGAGCCATTGCGCGCGCTTGATTGGTGGTATCCGGAAGATGAGCTCGGCGATCCGAAAATGGAAGCCGTTCTTGCGGAGATCAACGGCTGGCAAACCCAACCTGTAGCCGGGGTCGCCGGCCCCGGCAGCGCGGATGGAGTGTTGTTCGGCGGCATTGATCGTGATGGCAATCCTCATCACGGCCCGCAGATCAATGGCTTC
>WNGP01004668.1_pt1 | contig 17212 bp, 17 predicted proteins | sample 5407671 | NCBI WGS metagenome assembly WNGP01 (sample SAMN13153381, study PRJNA577476) | soil metagenome | isolation source: 40 cm soil or saprolite under Garry oak tree replicate 2 | place: USA:California | collected 2016-06-15 | reverse complement strand
ACGGACGCGGTGTCGATCAGTGAGCGTCCGGCCACGGTTGAAGATCGGGCGGTTCCCGGTCACTGGGAAGGTGACCTACTGTTCGGAAGCAAGAACAGCCAGATTGCGACCCTCGTCGAACGTCATACACGCTATGTGATGCTGGTGAAGGTCGCCAGAAAAGATACCGAGACGGTCATCAACGCGCTGATCAAAAACGCTTGCACGTTGCCGCAGGAGCTCTACAAATCGCTGACTTGGGATAGGGGCAAAGAGATGGCTGACCACAAGCGCTTCACCTTGGCGACCGACATAAAGGTCTACTTCTGTGATCCTCAGAATCCTTGGCAGCGCGGGACTAATGAAAATACGAACGGGCTATTGAGACAGTACTTCCCCAAAGGAACCGACATTTCGGCCTACTCGCAAGCCAAGCTAAATGCAGTGGCCAGGAAATTAAATGATCGCCCAAGGAAAACACTAAAATACGAAACACCCGCCGAACGATATCGACAATCCGTTGCGTCGACCGGTTGAATCCGCAACCCTAAGCTGCCGGTCGCCTTTCTCCATACCGGACATTCGGCGGGGAGTGAACGGTCGATTGAAGAATCAATTCTCCGCCGACGCTAGGGCCGCACGCTGGCGCGCTGCAATCCGATGCTTGAACCTGTCCCAGTGGGTGCACCCGGTCTTATGTTAACTTGGCTCCTCCTTCGCACCCCTCAACGGGGCGAATCGGAGCGAGTCTAGTGGTAATACGGGATTCCGAAGTGTGGATAGACTCGTGATGGAACGAGCGCAGAACCGTCTTCACTCACGGGGCACTGTATGAAACGAAACAATACGCCGTGTGCTTCTTGCGCTTTCGTTTTTCTACTTCGTTGGAATCTCGAAAGCGGTGGAGACCGAGGGCCTCGTCAGCTTCCAATCCGGGAATCTGCCGATCCTCGACCCCTTTTCTCACCTTTTCTCATGTAGGTTCGGTGCTTGCCCGGGGAGCGAGTCACTACGGATTACCCCCGATGCCATGGCAGTTTTGGCTCCCCTGCGCCCACTTCTCGATGGCATCGGCGATGCCGGCGTAGTGTTTCGCGGTATAGAAATCGATGCGTACGGATTTGTTGTCGCGTCTCAGCACATCCGCAGCTAGTAAATAGAAACCACCTTCGGACTGCATAACGGTGCTGCTGTGATATTGTTGTACGGTGATTTCTGCCTTGTTCGGACTGACTCTCTGGACGCGCTGATTGTTTTGAACCGAGAGTGTGCTCATACTGCCACCTCCCATGGTGGTTTGCGTGTATCCACCCGGTACACAACGCCGGAGCTTGTCGTCGATGTTGGCGACCACCGTATCGAAGGGTCGAGCCACCACTTTGCTGAAAGCCATTCTTTGAAACGGGCCGGATCCCGTTTGCTCTTTCATCAATTCAATATAATGCCCCCGTGACTGCGGTACGGTCCCGCAGGCAGTCAGGCTCATGGCCAATATCGCCGATAGGCTGATGTTCACTAGCTTCATGACGTTCCCCTGGGGTCGGTGATGTGAAGTCCCTTCGAATTATAGTCGGCGATGGGGAAAAAAAGGGGCCAGGCACGAATTTCCAGCAGTTCTGTGAAGCTTTGACCCGACTCGCTTCCGAGTAAACTTCCCTCAATCACTTCGTCACCGGCTAGTTCCAGTTGCCCCTGCAACGCCAGCCACTCGGCTACCAACTCCGCCAGCTCCCGCGCGACGTAGGCCTGGTCGAGGATCAACGCTTTCAGCGCGTCCTTCTGCGCCTCGCCGTAAAGCGCCGGGTCGGCGAGCTGCGCCTCGATTGCCGATTTCTGACACTGAAAGAGCGATGAGCGCACCACCAAGTCCCGCCTCGTTGCGAGCTGGCACAAGTAGTGGTTGATCCCAGCTCGCGGCAGCGGGCCGGTCCACGCCGGCTACGCCAACTCTTCAATTGCTTTTGATGATCGATCGAACGGCAGCTATTGGCGTTCCGCGCGAGTGCCGAGTGACCGATTCTGGCCGAGGCTGTGTAAAAACTCGATTTCCATGCCGAGAGGCGAAAGGCTAGGTTGCCAGAATCGCTCAGGATCGACGATCGCGTTCTCATGAATGATTTCCGAACTCCCAAAAACTCGCGTAATTGGAGTTTTTACACAGCCTCGGCCGGTAAGCGACGTACCGTCGATAGACGGTTTCCGACCCCGAAGCGGACATGTGTGCTAGCTGTTAAACAGAGTTGTTATCGCTTCTGGCCCTCCAAGGCCTGCAACTTGTCTTCGAGGATTTGACACTTTACGATTAATCCGACGATTGAGAAGAATAAACCTAGGACAATTGGGCTAATAAGAGTGATCGTCAGAGGGTGCCCAGCCCGGAATTCTTCAACGCCAAATAATAAAAACCCAATAGTTTGAATTGGCCCCCATATTCTCAAGAATTTCTCGTTTCTTATCTTCCATTTCAAATCATGTTCAGTTAGTTTTTTCACCACTGTCCCCTTCTCAAAAATTATCTAAATTCATTGTCGCAGATCTTCCACCCCGAGTCCGCCGTGCAGCCCGCTTTTCCTGATCGGCGAGCCAGCGCTGCTCGAACTGCATCGGACTGACGTAATCCAACATCGAATGCAAGCCTGCGATGATTGTCGAGGCTCATCCAGTCAATCACCTCGTCCGTCGCCGCGCGAGTGGTTTTGGGAAGGGGTGGGTTACTCCTTTCCAGAGTGGGCGCTCTAATTGGGGTAGGGGTCCTGCAGAACGGCGGAGCCGGTCTCCAGCAGGGACTTGAGGTTGGAGATGACCTTCGGCCAGCCGCCGGACACCGCCTCGATGAATTTCGAGGGTTCGCGCTCGATGGTGTGGGTGATGGAGAGCTTGACCGCCGTTCCACTGGGTTCCAGTTCCATCGTGCATAGCGACTCGCCTTCGGCCTTGAGCTCGGGCTTGAACTGGTTCTGCCAGCGGATCACCAAGCGCCGTGGCGGCTCGGCCTCGACGATCTCGCCGGCGTCGAGGATCTGACCATGGGGGGACACACTCTTCCACGAGGATCCCGCCGTCCACTGGCTTTCGCCGTGCACGCCGAACCAGTACTGCTTAATGAACTCCGCGTCGGTCAGTGCTGACCACAGCTTCTCCGGCGTGGTGCGGATGTAGGTCACGTAGACAAAGGTCGATCTAGCCATTGGTTTTCTCCAGTCGTCGTTTCAGGTCGCCCAGCGCCTTGAGGCGCGGCTTTTCGAACTTGGCTATCCAGCGCTCGTAGATCTCCTGCAGCGGCACCGGATTGAGGAAGTGCAGCTTCTCGCGGCCGCGCCATAGGGTGACCACCAGGTTCGCCGCCTCCAGCACGCCCAGGTGCTGCGTCACGCCCTGCCGCGTCATGTCCAGGTGCTCGCACAAGTCGTTGAGGGTGCGGCCGTCGTGTGCGTGCAGCAAGTCCAGCAGCTTGCGCCGGCTGGGATCGGCGAGGGCTTTGAACAGCACATCGGTGTCGTGGCGCTCTGCCATAGACGGCTACATGCAAGTAATCTGTTGCATGAATTATAGGCAAGCAATCCCTTGCATGTCAAGCACTGGTCAACGATCGCCAACGCGCGCACCAATCGAGGCCACTCTGCTTGCTCGCCGCCTTGAATGGCGGCTTTGTTGCGTCGAATTTCGCTGCTGCTAGTTCCGCTTTTGGCCGATTCGCGACGAGGCGGTAAGCGACCCGAAGCGGACGGCTCGGCCAAGCTGAGACCGACAGAAGCAGGGTCAGAAGCTGGCTCAAAATTTCCTGATTGCTGTCGAATTCGGTCCGCCCCGTTCGACTACCGGGTGAAGGCGCCGGATGAACACCGGCCGCCGAGATCGATGAACCACGCTGCAATCAACGAGATAGCCATGCCCCGTAAGCTTATTGTCTCAATTCAACAAGGCGAGTGACCCATGGGAAGATTATCGTCGGCGCCATGGTTTCCATGGATGGCGTCATGCAAGCGCCCGGCGGGCCGACCGAGGATCCAACCAAGGGCTTCAAGTTCGGCGGCTGGGAGATGCCCTATTTCGATCAAGCGTTCGGCGAAGAGCTCGACCGCGTCTTCAAGGAGAAATTCGACCTGCTGCTCGGCCGCAAGACCTACGAGATTTTCGCCGCGTACTGGCCCTACTACGACGACGCTCCCCATGGCGGCATCGCCAAGCTGTTCAACGACATCAAGAAGTACGCGGTTTCGCGCTCAGGCGAGGTCGATACGAGCTGGGCGGGCTCAGTGTTCCTGCGCGACATCGCCGACGTGAAGCGCCTGAAGCAGGAAGACGGCCCGAACCTCGTCACCCAGGGCAGTACCGAACTCGTCCACGCGCTGCTCGCCAAGGACCTGGTCGACGCTATGAGCATCTTCACAGTGCCGGTCGTGCTTGGCGGCGGCAAAAAGCTGTTCGCCGACGGCTCGGCGCCGCATTCGTTCAAGCTGACTAGGTCCCGCGTCTCTCCAAATGGCCTGATCGTCGGCCATTACGAGCGAGAGGGTGAGATCAAGATTGGCGACACTACGCTCGATGCCCCCAGCGAACGTGAGATTGCCCGCCGGAAGCGCATGAAGCGCGAGGGCTAAAGGTTTGCCGACGCCGTCGATCCGGTGAGCACCAGAAGCGCGTCGAAGCCGTGGATGGTGCGCACCAGGTCGGCGTTGAGGGCTTTGTGGCGCTGGCCGTCCGACACCAACATGCGCACGGTGTTCGTCGACAAGTCGACGACGCCGACGACGTTCTGGGTCGGGAGCAACCACGACCACCGGATCGTGAAGGTCGAGCCGCTCGACTGAGTCGCCGCACCGTCGAGGGGACAGAGTCGCTCCAGTCCGCCAGCCGGCCAAAACGCTAAAGCTCAATCGGCGAGTGGCTTTCCCCAGCCGTTCGCCTTGACGTCATCCTTCACCGTCTCCAGCAGCTCGGTGATCGTCATAGCATCGGTGAGCATCTGCGGATGAAGGATGACTGCGCGCTCACCGTCCGCATCGCTGAATGAATGACGGAAAACCGGCGCCGCCTTGCCTATGGCATCGCGCTCCGCCTGGATGCGTTCCATATCGTCGAATCGATGTTCTCGGATCGCGGGTAGGATCTGCGCATCCAATTCAGCCCAGCGCTTGCTCTCCTCTGGAGTCGTCATAAAAGGTGGCACGTACGGGGGGATGCGATGACCAAGCGCATCGCGGAAATTCTTCGAATAGTCAGCGAACCAAGCTTGCATACGCTTCTCACCAAGGTACTCACGCATCCTCGTAGACAGGTGCTCCTGCGTGCGTCGGTCGAATAGCCCGATCGCTTGCCGGCCGATGCGCTCTCGTCGCTGCTCAAGGATGTAGACCCACGCCACGTTGTCAAACACGCCGTATACGTTCGCGATGAACGCCTGCAAGTTGATCATCACATCACTGACGTCGTCGCTCGGCAGTGGAGCTGTGCGCTCCGGCGGATAGATCGTAAAGACATTCACCAGGCAGCGGCGGATCGTCTTTACCCTCCGGCACACGCCGTGCTGAAGGTACTCGCGAGCCTTCTCGACCTTCAGCGTCGGTGCGAGTTCGGCCAACAGCTCGGCATTCAACCATTCGAGCCGATTGCGAATGGGCGGATACTGCTCGGCGAAATGCGCCGCCTGTTCGGTTTTATATGCCATGCCGACGATGCTACCGCGGGACTGTGCATCATGGATACCGAGGGCAAGGTTGTAGCGTGTGACTACAAAACGGTCAGCGCGTGGGCTCCTCGTACTCGCGCCACTGGAGGATCTTGCCGAACCGCTCGGTGATGTGCTTGCGGGTGAAGGCCTTGAGCGTGTCGAAGTCGTCTATATCGATAATCTTCGCCGGGTCCTCGAGGTGCATCATCGGCGTCTTCTCGCCGCCGCGGATCACTGGAGCCAGGGCAGGCGACGTGGCTTCGATGTGAGCGCTGAACAAACCTTGCTCACGGTTCCCGAACACCTTCACATTAAATCCGTGGCTGCCGGTCATTCCTTCCCAGCGCGCGACTTTCTCCGAGCTCATGGTCGCGAAGTTTACTCCCCTTGCGGCCAGTACGGAAAAACCCGGGTTTAGAATAACCGCGTATGAAGTGCAGCCTCGGCCTCGCTGGCGGACGGTCGCGCGTCCCATCGCCATGAACTTCGACGACTACGAACGCAAAGATTGCTCGAAATACGCGGCGTTCGCGGAGGCAGTCGCCACGATTCTCGACGCCGCCATCAGGGCCGATTCGGCCTATCGGCTGCAGCAGATCCAGCGCCGGGAGAAGAGTCCGGGCTCCCTGAAGGCCAAGCTCGCGAAGTTCAATGCTTCCGACAGCGACAAGATCGAGGACGTCGTGAAAGACCTTGCCGCCTGCCGCGTCATCTTCTATACCAACGCGGACGTGAGGCGGTTCCTATCGTCCGATATTCTGCGCAGCAATTTCATCATCGATTGGGATCGCACGAAGGTTCACCACCCGGTGCCAGGGACCGAGAGCGAGGGGCGCTGTCCTGTTTGCGCCGGTGAGCCTTGAATATGAGTTCGGATAAAAGGTGGTAGTCATGCAGAAGTACGAAGGCTTGAAGAAGGCAGGAACCTTCACGCTCACCAACGGCACGGAAGTGCTGGGTGAACTATTTCTGAAGGGAGCGGCAACGACGCTCGATTTGTATTCAGGCGCGTTCTTTGATACGCATGCGAGCTCGGATATATTCGGGCAGTTTTACGACCGGTCAAGGGTGTCGCTAATCAAGTGCATCACGCTGTCAGGACCCGGGACCGGTATAAGAGGGGATGAGCGCTACCACTTCTCCAGTCTGTTCCCTCACTTTGTCATCTTCGGCGACCAATACGTCAGCTCGTCTGATAGAACGATTCGCGAACTGAGCTTCACCGTCGATGATGCGACCACGCTGTTCTACGATTTCGATGCTTTCGGCTCGGTTGTCAACCCACAGCCTGACATGGTGGAGCGCATCGTCGAGGCAGAGGAACGGGGCAGGAAGATCGGGATCGGAAAATATCCGCTCCTGTTCTACTTCGCGGGTAAGCACGAGATATTTGTCGTTGACACGGTACTCGGCAAGATCTCGGCCACGCATAGCATCTCGTACAGGTCTCCGGGACCGGAAGGCATACACGTAGACAACACGATCCGGCTCAACATGGCGTTCAACTCGGAGAGGACTGTCGAGGAGGCAATTGCAAGCGTGCTCGATATCCTAAGATTCCTTGAAGTCATTGCAGGCAGGCCGCAGAACATATCGAAGCTGGTCTTCTTACCTGTGAGCGCCGGAGAGCATCCGGAGGTTCTTGATGTTTACTGGTGCATGCCGCCCCGCCGCGACTCTGACGACGGATCGCGCAAACCCCACCCGGCTGACCTGCCGATACAGGCGGCCAGGAATCCGGATGAGTTCACTGGCGTTCTGAAGCGCTGGCTGGAACGGCACGACGGGTGGCGAAATGCTAGAGCCCGGTTCTCCACAGCCTTCGCCTATCAAAACAGGTACGACATCGATCGCCTTGTTGGCGCAGCCAACATGTTCGACATCCTGCCTCCGTCTGCATGCCCGGAAACCGTTACCCTCCCTCCTGATCTTGATCAGACCCGGGACAACGCGCGCAAGGCGTTCGAAGCCCTACCTGCCAGCCCGGAGCGCGACAGTGTCTTGGGGGCGCTAGGGCGGATAGGCAAGGCCACACTGAAGAGAAAAATCCGGAGCCGCGCCAAGCTGATCACCGACATCGTCGGCGATCGATTCCCGGAGCTTGAAGTGGTTGTGGATCAGGCTGTCGACTGCCGGAACTACTACGTCCACGGATCCACTGCAAAGATTGATTACAGCAAGCACTTCGATCAGATCCAGTTCTTTACCGATACGCTGGAGTTCGTCTTTGCAGCTTCTGACCTCGTGGAATCAGGCTGGGACATCAATGCCTGGACAAAACAAATGTCTACGCTCTCCCATCCGTTTGGACAATATCGCGTCAACTACGCACTGCAGCTTAGTGAGTTGAAGAAGCTTCTGTGACGTTGACTATGCGCTCCGCCCCGTCCCACCTGGATCACGTACTTCACGTCGTGGGAGGCGACGCTCCGCTGGTAGTGCCGATGTCCGCTTCTGGCGGACCGCCTCGCACACCGTGAGTCACGGTCATAAGCGTGCGAGGATGGTCCCACACCTACCTCGGGGGCAAGGCATAATGCATCGCGATGAATCGCGATATGCCAGGCGGCGCTGACAGGTCAGGCTCTTTGGCGAACGACGAGACGGAGGCAGACGACCTCCAGGGATGGGAGGCGATCGCCGAGTGGACTGGCGCCGTCGACCCCAATACGGTCGACGAGCTGCGGGAGATGCGCGCGCTCGAGCCGCTCTACCCGCTTCTACATGCGCTGGTCGGCCGATCGCTCCGCGACTTCCTGGTCCGCGCGGCGGCAATCCGGGCAATCGTGGCCTCCGGCCGCGCGAACCTCCTCCCAGAAGATCTCAATCAAGTGCTCTGGTGGCTGGACATCCGTGCCCGTGATGCGGTGCTGCGTAGCCTCCGTGCAAGCGGGTGGCTCGAATGGGATCCAGCGCGCGGGACGACGCCCACGGACGCAGGACGGTGGGCGTACGACGTGCTCTCCTTCCTCCAGCGACGCCTCGCAGAGAGCGAGCTCCTCCCGACTGTAGCCGGTATCGAGTACGCGCTGCGTATCGGGGTCGATCCGGTGTGGCACCTTGCCTCGCTGCGCTCACGGCTGACTGCGCTTCGCGACGAGATCGAGTCCGCTAGGGCGTCGCACTCGGAGGTTGTCCTACGACGCACGGCCGCCAAGCTCGACGAGGCGCTTAGACTGTCGGCCGAGATTCGTGCGGTGCTCGACCGTGTGCCGCTCGACCACCGAGCAGCGCGCCGCATCACGCGAGAGATCCACGACCTCCTGTCCCGGCTTCACGGTGCGGGCGCCGAACTGCATTCGGCGGTCACTGAGGTCGGCCGCCAGTACCTGCGGCTCACCGCTGGCCTCACGGTCGAGCAGATCGTGCGAGCCCTCATGCGCCGGAGCCGAGATGATCTGGCGGCCGTGGCCCGCGAGGCACTCCTTCCAGCGTTCACATCGACTCCGCTGCTTACCACCGAGGTCCTCGCCGCTGCTGCCGAGCAGCAGGTGCTGCGCGAACGCAAAGAAGCGAAGCCGGTTGCTTGGGATGAAGCGCCGGAGGCTCCGCGTGCGTCCGACACGGATCTTATCCCGGCGGAGATTCTGGCACTGTTGGCTGACCTCATGGAGATAGCCGAGGCGAGCACGCCGACGCCGCTCGCGGAGGTGGTGCCGCGCGGTAGCGCAGGCGAGTCGTTCTTGCGAGCGAGCCTACTGCCGTTGGTGGGCGACCGCCGCGCCGGCGAAGGCGTAGCCGGGCAATTGGGCTCGCTCGCCCTCGATGTAGTTCCCGAGGGAGATGGTGCACCAGAGCCGCTTCGAGGCGCCCCGCTTGCCGCCCTTACGCCGGGTCATCTGCGCCCTCGGAACGAGAAGATCGGCCATGGATGAAGCGGCCCGGATCTGCGCACGGCTCCTACGCGAGGGTGCCGTACAGCGCGCGGAGCTGCGAGCACTCGATCACCCGGACGTACGCCACGAGGTCGAGGAACGACTCGAGCGCGTGGGCCTTGTGCTCGCGACGAGTGCCTACTCGGACCACGTCGGCCTTCGCCTCTCACCGGCCATCACCGCGGACGTGGCGTTCGACGCGGCGTCGAACCTCGGACTGCACGCGGATCACTGCGCGCTGCTGACGATCCTTTGGGCGAGGCTCGTATTGCAGAAACGTACAGCCGTGGACACGGAAGTAGCGCCCGGCCAGCAGTCCTTGCTCCCGACCGATCGCGCGGACGAAGTTCGCCGGTTCACGCCGTCCGTGCGGATGGAGACACTCGTTCGCGAGTTCGGCAAAGTGCTGGGCTCGCGCACGCACATCAAGTCACTCGTGTCGAGACTGCGCGCTCTCGGTTTCATCGCCGGCCATGGCGAGACCATCGAACCCGGACCTCTGCTGGAGCTCGGAATTGACGGGGAGAGGATGATTGCCTTCATTCGCCGCGGGGTATTGGCCGACCTCGTCGCCCGGAAGGAGCAGCCGGCGGCCGTCGAGGACGGCGCGGAGGCGCAGGTTCTGCGCGTACTCGGCGAACTCGGTGGGGGGGCGGCGATGGCTGAGCTCGCGAAAGCGACCGGCGAGCGACCGGACCGCCTGCGCCGCACCCTCCGCGACCTCATCGCAGCCGGACGTGTGCGCAAAGTCGGCGACCGTGGCGCCACGCGATACGTGACAGTCGAGTCGTAGATGTTTCGTTTCGTGGAACTGTCGCTCCACGGTTGGGACCTGTGGCCGGCCGTCCGGGTACCGCTCGAGCGCGACGTCGCACTCGTCGTGGGTCCGAACGGTTCGGGCAAGACCACTCTCGTGGACGCGATCCGGCAGCTCCTCGGCGCGCAGCTGTCGTCGAAACGTCGGCTCCAGAACTATCTTCGGAGGCCGGACGCGCCGGTCCTCATCCGCGCTGTGGTCACGAATCGCGTGGTGAACGGCGGGCAGCCATTCCGGCACGAACGCCTCGTGACGCCCGAGGTGACGCTCGCGTGCGCTCTCGTTCCTGGCTCGGGTGGTGCACCGGACAAGCGATTCGCGATTCTTCCCGGACGCGCATCAGTCGACGAAATCCGCCGCCACGTATTGGAGTCGCGCGACTGGTACGCGCCCGAGACCTACGCGCGCGTTCTCGAGCGGGCCGGTGTAACGCGCAGCCTCATGAAGGTGCTCGCGATCGAGCAAGGTCGGACCAACGCGCTCTTCGAGCTGAAGCCGCGCGAGCTCTTCCAGCAGGTGCTGGACATGCTCGGGGACCGCAGTGTGCTCGAGCGATACCGAGACACGCGGCGACTGTACGAGCAAAGCGAGGCCGAGGTTTCGCGACAAATGCTGTCTCTTCAGGGCCTCCAACTGCAGCTCGAAGGGAAGCGGCGCGAGGTCAAGCGGCTCGACGAGTGGGAGGCGGCTCGGGACAAGGTGCAGGAGCTTGAACAGCGGCTCCCGGCGGCTGAGCTGCAGGCGGTCATGCGAGCGCGTGAAGAGGCCATCTCTAAAATCCCAGAGCTTCGTACAAAAGTGCAGCGCGGCGACGCGGAGTTAATTCGTGCGAAGGCCGAGCTTGAGAATGCTCGTGAGGCGCTTGAGTCGGCCACTCTAGCTCTGAACGCCGCAAAGCGAGAAGAGAACGCGGCCCGCGACGCTTGGGGCGAGGCAATCAAGGGCGAAACGCTTGCCGCCCAACGTCTCAAGGAGCGGCCTCCGCCGCATCACGCACCTCTCTTGAGGCCGAACAAGCACGCGAGCGCGCGCGTGCCGCGCTAGACGAGATCGCCACGCGTATCGATAGGCTCCGGGCGGGGCTCACCGTCTACCCAACGGATGTGGAGCGGATGGTTGAGGCCCTGCGTGGAGCCGGCATCCAGGCCACTCTACTGGCGGCGACAGTCGAGGCCACGGATGCCGATCACGGCGAGGCGGTCGAGTCTACGCTCGGTCCTGCACGCTACTCGGTCGTCGTGGCGGCGCCGGACGAGAGCCGAGCTGTGGAACTCGCGCACGCGTTGCGGTTTCCTGGGCCCGTATACTGCGGTGAGCGCGTAGCGGAAGCTATGCAAGCGGGTCCTCTCGAGCTGAGGCCAGGCGCTCCAGCCTGGATTCCGGCTTGGCTCAAACGCGTAAGTCTCGACCGAGACGGCCTCTGGCGCGACGAACGGGGCGTGTGGGCGTCAGGCGCTGCAGATCGTGTGCTCGGTGCTAGCGGGCGCGAGGCGGCGCTTGCTCAAGCGGAGGAGGCGCGTGTTCAGGCGGCGAAGGATGTCGAGGCCGCCGATGTCCGGACTCGGGGGGCGGCGAAGGCATCCGAGGCAGCGCGTGCAGCACTAGAGACAGAGCGCCGACGGCGGATACTTCTCGATCAGGCGGCACAGCTGCCGAAGGCGCGAGAGGAGGCGACCGCCAAGCGAGAAGCTCTCGAACGCGCCAAGTCGCGGCTCACCAGCGCGACGTCCGCGCGCGAGGGCGCGGACGGGCGCTTTGCCCAGGCATCGCAGGCAAACGCGCTCGCCGACAAGTCAATCCTCGAAATCGAGGTGCGCGTCCGCGGCGAGCGGGAAGCACTCGAGCGTGCCGACAAAGAAGCCGCCGAGCACGATCAGCGCATCCGAGAGCTCACGGGACGCGTCCGATCTGATCTCATCGAACGTGCGCGTCGCGGTGAACTGGACGGCCCCGACACGGTACGGGCAGATCTCAACCGCGCACACGAGGTCTTTCTGCGCTTGGGAGACCCGCCGCCGCCGGAAGTCCGCGAGGAGGCACGGCACCTCGAGAGCAATATGGCAGAGGCTGAACAGCACGTGGAGCGCTGCCGACGCCAAGCGGCCGATGCGCATACGGAGCTTGCGGAGTGTCGAAGGCGATACCTCGACGTCGTCGCGGGGGCGCTAGAGGATTACCGGGGCCGCGCCGTCGCGCTGGGCGCTGGCGCGGATGTTGTCGTGCGAATGGCGCTCCCTCGACTCGCCGACGATGATCGCATCCTGGATGAGGCCGCAATCCAAGTGGAGTTCGGCTTCGACGGAAAAGAGCCGCTGCCGCTCGGCGATCCCTCATTCAGCGGCGGTCAGCAGGTCATCGCCGGCCTCGTGTTGCTCATGGCCATGGCGGAAACCGAGGGTGAGGGCTTCTTCATCCTCGACGAGCCGTTTGCACACCTGTCCATCGACCGCGTCGACGACGTAGGACGATTTCTTCGCAGCACGCGTGCGCAGTTCATCCTCACGGCCCCCACAACCCTCGACCGGGCGCAGCTCGATCCGGCCTCGCTTGTGATCGTTCTCAGTAAGAAGCGACCGGGGGACACCTACGCGCCGGCGCCGGTCGTCGCAGTCGCCTGATGGAACAGCCATCCTCACACTCCTGCCGCTATCTGGAACGCCTGAAATGGGACGAATGGGGGACGAACGGAGAGCTACGAGAGCGAGCGGCACGGCGCATTTCGGTCTGCGCGCTCTGCGGGCGCGAGCGTCCAGCCCGCCGGCCACGATCGCCCATCTTCATCGAGGTGGAAGCTGCGCAGGCAATACATCCTGCGCTGCTGGACGCTGTGGCACGCACCGTTGCAGTGGAGCTCGTCCGCCGAGCATCGCGCGTTGGCGGAAACGAAGTTCGCGCCCGCGGGCTGCTCGCCGGATTTGCAGCCCACGGAGTTACGTCGAGTCGCGGGGAGCCGTGGCTCGAGACGTTCCTCCATGCGGGTTGGTTACGTATGACTTGGCGGTTGAGGGGCGCCCGCCGAACTCTTTTCTCTGTGCGCTTGCTCGATTTCTCGGCTCTGGAGGAGGTCGCGCGGCCCGGCGAGCGCGAGCGCCGCGCGCGTGTCCTCAACGACGCCCAACGCCGCGTGGCGCCGCTGGGGCACCCCGTTGCGCGAGATGTCGCGCGCCTGCTCGCTTCTGATACCGCGCGCGCACTTGTGCCGGAGCTCGTGCGCGCTCTTGCCGCCGTAGCGGTGCATGTGGAAGTCGGGGATGTGCTACCGCTTCGTGTGTTTTCGGCCCGATACCTGGGCGACTCGAAGATGCTCGGACGACTGCGTCGTCGCGTAGAGAAATTGATTGGCCCACTCGAAACGCTCGGAATCCGCGAAGGAGCAGCGCTCGTACTCGTCGGTGGCGCGGGTACGTTGCGGCTTGGCGAGCTACCACTCGACCTCGCGCGCTTCGTTCCCTTCCTTGGGATCACCCGAGAAACGCTCGACCTGGTGGAGACGATCGAATTCCCTCAGGGTGGGCTGTTCATTGTCGAGAACCTCACGCCCTTCGAGGCTTGTTGCCGCGGAGAGATTCCGGATGCCCGGGGCACGCTCGTACTTTGGTCGGGGGGCTACCCCGGACGCGGCGTGCACACGGTCGTCGAGCACGCGCTTACCGCCGACACGCCCGTCCAGGTGTGGGCGGACTTGGACCTTCATGGCGTTCGTATCGCGCGCCTCATACGTTCATGGGCCGGCGACCGCGTGCCCGTCGCTCAGTATCGAATGGCGCCCGGAGAGGTGGCCAATGCGCGCGTATGGAAGCGACTCCAAGCGAGCGAGTCCGAGGCGATCCGCAGTGACCTTGAGGAGCACGGCGACGCGTTTCTAGCGGAAACGCTGCGGGCGATGCTTGAGCAGGATCGGCGCGTCGAGCAGGAGGCTCTTGTCGGATCGGGCTGACTGCGACATGTTCCGACGCCATTCATTCCTCCTTTGCTGCAGCCATTGTGACTTGGATCATTTCGTCTTGTTGGCCTCCCGCACGAAAGCGGCCAGTTCGGCGTTGAAGCGAGCGGCATCCTCGTAGAAAGGCGCATGCCCGATGCCTTCATAGATCGAAAGCTTTGCGCCGGGGATCACCGAGGCGGTGTACTTGGCGTTGCCTACCTTGGAGTTTCGATCCTCCGCGCCGTGAGTCACCAGGACCGGCAACTTGAGCTTGGACATCACCGCGGTCGCATCCAGCGGACGACCGCCAAGGCCGGCGCGGACCTTGGGCGGCACCATCATGTTGAAGGAGAGCATGACCTCGAAGTCGTCGGGGGTCGGCTGCTTGGAGAAGCAGCCGTGCACGAAGGCGCGCGTCGCCGCGATGTTGGTGGCGAGATCCTCGGATGCCATCAAAGGCAGGTTTTTGAGATTGTCGCCGGCGAGAGCTGGATCGGCCTTGATGCTGGCATCGACAAAGTTGATGCCCGCGAGCTTGCCCGCGCCATGGGTGGTGACATAGTCGGAAATCACGCGGCCGGCGTAGGACCAGCCCACCAGCACCGGGCGTTTCAAGCCCGCGGCGTCCATCACCGCCTGGACCTCGTCGCCCCAGGCCTTGGAATCGCGGTAGCGGGCGGGATCGAGCGGCTTGTCGGAATTGCCGTGGCCGCGCAGATCATAGGTCACGAGGCGAAATTCCCGGGCGAGAGCGCTGTCGACCTGGCGCATCCACGACAGGTAGCTCTGGGAGAAACCGTGGATGAACAGGATTTCCGGACCGGACGGGTTGCCCCACTCCTGCGCCGAAATGGTCAGGCCATCCGGCGTCTTCACGCTGATCGGCGTGTGCTTCAGTTGCTGCCCAATGCCCGGCTGTGCGATCGCAACAAGAAACGCAGCGACCGTCAACTTGGCGAGGCGACTGCCCAGCAAGGATATCGTCATAGCCAATCCTCTATCTCTTGAACACGCTCTCGGGCATCTTGAACTGCCCGCCCGTTGCAGCCAATCTCTCCGCGAAAATCTGCCGGACCCTCGGGTCTTCATCCGGATAGTCGATTTCCGTGCGACCGGGGTCCGACACCAGGGTGGTGGTGAACGGGTACAGGTCGTTGTTCCATCCGCCGAGCTTCACGAAGCGCGCCGGCGTCTTGCCGCTGTTGAAATGCTGGTGGAACCACTGGAGCGGCGGCACCACGAGGGTTCCTTCCTTCCAGTCGAACTGCTTCACCTGCTGCTGCTTGCCGTCCTTGAAGGGCGTCGTGCCGATCTCGTGCGGCCACATCATGCTGAATCCGCTGCCGTCGAGAAGGATGATGGTCGAGCCCGGCCCGTGGCGGTGGCAGCGCTCGTAAGTGCCCGTCGGGAACTGCTCCACGTGCAAGGCCATGGTGTTGCGCGCCATGGCGTAGTGGGTGTCGTAATCCTCGACGCCCTGGCCCGCCGGGTGCAATTCCGCCTTCCACACGTTCGGAGCGTAGTTGACGACGGTGTAGGAGTGGTGGCCCTGGACGTAGACGGGTCTTCTCTGGCGCGGGACCGTGGGATAGAAAGCCGCCGGCTTGGGGCTGAAGTAGTCCTTGCGGCCGTCGAAACGCTCCGTGAACACGTAGTCGTTGTCGAATATGAAATCGGTATGCCGGAACATGTCGATCAGCAGCGGGGCGTTGGTGATCGCCACCATGCGCACGGGGTCCTTGCCGGTATTGATGTGCCGGTGCCAGGTGTTCAGAGGCGACGGAAACACGGCGCCTTTTTCCCACTCCAGGGTGACCGTGTCGCTCGGGTCGCGCTGCCAGACCTGGGTCCGTCCCTTGCCGGAGAGGACCAGGATCTGCTCTTCGAAGATATGGCGCTCGGCGGTGGTTTGACCTCCCGGCGGGATCTCGCACACCCATGCATCGACCGTCCCCGCGGTGCCTTCCAGGAAGATGTAGGCGCCCAGGGCGCCCACCCGCTTCCACGGTTTGAGCTCGAGCTTGTTGACGTCGATGAATCCGCCTTCGTAGACGGGAATGCCTTCTTTCTTGAGGAATTGCCGGTAGGGGCTGAGCCCGTTGAAGACCAGCGGGTCGTCGTAAGAATCGGTCCTGGGCCTGGAGGCCGTGGGCGCTTGAGCCGCAACCCCCGAACTGGGGGCGACCGCTCCGGCGGCGACTCCGGCCAGGCAAAGGCGCAGAAATTGAGATCGGGTAAAACCTATTTTTTCGATGGCGTTCCCGGTGGGCTCGCCGTGCGTATGGCCGTGGTGCTCGTCATGCGTGTGCTCATGACCGTCGTGGTCATGACCGTCGTGGTGATGTCTGGGTTGATTCATGTGCCTCCTTAAAGTCACTCCGGCTTGATATTCGCCCGCTGCGCCACCTCGGTCCATTGGTCGATTTCCTTCTTGACCAACGCGTCCAGGGTCTCGGGCGCGCCACCGACAAGCGTGACGTCGATCTTGGCGGCCGCCTTCTTCATCTCCGGGAGCGCGAGCACTTTATTGACCTCGCCATTGAACCTGCTGATCACCGCCGGCGGCGTCTTGGCGGGAACCATCACGCCGGTCCAGGCTTCGACGACCATGTTGGGAAAACCCGATTCGACCATGGTGGGTACATCCGGCAACGCCTGTATTCGCTGCGAGCTCATCACGGCCAGCATGCGCACCCTTCCAGTTTGCACGAGCGGTGCGGCCGTCTGAAACACCATCATACTTACCGGCACATGGCCCGCAATGAGGTCGTTGACGACGCCCGTCGTGCCTTTGTAGGGGACATGAATCATCTTGGTGCCGGCCTCGTGCTGGAGCAGCTCCATGGCCAGATGAAACACGCTGCCGGTGCCCGCCGACGCATAGTTGAGCTCGCCCGGCCGCTCCTTGGCCCGGGCGATCAGCTCTTTCACCGTCTTCGCGGGAA
>WNGP01001941.1_pt1 | contig 17214 bp, 12 predicted proteins | sample 5407671 | NCBI WGS metagenome assembly WNGP01 (sample SAMN13153381, study PRJNA577476) | soil metagenome | isolation source: 40 cm soil or saprolite under Garry oak tree replicate 2 | place: USA:California | collected 2016-06-15 | reverse complement strand
TGCCCACAGCCCAAAAGCGCCATCGACATGCACCCAGGCATTGGCGGCTTTCGCTTTGGGGATGATCTGGGGCGCGGGATCGAATGCTCCGGTGTTCACATTCCCGGCCTGCAAGCAGACGATGGTGGGACCGGAGAGGTTAGGAAACACGTCAGCACGCATGCGGCCCTGCTTGTCCACTGGGACGCGCACCACCCGGTTACGACCAAAGCCTGCCAGCCCCAGGGACTTGAACAGCGTGGGATGGGCCTCCTCGCCAACGACCACGGCGACTTCCGGCGCACCAACCATGCCATCGGCTTCAACATCCCATCCTGCTTGCGAAAGTACGCTATGGCGTGCAGCGGCCAAGCAGGCGAAATTCGCCATCGTCGCGCCGGTAACGAACCCTCCTCCTGTTTCGGGCGGCAAACCGAGCACATCGCGCAGCCAACCGAGAGCAACATCCTCCACCTTCGCAGGAAGCGGTGTTACTTCTGCCAGAGCAGCATTCTGATCCCAGGCGCTGGCCAGCCAGTTCGCTGCCAGTGCTGCTGGTAACACCCCACCGATCACGAAGCCAAAGAAGCGTGGTCCGGCCATCGCCATCGTGGCAGCGCTGTAGGAATCGAGCAGGGCCATGGTTTCGTCCGCAGGGGATGGATCGGTAGGTAGCGGGATAGCAAGCTCTGCGAGACGGGCAAAGACAGTTGGATCAGGGGCAACACCTCGCTGGTTCAGGCCTTCAAGATAGCGGATCGCCCGCACGGCAGCGGCCGTGAGCAACTCACGCATAGGAATCTCCTTTTTTCAAAACAGTTGTCACTGTCGTATGCATATAACTACACCTCTCGAATCATCAACATGCTTGTGCTGTTTCACATGCATGAGATCCGCTCAAGCCGGGACTCCTTGTCCGCGCTGACATCGTACCTGAGAGGGGAAGGCACAATGCATAGCATCGTCATATCACAAACACATCACGCGTGATAACGCCTATTATCGCGTAGAGTTACTACATCGGGTGAATTCTCATGAGACGCTCTTGAGCAGTTGATGGAGGATAAGGTGTTTCTCCCTCAAGAAGGCTCTTCACAGAAAACGGAAGCACTAAAAAAAGCGCATGCGCTGAAACAACTGATCCATCACCTCTTGCTCCACACGCTTGCCAATGCGTACCAGCAAGATGTTGGCAGGATCCATCCCAACATTTGGCTCATCAGTCAGACATTCGAAAAAGTGATAGGGCTCAAGGATGTGTGCGAGCAGCGAGCGATAGCGAAAGGGAGACAAACCTGAACCTTTGAGGTCCCAATGCCAGGAGAGACCTACTGCTGCCAGTACCATCTCTTCCACGACAGGGTGCTCAAGCGCGAGCGACAGTAGTTGACGAGCAATCCCCAATCTGCGCCAGTGTGAACTGACCTCAATCGCTAGTTCGTACGTATTGGCCACTCCCTGCCACCATGTATCAGCAGGAGCTAGTGTCACCTGGCCAACAATCTCGCCGCCAGGAGTGTATGCAAGCGTGAGCGCACAATCCGGGCGCTCAGCTATTCCCAGCAAGAGTTGGTGTTCCCTTTCAGAAAAATGCGCAAACGCATGTAATCCGCCCTCAGCTTTGAGCGACGCGACCAGGGCTGGTGAGCAGAAACTTTGCAGGATGAGTGGTCCTGCAGCTGTCTCAAATGTGCTCCGGCGCGAACAAGCAGTGCTCCTCTGCAACAGCGTCTGTTCATGGAGCGTGAGAAGTTGCGAGGTCATGCGTCCTCCTTAATCGTGAAAGCCATACCAGCGTTGTCTGCGTTCCCATTCTGGACTGTATATGCCGTCAGTGCTCTTGACTCCCCAACGCAGGGCTGCGAGAGCAAGTGCCACAAGTGCAATCAATATGATAATGACGTCCATGCAATTTCTCCTTGGTTTTCGATCTAGATGTCTTCTTTTCTTCGTTCATCGTTGAGTTATCATCACATGCTTCTCCTGACTACAGAGGGAATGACGTTATCTGAGCATTAGGTATTCGGAGTGAAACGCACCGCTACCAGTTCTCCACGTGCACACTCTTGATAGCCGCCAAACAGTTGATAACACAGGCTCTGGTAGCAGCGCCCATCCTCAATGCTCAAGGTGGCGCTGAGTTTGCCTTTGTATTCTCGTCCCTCGACAGCAGAAACTTGGCCGGTGTGAACACGAGATTTCCGGCTCGTTTTGCTGGGACATCACTGGCTATCGGCGTCGGCAGATTGGACTGCGTGACTTCCCTCTCACCTAAGCGCTCTTCGGCTCGGCTCATTCGTTCTTCCCTCCCTGCAGCATCACCTGGTTGGCTTGATATTCTGATTCTCCTTGTCCATGTTGTTGTGTAAGCAACGTCAACGTCTCGACTGCATGCGCAAGCCGATGATTGTACGACAAGCGTTGCATGACAGACAGAGCAACCATCGCTATCATACGTATCTGCAGGTCGACCTCAAGAAGAATAGCATGGGTGGCGTTAGCCAAACGTTTAGTGGCTCAAGATGAGATGCTGTTTTCAAGAGGTATGCGCAAGCCTGCGGTCAGATGTGCGTTAGCAAAGCGTTACTTCAGGACAAGATGCAGGCGCAGGCAAGCTACAGGTGCGCGAGGAGGAGCCGGGCAGCTTGCAGATCCGGCGTCCCAAATCCTTCTGTATCAGTTCCAGATAGCTGGAAGAGGGCAAGGCCTGGCGCTGCAATCCCTTGAGGGGAAAATTGGTGCGACGCAGTTCCTTCGCTAGATCGCATACTTCTACCGCTTTTGCTTTTCATATACATCCTTTGACCTACAAAATGCCACTGTTCCAAGACAAATCAAGAACTCAGGAGCAAACTCATCATTTTGCAAACAGATGTACCAAAGTAGCCAACACAAACAATGAGTTCCATAGTAAGCTTCATCATTTTTCTATTAGTTAGAAAATCACGTATTACTGACAACATATTCAAGATCAGCAGCACGCTTGAGCGCACGAAACTGCGATATTTTGACGTTTCCCTCTGTCAATCCCATCCGTACAGCAGTTTCTCGCAATGAGAGACCGAGCAGAAAACGACAGGTCAGCACCTCTCGATCACGCTCAGAAAGCGCCTGGAGAAGATGCTGAACGTGATCCGCTGAACTGCTAAACTCGAACAGCTCGTCTTCATCTTCATGTTCAGCCGGACCCTCCCAACCAGCTTCTACCAGCGCATCCAACGAACTTGTCGCTGAACGGTAGAAGGTTCGCCAATAATCTGCGATCGTGGTACGCGCGACTTGAAACAGCCAACTGCGTGTACTGTGTGGATCGTATGCATGATCGATGTGTCGAACGGCTTTGATAAAAATGTGTGATGTCAAATCCTCTGCCTCTTCACGGTTTCTCACTTTGCTATAAACGTACCGATAGATTGGGCCAAGGTTCTCTCGATACAACGACTGAAACTCCTGTCTATCCAGAGGAGCAAATTGTGCCGGTGAGTAGTGCTGCATAGCCTTTTCTTCAATCATAACTTTGCCAAACGCTTCATTCATGAGAACAGTCTACACTTCATGGGCCATCCATGGCATCGGAAGAACCTCCGGATTTGTGAAGTGTATTGAAATGGCAAGATGGCCTGATATGGGAAGAAATGCCTAATCCAGAAGGTCGTTTAGGGAGCAGGGATTGCACGCCATGCGAAGAAATACCCATTCAGTCTGCAGGATAGGCTGAAAGGTCGGAGGATGCAGTGCCGATGTCAGGCCAATTTATGGCGAATGGCAAAAGCCGCAGCGGCAGCGCGGTTCTCACTCGTGGTCTTGTTGAAGATGTGGGTGAGGTGGTGGGCGATCGTTTTCTCGCTCAACCTCAACTCCTTGGCGATCTCGCTGTTGGTCAGCCCTCGTGCCACCAGACGTAATACCCCTACTTCTCGTGCTGTCAGTCCAGCAGGATAGGTGGATGATGGAGTGGTCACTATCGTGGTTGATAGCGATCCTTGCATAGTGAGGGCCTGCTCAGGTGTCATGGTGCGTCCCTGTGCCCATGCACTAGCGAAGGCTTCTGCACCTAATTTGGCGCGTGCGGCAGCGACCCTCTGTTCATAGTCGGCGCGCTCGATAGGTGCAATGTGCATACCGACCGATTCACGTAGGACTTCTGCAGCACCCCAGAGCCGTGCCGCCCGGACAAATTCACCCTGCCTTGCTCCTAGACTTGCCAATCCATCCAGGCAAGGGACTATCAGCCACACATTGTTCAAGTCCCTACCAATCGCCAGGCTCTCCTCGTAAAGGGCATAGGCTGCTGTATGATCGCCATGAACACTGACCACCCGAGCTAGTAGAGCGAGTGACTCAGCAGTACTATGCCGAGACCCTACCTCTCTTCTGAGTCGCACACTCTCCTCAAGCAGCGAACGCGCTGTAGCGATATCGCCTCGGTTGAGTACTATTTGTCCACGGAGTGCGTTTGCAGAGGCGAGGCTATCCTTGTCACTTAATTCTCTAGCGAGTGCTAGGCCCTCTTCCAGCAAGGAGTGTACCCTTACTTGGTCTCCCTGGGAAACAAAGAGTACCTTTGCCAGTTGGATAAGCGAAAAGGCAATGCCTCGCTTATGCTCGTTCTTCCTATGCAGTGTTAGACTCTCCTCTAACAGCTCACACGCCCTGGTATACTCCCCCTGGCCAATGTCAAATAGTGCTTGTTGGTAGAGCAACCAGGCCAGGGAGTCAGTTTGACCCAGCTTTCTGGATAATGCCAAAGCTTCTCCTATCAGAGTGCTTCCCGCTGCCAGATCACCTCTTTGATAGAGAGCAGACCCCAAGAGTTGGAAGGAGAATACTGTTCCCTCCTGATCTTCGAGTTCTCGGAACAATACAAGGCTTTCTCGAGCCAAAGCTTCCGTACAAGGATAATCGTTCTGGACAATGGCCAGATTCGCTGCTGCAATGAGGGCCTTGGCATGGATCGGTATGGCGACTCCTATGCCTGCTGCCAGTGCTCGCTCCAGGAAGGCCCGTCCTTCATTCACAAACGCACGCACCAGCCAGAACCGCCGTAGTGCGCCTCCCAGGCGCAGGCCTATCTCGATACGCTGCTGAGTTGCCCCTGGCTCTATCGACCATTGTAACGCAGCACGCAGATTGTCATGCTCGCGCTCTAACCGTTCCAACCATACAACTTGCTGCGGTCCCCCATATTCTGGTTCCGCCTCTTCGGCCAGGGCAAGGTAGTAGGTGGCATGTGCCTGCCGGGTGATCTCCTCCTCCCCTCTAGCGGCGAGAACCTCCAGGCCATACTCTCGGATCGTCTCCAGCATCACGAACCGTGGCTCCTCTCCCTCCCGCTCGATCTGTAGCAGTAAGCTCTTATCGATGAGTGATGCGACTCCGTCCACAACCTGTCCTGCTCCATCAGCAAATGCGCTGCACAGCGCCTCAACTGCCTCTAACGTGTAGCTCCCGACGAAGACAGAGAGCCGCCGGAAGAGCTGCTGCTCCGTTTCATCTAGCAGGTTGTAGCTCCACACAATCGTGTTGCGCAGCGTCTGATGGCGAGCCGGGACGCCCTGGACGCCGCCCGTCAATACGTCCAGGCGGTGGGTCATCCGCTGGAGGAGGGCTCGTGGTGGAAACAGCTTACTACGGGCCGCCGCCAGTTCAATCGCCAGCGGCAAGCCGTCCAGGTGAACGCAGATGGCGGCGATCGCCTGGATGTTCGCTTCCGTCACGGCCAAGTCAGGCTTGATCGCGAACGCCCGCTCCAGGAAGAGTGCAACCCCTGCATACTGGGCAAGGTCTTCATTAGCTGCAAGCTGCGTGCGTTTGGGCAGCGCCAGCGGGGGAACCGGGAACTCGTGTTCTCCCTGGATATGCAGCACGGCGCGGCTTGTCACCAGGATTTTCAGGTGAAGGCAGGCAATCAGTAACTCCGTTAATTCTGGTGCGGCAGACACCACCTGCTCGAAGTTGTCCAGCAGCAGCAAGAGATATTTATCGTGCAAGAATGCTTTCAGATACTCCATATGTTCCGTTGACACTCGTTGTCCGCTATGTTGATGTTCCAGACCGAGCACATGGGCGATGGTATCAATGACCATCATGGGATCGCTGACTGCAGCCAGTGACACGAAATAGGTTCCATCGGCAAACGTATCGAGCAGTTCAGTCGCGACTTGCAGGCCAAGGCGTGTTTTGCCAATGCCGCCCATCCCTGTAAGGGTCACCAGCCGCACATCGGCGCGTTGCAAGAGAGCGGAGACCTCCGTCACCTCCTGTTCACGTCCAATCAGTGAGCTGAGTTGCACAGACAGATTGTTCAACCGGACATCGAGCGTCCTCAGAGGCGGGAAATCAGCAGGTAGGTCCGCCATGACCACCTGGAAGAGACGTTTGGGGTCACGAAAATCCTTGAGGTAATATACCCCCAGATCACGCAGGCTCACTCCCTCGGGCAAGTCGTGTTCTACGAGTTGCTGGGTCGTCCTGGAAAGTAACACCTGCCCACCGTGCGCGACGCTCAAGAGTCGTGCCGCAAGGTGTACATCCAGACCGACATATCCCTCGGAGGAAGGCTCTGGCTCACCTGTATGCAAGCCCATACGCACACGCACCTCCACACCTTCCGGCCAGATGTGAGCGGCAAGGCTGCGTTGGGCGATTACAGCCGCCGAGATAGCATCAGTAGCGCGGGCAAAGGCGACGAAGAAGGCATCTCCCTGCGTGTCCACTTCGTGGCCATTCCACTGCTGGAAAGCGGCACGCATCAGTTGCCGGCATGTTGTGAGTACGCGCTCATAGCGGTCACCCAATTGCTGGAGGAGCTGCGTTGATCTAGCGATATCGGTGAAGAGCAGCGTCACCGTCCCCTCTGGTAGTTTGCTTGTGAGGCTTTGTCCAGCTTTGACCTGGTACTCTGAAACTGGAGCAAAATGGCTTCCTTCAGCCGTTTCTGCCCGGCTGGCCCCCTCTATGGCCATCGCAAAGGCCTGAATACTCGCAAAACGTTGCTGTGGATCCTTGGCCAGCGCTTTGAACACGACCTGCTCCAAGGCAGGCGGGATGGTCGGAACCTGCTCGCGTAAGGATGGCGGAGGCATAAGCGTATGTTTGACAGCGATCTCAGGGAATGACCCGTGAAAGGGACGATCTCCGCAGAGCAATTCATAGATAACGACACTTAACGCGTACTGATCGCTGGCTGGACTTGCTTGTGCCTGGAACTGCTCCGGCGCCATGTAGGCAATTGTTCCAGCCGCCTCTTGAGTCTTCTGCGAGTGTACACTTTCTACCAGGATGGCGATACCAAAGTCGCTGAGCAAGACCTCGTGGTTCCGTCCGAGCAGCATATTCTCCGGCTTGATGTCACGATGTACCAGCCGTTTATCATGCGCATACTGTAAGGCGTCGGCGACTTGCTTCACGTAGGTAACGACGATATCGAGCGGGAGACGTGTCCTATTGGGGTAGCGCAGGCGCAGGTTCCCATTGGGGGCATAGTCCATCACCAGAAAAGGCGTCGCATTTTCCACACCGAAGTCCAGGATCTGGATGATATGGGGATGTCGTAAATGGGCAATGGTGCGTGCCTCGCTAAGAAAGCGATCCACGTCAGAGCTTGTCAGCCGCTCATGCAGTAATTTTATGGCCGCCTGAGTTTGAAGATAGATATGCTGTCCGAGGAAAACATCAGCGAAGTTCCCCCGACCCAACAAGTGGTTAAGGCGATAATTACCAAGCTGCTCTCCTAGGCGGTCGACCACGGTCGCACCTCCTTTTAGATACCCGTCTTCTCTTTACGGCTTCTCAATCTCTTTCAGCTCCTCCATTATACGTGAAACTCGGATCTCTATCAACTTGCATGCCATCCTGGCGTTCATTTTTTACGTTTTCTATGTGATGTATCATCCTCTTCTCTGCCTCGCAGAGGCATCCCGCTTGGGACATCTTTTCATAAAAATCGGATACGTGTGCCAAGAAAATCGAGAAGGGGCAAACCTCTGCTCAATGCACCTGCAAGCGGATATCTTGACAACCAAGCAGCAAGAAGACGTCTTCTCTTTGTCCCTGGGAGGAAAACAGGGCAAGGAAGACACAAACATGCAATACTCCTGCTGCCTTCGCAGCCCCGCTCGCCTGACCCTGGCTAACTGGCACGGACCCAGGCCGGGTCTGTGCGCGAAAGCACTCGCGCCGTTCCTGCGATACTCGCCATGACGATGAGGGCGATCACGAGCGGAGAGACGATGGACACGTGAAAAATCAGTAGACTCCCGAGGAGGGCACCCACCAACATGGCCGCCACCGCAATCAAGCGGCGGCCTGCTCTCGATCCGCTTCCGCCCACCAGATGACTGTCGGCAGAGATGCCGACGATGGTCAAGGTGAGGACGGTCGTCGTCAGGTCGGGCACCGCGAGCTTCCGAGCGGTGGCGTTCTGGAGCCCCATCGCGATGCCCAACACAATGATGAGTCCATAGCTTACGCCTGTTGGCACCAGATTGCCCGACAGCGCAGCCAGGACTGCCGCGGCGCTCAGCAAGAGCGTTTGCAACGCTGCAGCAACGCTGAGGAGACGTCCCCGGTGCTCGCCAAGGCGCGATCCAAGCAGTCCCCCACCTAGGGAGCCCAGGACAAAGGAGCAGAGCGCCACCAGAGAGGCCAGGATCGAGAAGCCAGATGCGCCGGCGAGAGCGAACGCCAAGAAGACGACGTTGCCGGTCATGTTGGCAACGAAGACGTGGCCAAGAACCAGATAGCTAAACGCGTCGACCAGACCTGTGACCAAGGTCATGGCGACCAACAGCGGAGGCAGCGGACCGTGCTTGACCTCACCACGCGGAACGAGCGTCTGGCGGACTTCCGTGAAGAAGGTAGTCATAAGAAAGAACACTCCAGCTCCTAGAAGCATGAAAAATGCCATCCTGATATCGAGCGTTCTACGATTTTGATCAGAAGAAGACCCAATCCTACGAAGTTACATACCCTCGCAAGGAGTATACCAGACGGGGAGCGCATTCTCCAGACGTTGAAGGTTCATTTTCGACCCTTCAGCCCCAGGTTCGATCCTTCGGCCCTCGTTTCTTCGAACTTTCGGCCAATTTACCAAATAGAGAATTGCTCAGTACAGGAGATGTAGCACCGATTTCCATCCATTACCACGAATCTTCCGCTCCAGGAGGGATACGAGCGAAGTGGTTCGCTTCTGTTCCGAACCTTGAGCCCAATTTTTTGCCATTGAGTCTGATTCTTCAAGAACCATGTTTTTTCCGTCACGAGATTAGCCGGAATACGTAAACACTCATATGGCGGAGTGTCGTTCCAAAGGCTGCCTCCGACTGGACGGCCCAGAGGAGAGTTCCGTACTCAATCTCGTCCTAGGCTACTGGCCGCTTTGTTGAATATGGTCGATTGCTCTATGCTTCGGGAAGCATACGCACAGTATTAGGACAGGAGATCCCCAGGAACAGACGACTCATTTGTTCTCGCTCCTGGTGGTTTTTGCTTGTCTGGTGGTTCCCATCCGGGGGAAGGAAGTCCCATGCTTGAAACGGGGTTTGCCCAGATACGCTTCGCCGCCTCCATTCTCTTCGGCACGCGCTTCTCCTTGTGGTCACTCGACCAGCTCATCGCCTCTCTCCAGGCGACGCAACGCGAATATGGGTCTCTTCGCTCTGAAGGAAGAGACCTGCTGGTGAGTCCGCAGCTCGATGAGGAGACGCGCCGGGCGATGCAGCTTCGCCGCTTCCGCTCACAAGCTGTGCGTGCCGTGCGTGAGACCGTGTATTATCAGCGCCTCTTCGAGCGACTTGGCCTCGATCCGGGGCGTGTGCGGTATGAGGAGATTGCCCATCTGCCGCTCACCCCCAAAGCAGACCTGCGCAGTGATCCCGAGGCGTTTGCGTGCCACACTGCCCACCCCTCCCTGCGTGCCCTGACCACGGGGACGACGGGGTGGCCAACCAGCGTCTCGTTCTCCGCGTATGAACTGCGGGTCTATGCTGCCCTCACCGCAATTTCTGCCCTTTTCAGCGGGGAGATTACCTCGGAGGACATCGTCCAAATGAGTACCAGCTCGCGGGGAACGCTGGGCAATGTCTGTCTGGCTGGTGCCTGTGCCCACATAGGAGCGCTGGTCTATCTCGCGGGGGTCACGGAGCCAGCCCATGCCCTGGCGCTGTTGGCTGAAAAGCATCACCTGACCGGCAAGAAGACCCGCACGAGCGTCCTCTACACCTACCCCTCGTATCTAGGAGAAATGATTGAGTGTGGCCTGGCTCGGGGCTATCGTCCGGCTGATTTCGGCCTGGAGCGGATCTTTGTGGGAGGAGAAGTCGTCACCGATGGCCTCAAAGCGCGCTGCCAGCAACTCTTTGGGGCCGCCCGTGTGCTCGAAGGCGGTTATGGCATGACGGAGATCTGGCCTTTTGGCGGACAACTCTGTGAACAGGGGCACCTGCACTTCGAGGTGTCACAGGGACTCCTGGAGGTGTCAAACGTCGAGACGGCAGCTCCGGCTCCGGCTGGAGAAACGGGCACCATTGTAGCTACCCCATTTCTCCCCTACCGTGAGACCACCCTGGTGCTGCGCTATGAGACGGGGGATGTGGTGAATCTGCTGGCCGAGCCGCTCACCTGCCGCATGCGCCATCTACCTGCTACCAGCCGGTTGCTGGGCAAGCTCGGTCTTTCAGTGCGTCATGAGTGTGGGTGGACCTACCCGCGCCAGATTGCCGAGGCGTTAGAGGCCCTTGAGGAGGTGCCGCTGCCAGCACGCTATGGCTACTGGGCAATTCCACTGGGGGTGGCTGTCGAGGTGGTCGTGAGGCAGGCCACGCTGGAGGCACGCCACCGCATCGAGACCAGCCTGCAGGAGCGAGGCGTGCCCATCCAGGCATTACACCTGCTGGAGGACCGCAGCCAACTGCGACGCCCTATGCCTCTGCGAGGAGATCTGCGAGAGCAAGTGTTCGGCACGCTGACAATGGACCGCCCGCTGACGAGCGAGAGGAGTCTCCCCCAGGCGGCGGAAGAAATGCGCAAAGGAGAGCCATAAGATTCTCCATCTATCTTACTATGTGGTACTCGGATGCGTCGCCTGCGTGCAGGTGGGCAGTTGGGCGTACTTCCGGCGCTACCAGATCAGCAGCCCGCCCATCGGGGTCTTCAACGTGCAGGACCTTGCCGTCATGGTCCTCTTGATCATCCTGGTGCCGTTGTTCTACCTCATCCTTCCCCTCTGGCTCACGGCAGCACTCTTGCTGCTCGTGGCCACGAGCATCCTCTACTTCACCTGGGAACCGCTGCTGCGGGCACGCTGGGCCATCTGGTTGGCTACAGTGACCCTGCTCGTCGTCGATAGCGGAGCAGCCTTCTTGCGGACAAAGCAGAATGCCTTCTTTGCGGTCAACAATATCGTCCTGCTGGCGATGGGGATGGGGATTACGAACTTGTGGGCACAGAGCGGATTGAAGGCACGCGACACGGCCCTGTTGGGGATCCTATTGGCGCTCTATGACTTCATCGCTACCGTGCAACTGCCGCTGATGGGTGAGCTGGTCGCCCGTTTATCAGACCTCCCCCTTGCTCCCCTCGTTGCCTGGAGCAGTGAGAACACGATGCCAAGCATCGGCCTGGGAGACTTGCTGCTGGCAACCGTGTTTCCGTTGGTCACGCGCAAAGCCTTCGGACGTCCTGCCGGGCTGGTCGCGCTGGTGCTCACTCTGGCTGCCATTGGCACCCTGCTAGCCCTGCCCTTGCAGGATGGGTTCCCGCTGATGGTGGTCCTCGGGCCGCTGATGGGGCTGCAATATCTCTATTGGAGGAGACGACGAGGGCAGGAACGGACGACATGGCACTACCTACAGGAGGAGCCGATGCAGCCACTCGGGGAGCGTCTCAACTCACAACAGGAGGCGCTCTAGCTCCATGTTTCACTGATCCTTGCTTCCTTGCTGCCTCTGCGGAGCAGTGCTCTCCTTCATAGGGCAAGGACCTCATGGACGCCTATCCTCCTCCGCTGAATGATTGGGCACTGCTACATCGCCCTGGGCAATCGAGAACAACGTGATGCGTTTCTTCTTCCGTGCAGCAGGTTCTCCTCCAACTGTATATCTCTTTGCCCACGCTCAATAGGCAGACACGACTCAACGGGTGGCTGTTTCGGGTCGCACATAATCGCTCCATCGATGAGTTACGCAAGAGGTACCGCAGGAACGAGGTGTGTTTCTCGGCGTTGGAGTGGGAAAATACTGAAGAGGAGCTCTCGCCGGTAGAGCGCATAGCGGACTCTCAGCCGTTGCCAGAGGAAGTTGCCGTGCAGCGAGACCTGCACGACAGGTTGCGACGGGCCATCGACGTACTTCCCCCAAAGTTTCGCCGGGTTGTGCATCTGCGCTGTTGGAGGGACCTCAGCTTTGCTGAGATCGGGCGTTTCCTCAAGATGCCGGAGACCACGGCGAAAACCTACTTTTACCGGGCACGCCCTCTGCTAGGTGCTGCACTTGCGATGCAGACGACGGTCCCCGCGCGCCGCTCGCCCAGGCGGAACCGTCTGGGCGAGGGTGTCAGCAGGTCGTGCTCCAGAAGAGGACCGAGTTCGACACCTTGGTGACTAGCGGGATACCTGGGTGAGTGGTCGTGCGACAGACTCCAATGCTTTGCGCTCGGCGTTGATCCCGTACAGCACCTCGATCAGCCCGCCCAGGATCATGATGCCTCCGCCGATGAGATATCCGATTGTAAGGCCCGTGCGGTTCGAGCCGTTTCCGATCAAGGCCCCGTAGAACACCGGGCCGAGCGCGCCGACCGCCTGGGCAATAGCGAAGAACACCGCGATGGCTTCGGCGCGGATCTCCACTGGGAAGATCTCGCTGACCGTGAGGTAGGCCGAGCTCGCCCCCGCGGAGGCGAAGAAGAAGATGACGACCCACACAACAGTCTGGGCTGCCGCGTTCAGTAGGCCCGCATCAAACATCCAGGCGCTGGCGGCTAACAGGGCCCCGGACAGGATGTACGTGCCGGCGATCATCTTCTTTCGCCCCCATGTGTCGAAGAGATGCCCCAGCAGGAGAGGACCAGTCAAGTTGCCGGCCGCGAACGCCAGACCGTAGGCTGGCACCGCGTTGGCGCTCACCCCGTAGAAGTTGGTGAGCACCAGTGCATAGGTGAAGAAGATCGCGTTGTACAGGAACGACTGGGTGATCATCAAGGATGCGCCCAGGATGGCACGCTTCTGGTACTGGTGGAACACCAGCCGCAGGAACGTTAGGTAGCCGTACTCCTTCTCCGGCTGGAGCACGATCGCGTCACTGTCGTCGACCGCCGCGAGCACTTGCCCGCCGCTCGTCGCAACCTCCTCGATCTGTCGCATCGTCTCCTCGGCCTCTTTGACGCGGCCGTGGGTGATCAGCCAGCGAGGGCTTTCGGGAAGGTTGCGTCGCACCAGCAGGATCACGACTGCAAGGGCTGGACCGACCAGGAACCCTATCCGCCAGCCGACGCTCACTGGCAGCGCGTTCAGCAGCAGAATGGCCACGAACGAGCCGAGGATCGACCCGGCCCAGTAGGTGCCGTTGATCCTGATGTCGACGCGTCCCCGATAGCGTGAGGGCATCATCTCGTCGATGGCCGAATTGATGGCCGCGTATTCACCGCCGATGCCGGCGCCGGCGAGCAACCGGGTCGCGTACATGTAGATGAGCCAGCCCGTGCCTGTGCCCAAGGTGAACGCCGTCAGACCGCTGCCGAGCAAGTACACGCCCAAGGTCACCATGAACAGGCTGCGGCGTCCGAGCTTGTCGGCCAACTTCCCGAACAGCAGCGCGCCGACTACCTCACCAATGAGGTAGACAGAGCCGATCGCTGCTGCTTGGGCCGTGGTCAGGTGAAGGGTGTTGCCCTGGGTGAGAACCCCGGCGATCGAACTGGCAACGGTGATCTCCAACCCGTCGAGGATCCAAGCCACTCCGAGCCCGATGACCATGCGGGTGTGGAAGGGCGACCAGTGTAGGCGGTCGAGACGTGCCGGGATGGTGCTGCGTATCGGCTGCCGAACTGTGTCAGAGGTACTCATGTTTGCTTCCTTTCTTCATTTGCTTCGATATACTCGACCGATTTGCGTTCACGCATGAGGCCGTTCAAGACTGATTGACACATTCGTTTACAGCTCAAAGACACCTTCGACCCGATCACGTTGCTCACACATCCCTCCATGAGGGAAGACCTTCTCGTTTTGTACCAGCAATGAGCGCCCCGGAATCGACGGCCAACCCGCCGTGAGCGGACTGCGTTGGGTCGATATTAGCCCAGATACGCAGTCCGCTCACCTTGGTTAGCTGCTACTACCAGTCTGAATGAACTGCGGCAGGATGGTCTTGACGCGATTGGCTGGGATGGCGAACCCGACGCCATTGGCCGGTGTGTTGAACTCCGGGTCGATGGCTGTCAGCGTCGGAATGCCGACCACGTTGCCTTGCAAGTCTACCAGCGCTCCCCCGCTATTGCCCGGGTTAATCGGGGCATCGGTCTGGATTGCATTCTGGATGGTGGGTCCGCCTTGCCCTTCGGAGACGGTGCGTTTCAGGACGCTCACGATGCCGTTGGTGACCGTCTGCGTAATGCCCAGGGGGTTCCCGATGACCAGCACCTCTTGCCCCACCTTCAACTGCGTGGAGTCTCCCAGTGTCGCAACAGTCAGACCTCCCTGCGGCACAGCAATCTTGAGGACCGCCAGGTCATAGGCCGCATCCGCCCCTGCGAGCTGTGCCGCTTCCTTGGTACCGTTGGAGAGTATCACCTGGATCGTCGTAGCTCCACTCACCACATGGTTATTGGTGACAATGTATCCCCGGCTATCGACGATCACCCCAGAGCCGAGTGCCGCCCCTTTTGCCAGGGTGACATAAACCTCCACGATAGTCGGTTTCACCTTCGCCGCGACGCTTTCTCGCACGGCATCGAGCGTAGTTGCTGCCTGCGTGGTGGTCGTGGTCCCTGTTGCGCTACTCTTCGCGCTGGCGAAGACCCAGCCTGCGAAGCCTCCGATGACGAAGACCACGATCAGCAGGAGTATCAAGCCGATGATCGCTCCAGTCCGCAAACCACCCCTGCCTTGTCGCGGTTGCTCTCTGGGTGGCTCCGGAGAATGCTGAAGGGGTGGCTCCAGCGGATTCTGGGAAGGTGTGAGTAATTCATTTTGACTGTTTGCCTCGAACATACTGTTCTGTCTCCTTTAACTAATAATCAGAGGATGCTGCTGGAAAAACGACCAGATCAGGGCCGAAGCGCTGAGGGCTTTTACAAGAGTTCCAGTAGTTCCTCCTGGCTCCTTGAAGGGAAGAGAAGGCCATCGATGGCCTTCTCCTTGAATACGGTATTGTACAACGGTTGCATTTCCCTGGCAGTGTGTCCACTCCAGCCCCGTCACCTTGGCTTGTTGGTAGAAAACCGTTGGCCCCCTGGTGCAGCCATCGCGCGTTGCCCATCCCTGCAGCCATGCAAGAAGAGGAGGTAACTGTTTGCGTGCGCTGCCGTTGTAGGGAACGATTGGGTCAGCCGTCCCATGAAGCTCAAGGAGAGGTACTGGTCGAACAGGATGACAGCCTCCCGGATAGGGAGGGTACGACCCGGACACAGGAGCGAAGGCGGCCAGGCGTCCTGCCAGGGTACACGCCAGGACATTCGTCATGCCTGCGCCATTGGAGAAGCCTGTGGCATAGATGCGCAGTGGGTCAATGCAGAGGACGCTTTGCAGGTGAGTGAGGAGATCACTGACAAACAGCACATCATTTACCTGTGGTCTTCCACGTAACCCTGTGGCCCACCCGGTCCGGCCATCAGGCCCGACAACTCCTTGAGGGTAGACGGCGATAAAGCCCTGCTGATCTGCCAGGAGGGACATTCCTGATCGACGTTCTTGCTGGATAGCATTACTGCTGTGACCATGAAAGTTCAAGACCACCGCTTCACTGGAATGTGCTTGATAGCCTGATGGGACGTGCAGGAGATAGGTGCGCGTCAAACCGCCCGAGAGGACCGTCTCGATGACGCTGCTTCCCGGTGGTGTGGGCGCAGGCTTGCCGCACCCTGCACTTCTGATGGGGGTCGTGATCATCGTTGTTTCTGGCAAAGGTGTCCCGGCAGGACTCGGAGAAGAGGAAGGAGAGGCGCTACAACTCGCGGCGAGCAGCGCGCAAAGTGCACCCAATATCCACCACACATCGAGTGCTAATGGTCGATATATCTTTGTGTCCACCTTAGACATGTTGTGCATCACCTGATCTCTCCTGTTCCACTTTGCGTGAGCGGTGGAATGGATAACTGAACCATTCGTGCAATGCGTTGGCATCCCATGACGAATGCCAGTGGGCCGATCGTCCCACCAGGTGACTCAAAACGGGAGTTTTCATGAGGAGAATGCTTATTCCGGCTGCTCCGCCCGCCGTGAGGAACCAGGTTAGGAAGACGCGTAAAGCAACAGGCCATGCTTCTGGCATGAACGGAACTACCCTCTGTAACAGTGCGGTCAGGATGAAGACATGCACGAGATAGATGCCGAACGAGGCATCCGACAGTGTACGCCAGAATCGATACCCCTTTGGATGCCCTTGCTGATCCGTCCGGCTAGCCCAGCGGCAGGCCAGAAAGCCTAGGAGCACAATGACGACTGGACTATAGAATGTCATCATTGGCTGCAACACAGAGGTCGCATAGCCAAGCGATTCGTGATAGACATCGACCTGGAGCAAGAAGTGGACCCATAATGCTGTCAGGGCCAGGACGAAGCCACTCACAATCCATTTACCATGGCTCAGGACAAAGGCTCTTGCTTGCTTCAAGTACAATGCTGCCAGTCCTCCTAGAATAAAGTAGAACTGGTAGGTCAGCAAAAAGCGATCCTGATAGGCTGCCACAACCTGCCACACGCCCGAAGAAGCCAACGTGCCCTGCTGGAGATAGCGGTAATCAACATACATGAGGAGGACTTGCAGCGCAAAGCTGATACCCAGCGCCCTCCAGGGGTGGTGCTTGATGTGCTTCAAAAAGAGCAGGAACAACGGCAGCACAAGATACAATTGGAGCGTGAGCAGGATGTAGTAGAGCTGGTACGATGCATTGCCCGTCAGAATATTAAACAGTGCCAGTTTGGTAAACGCTGCTGGCGAGTGCTGTGAAGTGTTCACCCAGGTATAGGCGATGCTCCAGATGCAGTAGGGCACAAGTATGCCTATGCTGCGCTTCGCCCAGAAT
>WNGP01001934.1_pt1 | contig 17239 bp, 11 predicted proteins | sample 5407671 | NCBI WGS metagenome assembly WNGP01 (sample SAMN13153381, study PRJNA577476) | soil metagenome | isolation source: 40 cm soil or saprolite under Garry oak tree replicate 2 | place: USA:California | collected 2016-06-15 | reverse complement strand
GATCAAGGCCGGAGACGAAGAGCATGCGGCCAAACGAATAGTTGTAGACGAGAGCGGCGTAGAGGCCCCAGCCGATCATGATTACATCGACGATCAATGCCAGAACCTGGCCGGCAGGGCCAAACCCATTCTTTACGGCGTCTACCATCGCATAGAGATTCCCCTGACCTGTGGCAGGTACCGCGACCATGATGGCAAACGTGGTGATGAGATATGCCACCATCACAATAATCGGACCCCAGATGAGGTAGCGAGTCACCGCGCGGTCGCTGGTGACCTCAATACCCATGTTCAGCGGGACCTCGATGCCCAGCAGGGCCAGGATGACAAAGCCAAAGATGGTGAAGTTGCCCGTGCCCCAGCCGAAGGTGAGGTTCCAGCCGCCGCTATTGAACGCCAGGGGAGTTTGCGAACCGTGGCCGGTCACAACCCAGAGCAGGCCCGCCAGGCCGATTAGTAAAATGGCGGCGCCATACACGACGAATACGATGTTGACCAGGTTCTGCGCAGCGCGGAAACGGATGACAGAGAGCCCGAAAGAAATCGCTGTGACAGCGATGATCACCAGACCTATTTGCCAAGGCTCCGACAGCCAGCTCATAGGCAAGCCAAATCTGACTCCTATATCGTGAATAAAGGTGTAGACCAGACTCCCGCACACTAAAACGACGAAGATGCCGGGCCACCAGGCGCAGAAACCGGCGAAAAAGCCCCAGAAATGGCCGAAGGCTTTGTTCGTCCAGACGTAGATCGAGCCTTCTTTGGGGAACATACGGCCAAGCTGCCCAGTCACGATAGCGCCCGGAATAAGAAAGGTCAGGAAGCCCACCACCAGGTAAATATAGGCCACCGGGCCCGCGGCGGCAATACCGGGTGAGTTGGTGATGAAAAGGACGATGGCAATGAAGATTGCCACCAGGTCGAATGTGTTCAGAGTCTTGTAGAGAATGCCTCCCGCAATACGCTCCGAACGTAAAACCTCGCCACTGCTTTCAGCGATTGTTGCCATAGAAAGTGTCACCTCCAAAAAAACTATGTAGTTCAGGCTTTACGCCCTACACACGAGACACAACAGAGTTCACGCCGGTCATATCGATACACGTAGATGTATCAAATCTACAGTGAAGAGTCTCCCCCTTTCTTGAACAGAACAAAATAATACTTCCACCGGAACAATGAAATCGAGTGGAAATGAATGTGCGAGAGCATCTCATGAGCAAAAGGCTCTGATTTGCACCATAAACTTGGCTCAATCTGAAGTATAGTAATGATTCTTTAGAGTGTCAAGCCCTCACTCCATAGGTTCCACCAGGAAGCGGGCACTAAGGCAGCTTCTGCCTGGTGCCCGCTTCCTGGTGGAACCTATCTTTTTGATAAAGGTTCCTGGCAGAACAACCGACGGATAGGTCAGGTTCTTTCGCCTTTATTAAAGCCTTCCCAGGCAGCTTCACTACTGGCAACCATACTACCAATCGCTGCAATAATGAGACAGATAACCGTCAAACCTCCAATGATGTACCACCAATTGGCATTCGGGATCAGCGCGGTGTTCCAGGAAAAGGCCAGTGTTCCGACAAAAGCCGTGATACACGAGGCTGATCCTAGCACGATAGAGAGCCATAAAACTGGCATGGGGAAGATACGCTGCAGTTTGAATGTTTTAGGGTCGCGCAGGTAGAATTTCACCAGATTGATAAACAGGAACAAGGTCGAAAACGCCCAGACGAGGGTTGCAGCGGCCAGCATAATGTCATAAATCTGTACCGAAAGACTTTCCGGCTTCCCCAGGTTGGTGATATAGGGGACACCGAAATACATGATGGCCGTAATCACGCATGCCACAGTAGTCTGGAATATAATAGCAGCCGCAGGAACGCGATTTTTATTGAGCCGAGCTATCCTGACAGGCAGGCGCTGATCGATACCCGCTACCAGCAGCAAGCGCGCATACGCGGTGTTATAGGTAACGGCCGACATGAGAAAGAAGCTCAACAAGCAGACTGTCACAAAGAAGCCCGGAACATTACCAAGTGTCGTATTGACGGCGCTCACAAGAGCAAAGGGTGTGGCCGATCCATTGGTTATTCCTTCTACTACCAGTAACGTGAAAGTAGCGATGAAGTAGCCGATAATGACCAGTATTGTTCCCCAGAGCAAATGGCCCGTAATGATCTTACGTTTTCTGCCTCCACCCAAACCCGAAGACGCGATCTCGCCTCCCATGTTCAATGGCGCTTCCATGCCAAGATAGGCAAGCGTGACCAGCCCAAACAGGCTAATATTGCCTGTATTGAAGTCCCAGTTAATGCGCCAATTAACCAGGCTAAAATCAGTTTGAGAGGGGTTTCCTTTTAATAACCACACGACACTTGCCAGCCCTATCAAAAAGACGGCCACGAATATCAGGATCGCTGTCATATTTATGGTGTTTTGCACGGTGCGAAAACGCTGCACAGCTATCACCCCGGAAGCCAGGATGATCATGATGATCACAACCCCTTGCTGCCATGCTGCTGTCAGCCAGGTACCACCATGCAGTCCCTGAACGAAAGCGACAATCACAGAGCCTGCCGTAATCATCACCAGCACACCGGGGAACCAGGCGCAAAAGGCTACGAAGAAACTCCAGTATCCGCCAAACGCCCTGTGCGTCCAGTTATACAGTGAACCCTCTTGAGGAAACATCACGCCAAGCTGGGCTGTAGCAATCACAGACGGAATAAAGAACGTAAGACCGCCTAACGCCAGGAAGGTAAACGCCGCCGCTCCACCTAATACTGCCGTATTAGCGTTGGTAATGTAAAAGATGATCATCAAGTAGATCGCCAGCATATCGAATTTACCCAATATAGCTGGCATTGCCTTAACGACGTATTCTTCCGATACGAGCGATCCGGATTCCCTGGGAGAAGGAGGCTCTTGTTCGATTGTATTCCTCGTTCTCCATTCAACTGTTGCCATAGTTCCCTCCGCATCATCAAATTCAATAAGCAACGGTCAGCGATCTACTTGCCTAGTCGATCGACAGCAAGATACGCGTGGTATAAAACATCGCCGGTTACACGTTAACTTGAAACATGGGCATATCCATCTACATAAAACTTATAGTGACGCGAAGCTTTAGAGATGGCATCTGTACTCCCCCGAATAGTCCATATCAAGATTACCGTCAAAACGAACACAAGACAAGAAAACAGTACCAATGGATATATGAATCCCTGGCTATTGATTTGCCAGGTGCGCGACAATCGGGGCGAACTGCTCCATGTGCTCGTCGAACACGACCAGGTACGAGATGCCATATTGCTCGCGGGCCTCTCGTAACTGCTGACCTATTTGGTCAACCGTTCCCGCCAGCAGGTGGGGGATATCCATGACCTGCTCACGGCTGAGCGCGAAGCGAAGCGCCAACCGGTCTGCTCCGTCCCCTTGCCGGTCGGTGAGCGCCATGTCCAAGATGAAGAGGTTGAGTTCCAGGTCCTGGAACCTCTCTGCCGCAGCCTCACGAATCCACGCTACCTTCCGCGCGACCGACGTGGATCCCGCGTCCGCCAGGTCGATGCGCTGCAGGCCCTCCAGTTCTAACATTCCCCTGGGGAGGATGCTGACGATATCCGCCTCCCGTGCCGCCACCGAGAGTATACGCTTCCCGTTTCCTCCCAGCAGGATAGGTGGACGCGGACGCTGGAGCGGGGAGGGGTGACCTCGCATGCCGGTGATCTGGTAGTGGGTGCCTGCGAAAGTCACCGGGTCACCGGAGAACAGGCCTTTGATGACCTGCAGTGCCTCGACCATGCGATCGATACGGACACGAGGTGTATCAAAGGCGATTCCAACCTGCTCATACTCCGACTGCATCCACCCGGCCCCCAAACCCAACTCGAATCGTCCTCCAGAAATTACGTCCAGGGTAGCGGCAATCTTCGCCAACAGGGCGGGATGGCGGAAATCGTTGGCAAAGACGAAACTGCCGAGGCGCAGTGTCCTGGTCGCCTGGGCCACCAGTGCCAGTGCCAGTGGCGTATCAAACTGGTCGCCCAGGTGATCCGGAATAAGAAAAGTGGAGTAGCCGAGGCGTTCGGCCAGGCGAGCCCGAGCCACCAGTGCGTCCAATGATGTATTGGTATTATGCGTGACGACCCCGAAACGAAATGGTCGATGCAGCTGCATAGTCCAGGTATCCCTTCCCGCGCGCAGCTCCTTTCGTCACAGGAGACCGCCGAGCTTGAGAAAATTTTCAAAGAGGATGCGCGTGTGGTCACGGTATGGTGGGGAGAGATCGCGTGCCTCTCGCCCGATGCCTTCATATGCTGCTCGCCCCAGAAGCGCGATGGTCTGGTCTCGCCAGGGATGATGCTGTACCCAGGTACTCAGCAAGTCCGGCGTCAATTCGATGTGGTACTGCAGTCCATACGCCCGGTGACCGTAGCGGAAGGCCTGCTCCAGCGCACCTGGCCTCACAGCCAAGCGCAGCGCGCCCTCAGGAAGCGTAAAGGTATCCTCGTGCCAGTGAAACATGTGCTGGTAGCCAGGTAGACCCGCGAAGAGGGGATCGCTCATCCCCTCCGCAGTGAAGTGCGCATCAAAAAAGCCGATTTCCGTGAGCCCCTTGCGAACAATCGGAGCGCCAAGCGCGCTGGCCAACAACTGTCCCCCCAGGCAAATCCCAAGGAAAGGGATATCCTGGTCGACGGCACGACGAATGAGCAATCTCTCCTGAATCAAGTAGGAGAGCCCTTCATCACCGGCATACTCAGGCCCCCCCAGGGAGAGAATGGCGCCATACGCCGTGGGATCGGGTAGAGGACCCTCTTGCACCGTGACCACATCGTAGGGAATGAAATGCTCCTGCAGTAGCTCACCGAGATAGCCTGGTGGATCAATCTCGATATGTTGGAGCACTAAGACACGTTTCTGGATCATGAACGGCTCCCTGGACGTACTGAGATGCTCTCGATGAGAGTTCGCGGGATCAGGCATGCGCGTCCCGCTCTTTGCTTGCATGCTTGACTGAGTTCCTGTCGCGGGCAATAGGACTCATTTGCTCCCATTATATCTGAGCGCAGGGGTACTGTCGAGGGTAACTTCAGACTTGTGTTCGCTCACTCCTGGAATGTTTGCCATGTGGCCTCGCTACTGGCAAACATGCTGCCGACGGCTACAACGATGAGACAGGCTGCCGTCCGTGCTGTACCTCGGCTATGGCCAACCAACGCCCGGTGCTAATGCCTGAGCAGTGAGCACCCGGCCCGTGCGTGCCGCTTCCGGTAAAGAGCTCGTCGGCGGATACGCAGCTGCCATCAGAAACAAGGTTCTCCTCTTATCTGGGGTCACGACCATGCCATTGGCGAAGGCGCACTCATCTACTACCTGCCGAGCCTCGCCATCGGGTGTGACCAAAACCAGGATTCCTGGGGCAATTGGGCGACCAGGTTCGGATCACTGAAAGGACCAAAGGGAGGGAGATCAATGGCAAACTGCATAGATGCTGCTCCTTTGTGATTAAATCAGATGTTTGATCAGTATTCACCCTCGAAGAACTCTACCAGTACCGATGCGATCAGCTTCGGTGATAACTTCTTGGTATGGCCCAACCCTTTTTGTGTGAGCAAGCGCGCATGAGGCAGCGCCTCGGCAAGTGCTTGTGCGTCATGACGCAAGAAAGCCGGGCTCTCACTTCCCGCCATCACGAGCGTCGGCATGGTGACCGACCTCCAGTCCTTGCCAGACAACGGCTTCCCCGCTGGGTGGCTTTCCAAAAGCTGAGCATCGTAAGGAAGCGTATGGGCAACCGCCGTGAGCTTTGGCCATGCGCCTGGCATCAGATGCATCAACGGGATGACAAACCCAGGGGCACCCATCCCATCGGTCATGAAGTACTTGACCGCGTCATCTCGCCGATCCGAGGTGATCAGATCAGTGACGTGTGCGGTAAAATCCTTCGGCGGTTGACGATCATTGGCATTGACGAACAATGGCGGTTCCTGCAACGCCAGTTTGTTGATAGCCAGACCACTGGCAGCCGCCTTGAGGGCAAGAATGGCCCCAGAGGACAGGCCCCAGACGTCTGCCGAGCCGCCAGCCGCGTCGATGAGTGCCTGGATATCCTCAATTTCGCGTTCGACTGCGTAGGGCTTCCTATCGCCACTGTCGCCTCGACCTCGCCGGTCGTAGTTGAAGACGGTGAAGTGCTTTGCCAGCAGATCTGCTAATTGCACCGAACCAGGGTACTTGCGGTAGCTGAAAGCACCAGCCACCAGGATGACTGCTGGCCCCCGACCGGTCATATCATACGCAATGGTTGTCCCATCCTTGGAAATGACGCTTTGCATGGGATAGTCCTCCTCTTTACCTATTCGTCGTCAGGCTTTTGCTGCCTGGCTTTGTTGCCGCGAACGTGCTTTGCGACTTGTTTATCTGTGCTGATCGGCGGCGGACTGGCAGATCTCAAGGTCAGAACGATTGCCATAGCATGTCCGCGCCCTAAACCGAAATCTTCTTTGAGCCAGGCAACAATTTGCCCGGTCTTCACGCCCTCTCTGAGGAGTCCTTTCTTCTCGGCTAACACTTGAAAGTCCTCAGGAGTTTTGCCGGTTTTCGCTTTGATGTTATCGAGATAGGCCTGGAATGACATTATTGCTCCTCCTTTTGTAATGTGCTTCCTTCGTCACTATTGAGCGATAGCAGAGCCAGGCTCAAATGAGCCAGCTTTTTGAGCACGCCATAGAGCGCAGGCTGATCCGGGAGCGTTCCGCAGAGCCGAGACGTGCCATCAGGCTCATGCATGATCTGGAGTCCATCCAGGTAGTCTTGCCAAAGACGCGGGTCCAGATGCCCCTTGATGCGGATCGAGACATACATGTGTGCATTCTCCTGTACTCAGCTCTGTGGTGTGCTCATTTGTCTCTTGAAGAGAGTATAAGCGGGAAGCGATGAACACACATCACCTGTGTTCGTGAAAAAAGGGGTGATTGTGTGCGCATCCCCCGGTCAGATTGGGTATCTCCCAATGAGGACAGTGCGGGCTGGGAGAAGGTGGGATTAGAGGAGGCGCAAACGCTGAGCGGCTGCATAGGCTTGCAGGCGGCTTCGCACGTTGAGCTTGCGATAGATGCTGCCGACCTGGCTCTTAATCGTATTGGGAGAGACCACGAGCGCCTCTGCCATCTCCGCGTAGGTCTGCCCGACGACTAGTAGACGCAATACCCGCAGCTCCTGCCGTGAGAGCGGCTCAACCCCTTTCTTCTGCCCCTCGGCCGGTGTCAGCTCAGGTTGAAGCTCGGGGTGATCCGCGAGGGGCTTGCCGGCTCGGTGAGCGCGTCTCCGTTTCTCCTGCTCAAAAGCCGCCAGTAAGCGCGACACGTAGGACCGGGAAATGGAAGTGGCCGCAATGGTGCTTCCCTCCTCTTGTGGCACGTCGGGGGTCTCTTTGCCCACCACTTCCAGGAGCGCTGAGAGCGCCTGTCGCATGGGCTCTCCTCTATCCAGATACAGACGGAGGTAGCCCTCTGGCTCGGTCAGCGCGAGCAAGCGAGCCGCGACGTGCGCCGCTTGCGCACCCTCGCCCGCGTGATGCAGGGCGACCACATACAGCGCCATCCATTCGAGCGTTTTCTCGATATCGGCTGGCTGATCAAGGTGTTCTCTGAAGTGCTCCAGCATCTCGACTGCGCGAGCGTACTGCTGTTGTGCCAACAAGATCCGCACCAGCAGCAGCACCTCCCACTTGCGCAAGGGGTCCCGGTCATGCGGGGAAAGCGTGGTGTGCGCTGCCCAGGTGCTTGCCTCCGCCAGGTTGCGGCCCGCCAGCCACACCTGGACGCGGGTCTCTCCCACCCAGCGAGCATTGTTGGCAAATTCCTCCTGTCCAAGCAGCGCCTCCGCATTGCGCAGTGCCTCCTGTGCGGTATCCAGGTCCCCTTGTACGAGCGCGAGCCGGGCTACCGCTCTCTCTCCCATGACCAGTAGTTCCACCTGCTGCCAGTCCTGTGCGAAACGCTGCAAACGGTGGAGCCAATCAGTTGCCTCTTCCAGCCGATTCCAGGCGTAGGAGATGTCAAAGAGGGAGGCTAGCAGATAGCCTACAACCGGCGTGCTCCCACCGGTCTGCTCGAGCAAGTTGAGGGCAGAGAGGCATTCCCGGTGCGCCTGGCGCAACTGGCCGGCTTCGATATAGGCTCTGGCCAGCCAGGTCATCACTCGGAACGTCGCCAGGGGATCTCCTGCCTTATTGATCCACTGCCGAGCCGCACGCAGCTTTTCCACCAGGAGGGCGCTGTCTTGCTGCTGCGCCAGGGCCAGCCAGAAAGAGAAGGTGAGCGGGATCAGCCTCCAGTTCACCTCGTCGTCGGGAGGCAGCGCTTCTAGCTCTTGGGTCAAGAGGCGCAGGCGCTCTTTGTCGCCATACCTGAAGTAAGCTCTGACCTCGATCAAGGCCCGCAGCAGGCGCAGACGCCGCTTGATCAACGCCACCTCCGCCTCTCCTAGCAAAAGCGCCTGCTGGCAGAGCAGGATCCCCTCCATGCGCGCGATGGTCCTCTGCACCTGGACTCTCATAGTGGCATGCACCGCTTCGGTGCTGAGATGAACGGAGTTGAGGAAACGCAGGGCAGCGTTGAAGGCCAGGCGCGTATGCGCACGCAGAACGGCATCTGGCAGGGTGAGTACCCAGTTCTGGACGGTGCTTGCTTCGCCACTCAACCAGAAGACAGGTGCAGCCTGCTCCATCAAGGAGGCGGCCAGAGGATAGTCAGGTGCGGTCAGCGCGTGCGTAATGGCTTCGCGCCATTCGCCCTGCGACTCATACCAGCGCGCTGCCCTGGTGTGCAGGAGCGGCACCAGTTCCGGGTGAGTAGCGTACAAACGAGCACGCAGCGCCTCGCGAAAGAGATCATGGTAGCGATACCAGTGCCTGTGCTCATCGAGCGGCACCACAAAGAGATTGGCCCGTTCCACTTCCTCCAACAGATGCTGGCTTGATGCAAGATCGGGACCCGCCATGACCGCCTGACACGCGGCAGCATTCATGCGGGTGAAGATCGAGGTCTGGAGCAGAAAGTGCTGCAGTGCAACGGGCAGCCGTGCGAGAATTTCTTGTTGCACATAATCGAGCACAAAGCGATGAGAGCCCCCAAAGTCCTTGACAAAGGCGCCCACATCCTCGCGCCTGGAGAGTGAAAGCGCCGCCAGTTGGAGACCGGCGATCCACCCTTCCGTGTGTCGTTGCAGGATGGCGAGATCTTCTTCGGAAAGGGGTTGACCTGTGGCCTGGCGCAGAAAGCTGGCGGCTTCTTCCCGGGAAAAACGCAGATCCCGGTCGCGGATCTCGAGCAACTGCCCACGCACGCGCCAGCGAGCGAGGGGAAGTTCGGGATCGGCGCGTGTCGCGAAGACCAGGTGGAGATTACTGGGAAGATGATCCAGGAAGAACAGCATGGACTCCGCAATGGCCTGGTGCTCGATCACATGGTAGTCATCCAGGATGAGGATGAGTTCTTTGCGCTCCTCCCTCAACTCATTGAGCAGCATGGTCAGGATCGTCGAAAGCGGAGGAGCCTCTTGGGTGTGCAGGAGAGCAAACGCCTCTTGCCCAATCGCAGGAAGGCAGGTTTGCAATGCTGCAATGCACGATCCCCAGAACCGGAGCGGATCATTATCCATCCCATCAAGCGAGAGCCAGGCCACCGCAAGGTCGCTTTCGTCCTCCTCCGACCCGGCGGTGTGGCTGATCTGTGCAAGCCTCTGCGATAAACCAGTGATCCAGGTTGACAGCAAGGTGGTTTTCCCGCTTCCGGCAGAGGCCGAGACCAGGGTGAGAGGAAAAGTGCAGATGGCATCCAGATCGCGCAGCAGGCGAGGACGGTCCACGAGAACGTTTGGCACACGAGGAGGAACGAGCTTGATGGAGAGGAACGTCTTTGGCTGCTGGCTGGCTGTGGAACGCGCCTGTTCTTTTGGTGCGTTCGTAGATGTGAACCCGGAAGCCGCCTCCTCTAAACGTGCGAACGTCACTTTGGCGGTGGGCCCAAGGTAGCGCTTGCGCGTGTGGCGGTCCTGTGTGCGATAGGCGTACCAATAGCCAGCTCCCGCTGATCGTGCTTCTTTGATGACGGAGAGCCATCCTGCTTGTCCTGCAAAGGCAAAAGAGGTCTGCTCGCTCAACCAGCGAGAGAAGGCTTCACTCTCTCCGGGAGGGAAACGTTGGTGAAGTTGCCCACGGATGTGCAATTCATACTGCTGATATTCTTCTGACCACAGAAGGGCATACAGGGATGATTTGGGCACGGCCCTCCTCCTTCCCTCATTGGGTGTTTCACCCCTTATCCCCCAATCTCCACTGAGTATAGCACGAGAGCTAAAGGATAATCAACGCCTCCTTTTTCTAGTTATATGGTACGTCGTATCTTTTCTGACCAAAAGATCAGTCGTACCATATAACTGCAAATTGCCAGTATCTCTAGCATTTGTTCCTGAGAAATCCTCGCCATGGTTAGCCTGCTCTCCAATCAAAGCCCACGAGGCGATGCCAGGTCATCCGGCATCGAGGCCACTAGGCGTCGAGCATGCTGGAGTACCGGGGAAATTTGAGTTCCAGCCAGGAATCGTGATCGCAGTGTCTCATCTTTGATACCATCTGCCAGTTCCTCCATGATTCTCGCGGCCTCTCCAAACGCGGTACGCGCGCGTTCCTGCTCATGAGCTGTCTCATAGACGTTTCCCAACGCTGCCTGGATCTGCCATTGTTCTCCTGGCAGACCGATCGTCGTCGCCAACTGCATCGCCTCCTGTAACTGACCAAGAGCTTGCTCGGTGCTTCCTTCCCAGGTAGTAAGCATTGCTAACGACCGGAGGTAGGGAATACGGAAGCGCTGATTGGAGCCCAGACAGTGTTCCATGTGCCGTATCTCTTCCCGTACCTGCTGCTCATTGCCTGCATGCAGTAACGTTTCTATTTCATATGGACGAGAGAAATCCAGCTGGATTAAGGTTTTCCCAAAGCTCTTGCGGAGGGCAATTGCTTGCAACGCATAGGTGTTGGCTTCTTCCCAGGCTCCCGTGGCATGGTAGTGCATGCAGAGCCGCGATACAATAGGCACAAAATATAATTTGAAGTCGAGCTTCTCTGCCATCGTGACCGCCTCTGCGAGCGCCTGGTGTGCCTCTTCCCAGAGTTGGAGTGCTTGATAGGTGCTCCCGAGAACGGTGAGGAGGCGATAGAAGTTGAACGTTGGAGGAAGAGTCTTTGTGAGTTCTACAGCTTGTTGCATGATGACGAGCGCCTCTTCATACCTGCCTGCATCCAGCAAACCGCTCGTGAGAGGAACGGTATTGGCTATCTGCACCCAGGTATTCTTGATCTTTCGGGCGAGCGTGAGCGACCTGTATCCATTTTGGATGCTGCTCGATAGCTGCCCAACTTGCACCTGGGCGAAAGCCAGTTGTGCCCAGCAAAAGGCTTCTGATGCTCGGATTGTCAAGAATTGGGTGAGTGGGGCACCTGTGACGAAGGAAGGAAGCGAAAGTCCTTTCGAAGGGACAGGGCCGTTTCCCAGGAGTGCATAGATTGCCAGAGCTGCTTCCACACACTGAATAGACGCTTGATAATCTGCTCCAAGAAGATGAATCCAGCCAAGCGCGGAGAGGCTTCTGGCTTCCAATTCCTGGTCATGCATGGCTCGTGCGAGGGTGAGTGCCTGCTGTCCATAAGGCAAGGCACTCGCCGGTCTTTCCCACATGACGGCTGTGATCAGAGCCAGATTCCATGCTGTTTCGGCCAGTGCACGTTGATCTGGATTGATCTCAGCTATTTGCAAGGCGTGTTCAAGGTAGAGGCGTGCCTTTGGCTTATCGTTGGCTCGCTGGACGGCCAGGATGGCCAGGCGGTTGAGCGTCCGGCAGGTGAAGGCGGGGAGCGGTTTGTGCTGCACATAGGTGAGCAGCTCTTCATAGGTAGTCTGGGCCTTTTCCCAGGCGTTTTGGAAGACATAGGCTCGTCCCAGATGAGCATAGAGGTGTTCTATCTCCAAGGCCGGAAGCTCATTCTGGAGACGTTTTGAATCGTGGAGTAGGGTGCGTGCCTGCTCATAGTAGTCAATAGCGTCTGCAATGGCAAAGATGACGACCGCTTCCATCCCGGCCTGCACATGCAAGTGATAGGCCGCCTCGATCTCTCCAGCCAGGAGCGCATGATAGGCCAATTCGGAAGCCCGCGCTTCTTCATGCTCTAACACCGCAAACGCACGCTGATGCAGGACTTGCCGCCGAGCCTCGCCTATCTCCGTATAGACCACGTCGCGGATCAGATCATGGACGAAACGATAGGTGCTCAGATGTCCTGTTTTTGCTTTCTCTGCATGCAAGAGGCCACTTTTGAGAGCTTCCTCCAGCGCTTCGATGCCTGCTTGGACGTCCATCTGTGCTACCTGCCAGAGGTTGTGTGCACTTGACCTCTTGCCCAGTACGGCACTGGCCATCACCACCTGACGTGAGAGCGGGGTGAGCTTCAAGAGACGTGCTTGGATCAATGCCCGCACAGAGGGAGGAAAGAGTTCGTGCCGCAACTGCTCTTGCACAATTGCTGTGGTTATCTCCTCGGCCAACGTCAGGTGCCAGACATCATGTGCTCCCAGCTGTGGCACGAGCCACTCCCGCTCTCGCAAGAGCTTGAGCATCTCCAGGAGGTACAACGGATGCCCTCCTGTCTGTGTGAACAGAAAGTCGCTCAGCACCGCACGCGGCGGTTCATGAACGGGCGGCGAGGCTCCCTCTGGTTCCTGCTCTTCGACCAGGGTCTCAACGAGCTGGAGCGTCTCCTCCCGGCTTAGGGGTTGCAACGAGACGTGTGTCACTGGCAGATCACGTTCCAGGTTGACCAACTGGGCGGAGAACGCAGGAGTGAGCTCCATCTCTTCACTGCGCACCGCACCCAGGAGCAGGACCCGGCTCCCTTGTTGCTTCCAGGAGTGTCCCAGGTAGTGGAGGAGATCCAGGGAGGCCTCATCTACCCATTGCAAGTCATCGACAAGCAGCACGAGTGGTGCCCTTTGTGCCAGGGCGCCCAGGAGCTGCGCCACCGCTTCAAAGAGCCGTCCTTTAGCGATGAGCTCATCCTCTGTGGGAGTCGGCAGGTCGGGATAGCGCACCTGCAGTTCTGGGAGCAGGCGCGAGAGCTCCGCCAGCCACATATCCTCCAGCAGATCATCCGGGGCGTTCTCCGCCTCCAGGCGTTCTCGCAGGGCCTCGACCAGCGACTGATAAGGCAGTCGTCCTCCTATTTCGAAGGCGTGTCCACGCAACACGTCTGCACCCTGTGCTCTGCTCCAGGCCACAAACTCCTCGGCCAACCGTGTTTTGCCGATGCCCGCCTCGCCTACCACCAGCACGGCTTGTGGCTGCCTGGCCCGTACCCGCTGAAAACTCTCCATTAGGAGGCGGAACGCTTTTGCCCGGCCAAGGAGCGGGGAGACGAACTGGGATGGTGGACCACTCTCCACGGTGGCTAAGGGTCTCTTGGAGCGTGCTGCCAGCAAGCGACTGTGTTCCGCCAGGGCAACCGTCTCGGGGGAGGGCATGATACCCAACCCCTCGGCCAGCCGCGCCTGAAGAGTCGCATACACCTGCAAGGCAGCAGTCGTATCGCCTTGTGCCAGGGCCGCACGCATGAGCCGCCGATAGGCCTCTTCCGCGAGCGGATCAAGCGTCACCCAGCGTGTGAGGGTGGCCCGAGCCTCCTCCCATTTCCCAGACATTTCTTGCAGGGAAGAAAGTCGATCCAGCAGAGCAAGCAGTCGTAGATGCCAATGGCGTTGCTGTTGTTCACGCCATTCATCAAAAGGAGCACCGTCACCCAACCAGAATCCATCCAGGAAAGGGCCACGCACCAGGGTAAGGGCATGCTGATACTGCGTCATCAGAACAGTTTGTTGTGCCTCGGACACGGACAGGGAGTGCTTTTGCACCTGCTGATAGACCTGTTGCACCGTTCTCAAATCGAACTCCAAAGGAGCCTGGGGGTTGAGACCGAGGAGATCGTGTTCATGGAGAAGATAGCGCTGCTTCCCAGGAGCGCTTTCAGTATCGACGAGGAGCCTGCGGAGAGACCCGAGTGCAGTGCGTAATGCAATGCGGCCCACCTCGGGTTTGCTGTCAGGCCAGAGGAAAGCAGCAAGCTTGCCGCGAGAGTGCATCCCGTCTTCGACCGCAAGATAAAGAAGCAAGGCCTGAGCTTTGCGTAAGGGAAACGTGAGGCGACTGCCGTCAAGAAATATATCAGGTGAACCAAGCACGGACAGTTGTAACAGGCTCATAGCATGCTCTCTTCATGGAAGACACCAAAGAGGTGGACTGACTGAAAGAGAATGATTCCTGGTACTGAATTGATAGGAAAAATCCTACCACACCGTCTTGCGAAAAGTCAACAGAAAGAGCATGCATAGGAAGCTTCTCTGGCAAGAGTCAGCTTGAAGAGGACGGCGCTCCTTCATTACGACGCTCATATCGCTTTCATTACGCCTCCTGTGTATACTCGCAACATAGAACAGACCTGCTCCCTTCCGAGAAAGGAGCAGGACACAGAAAGGGGTGACCAAAGTATTCGGAGCGAAACCTGCCCGCCAAGAGGGCCCGGAGGAACAAAACAAGCTAACTCGCTCTGGAAAGACGCTTTGTGAATCATGCGTGTGAGATGAAAGAGGTGACTGAGTCCCTTTCGCATCATGGGTACTTGTACCGAAAATACACTATAAGCGCCTTTGTATCTTAATATATGTTTCGCTCGAAATGATGCGGTGACTCCAATAGACGTACACCACCAAGTGAAAGAAAGGAAATCATCATGGCTGGATTATCTCATTCGGCGGAAAGAACAATCGTTCTTGTCCACGGGGGCTTCGTGGACGGTTCTGGTTGGGAGAGCCTGTATCAGATACTAAAGAAAGATGGCTACCGTGTCGCCATCGTCCAGAATCCGACCCTATCGCTGGCCGACGATGTCGCCGCAACCAAGCGCATTATTCACGCGCAGAACGGCCCGGTGCTTCTCGTAGGCCACTCCTACGGAGGAGCGGTGATCACCGAAGCCGGCAACGATCCACAGGTCGCGGGGCTTGTATATATCGCAGCCTTTGCCCCTGACAAGGGCGAGTCCGTGGCCACGCTTATCCAGGATCCACCACCTGGCGCACCCGTGCCCCCGATCCTGCCGCCCCAGGACGGCTATCTGTTCCTCGACAAGGCCAAGTTCCCTGCCGCATTTGCGGCTGATGTGGATGAAGAAAAGGCTGCATTCATGGCCGATTCCCAGGTCCCGTGGGGTGTGGGAGCTCTGAGCGGCACGATCAGCGAGCCGGCGTGGAAGACCAAGCCGAGCTGGTACCTGGTCGCTACCGATGACAAGATGATCCCACCACCCGCCCAGCGTTTCATGTCCAAGCGTACAGGTTCGACAGTCATCGAGATAGCGGGCAGTCACGCGATCTATGTGTCGCAGCCAGATGCGGTGGCGGCGCTCATCGAAAAAGCCGTCGAAGGAGTTGAGGTGGCGGCGAACTAAGCTCGGCACCACCGCGTGATCGTCCACATGGTGACAAAGGCCTCATCGCGGGTTGCAGTCGATATGAGGAGGCACAGGTTCGTTTCGGCATCCCATTAATTCATGGGCATGTCGCCCAACAAGGGGTTCCAGTCGAGGTCTCCGCTTCGCGGGGTCCCGATTGAACCTGGGTAGCCGGAGCGCACCTGCTCCATGACTGTCTCTGAACAGGAGGAAACATTAGTCAGGCTAGCTACGACGATCAGAAACAAGTTATTAGCAGAAAGACACTAGATCCTTGTCATTCGTCTCGTATCATGGCCGTTTTCTGCCATGATTAATGAACTGCTCGGTAGTACGGCGCATCAGACGGCGGTAGGGAAGGTTTACCAAGTATTCGGTCTGAAATCTTCTCGGCCATCATCATTACTGGTGCGTTCAAGTTGCCGGTGACGACTCTCGGCATGATCGATGCGTCGACGATCCGCATGCGGTGCACCGATTTCACCCTTGCCTCGCTGTCGACGACGGCCTCCGCGTCAGCGCCCATACGGCAGGTACCGCATGGGTGATACGACGTGCCAGTTCTTTGCCGAATGAACGTCTCGATCTCGCTGTCGCTGATCACCTCGGGACCCGGACGAAGTTCTTGCCCACGATATGTATCCCAAGCGGGCTGGCGTATCATCGTTCGCGCCAGTCGAACGCCATCGACGAGATCCTTCCTGTCAGGCCTCGCTTCCAGATGATTGAAGACGATCGAGGGTGGGTCTGCCGGGTTTGCCGATCTCAGCGTGACTTCACCGCGACTCTCCGGCCGCGAAAGATCCATCCAGCATTGAAAGCCAGGGATTGGGACAAGCTTGCCGTTGATTAACTGGCGCGCCAGCGGAAGGAATTCGTACTGCATATTGGGGAAAGCGACATCGTCGCGGGTGCGCAGGAACGCTCCCGTTTCAAAGAAGTTGCTTGTGCCCAGGCCTTTCTTCCTCAAGATCCAATCGGCGCCCAGCTTGACCCGCCCAAACGTACTCAGTTCCGAAGTGAGCGAATCCTCGTCGTTGGTCGTGTATTGCACATCAACACCAGGGTGATTTTGGAGGTGACGACCGACCTCGCGCACATCTGCTACCACATCAATACCATGCTTGCGCAGCTCATCGGCGTCTCCGACACCGGAGAGCATCAACAGTTTGGGCGTATTGACAGCGCCAGCGCAAAGGATCACCTCCCGTTCGGAAGTGATTACACGCGAGTTTCCGTTCTCAGCAATCTCGATCCCGCGTGCCTCGCCATGCTCGATGACGATCCTCTTGACAAAGGTATTTTTCATGACGTGGAGGTTTGGCCGCCCGATTGCAGGAGAGAGATACGCACGCGCAGAACTCCAGCGGAGCCCTTTATGGATAAATGCCTGGGCAACGTGGATCCCTTCCTGTTTATATCCGTTGTGGTCTGGCGTGAGAGCGAAGCCTGCTTGTTCTCCGCCACGCAAGAATGCGTCATAGAGTTTGTGTTCTGCCCGACAACGGCTGATCTGCAGCGGTCCGTCGCCGCCACGCCACTCGTTGGCTCCGTCAGCGAACGTTTCCATCTTGCGAAAGTACGGCAAGCAATGGGCATAGTCCCAATCCGGCAGGCCATCATCTGCCCAACCGTCATAATCCATCGGATTGCCGCGGTTGTAGATCATGGCGTTGATTGACGACG
>WNGP01001931.1_pt1 | contig 17244 bp, 13 predicted proteins | sample 5407671 | NCBI WGS metagenome assembly WNGP01 (sample SAMN13153381, study PRJNA577476) | soil metagenome | isolation source: 40 cm soil or saprolite under Garry oak tree replicate 2 | place: USA:California | collected 2016-06-15 | reverse complement strand
AGTAGACATGGTAGTGTGCCCCTTTGCTTTCATGGAGTTCCAGCGGATGGGTTCGTGTTCGTTCAGTTTAGTCTCCATTATAACTGAGTGGAGCGAATTTGTCGAGTATACATAGCAGGCTGATAAATGCCCATACGTTACCTTTTTGCTTAAAGAAAGATATCTGTAAACGAATTCGCTATTTCATACTGACCTCCCAAGTCATAGCAATTTTATGCAGTTATGCGGATTTTAAAAAATGTTGGCACATCGCTAAAATGTTGCAGAATCTTAACAAATGCTACATTTTTAACAAATTTTCGCAAATTATCTTGATTTTAACTTTTGTTCTGGTATACTTTCCATAGAAGTTGCATGAACGGCCAAAGAGCCAGGAGCAAAAGGAACCCATAGGAGCAGCGGTCCTGGATGGACTCTACTAAATGGTTTTAGCTCGGGAAGGAAGTCTACATGAGCAGGCGAATCCTGTTTACTGCTGAAAAGAATCGTGTGCTTGTTCCTGTTGGCGAGCCTTGCCCTTTTGGATGCCGCTATTGCTATACACGAAACGGCGAGGTAGGACTTGCACGTGTCAAGGCCGAAGACATTCTTTCCCGTTTCCAGCAGTTTGCCGATGAGACAGAGTTCGAGACGATTCAACTCGGCTATGATGGCGATCCATTTGCCCGCCGTGAGCGCGGCATAGCGATGCTCAAACAGTTGGCGAGGATGGGTAAGCATATCAACTTTAGCACGAAAGCATTAATTGAAGGCTCCATCCTGGACGCTCTGAGCGATATTCGTTGCTACATGCAAACAGTGGGCACGACACTAAGTGCGCTGGTTTCTCTCAGTTGCTGGGATTCTGCTCCTGCTGTGGAGCCTCACACACCTTCCCCATATGAGCGAATGCTGACGGTTGCGAATCTCAAACGTATCGGTATTCCTGTGTTCATAGCAGTGCGGCCAGTGTTACCGGATATCCCTGATAGCGAATATGAATGCATCGTGGATGAAGGAATCCGCGCAGGATGCGAGGGATTTATTCTGGGACCGCTCTACGCCGACACAGATGGGCGGTATGTGCGTTTCATTCCACCAGCAGTCCTTGAGAAGGTTCCCAGCAGTACGAAGAGTGTATCCTGGTCTGCCCATGCGCCGATGTGGACGCGTTACGAAGATGCAAATCGGCTCCGAAGGCTACTTCGGATGATCAAGGAGAAGGAAGGGCGCACTTTTCTTTCATCAGCGGATGCTGTAGCTTTTGTTCATCAAGCAATGCCAACAAGGTAAAGCTGCAACCTGAATGTTAATCAATAGCCACTGCTCGTTTGTTTTTTTCTTCCTAATACTGGCAAAGCCAGATAAACAGCGATACAAAAGAGGTGGTAAACGCTATGCAATTGACACAGCCTCCAAAACGGTTGGGAGGGATGGACGCACGAGCGGAGCGTCCTGTGGTCCTCGTGATTGACGACCAACCTGCCATCCTAGATATGCTTGACTATACGCTCGCTCTTCAGGGGTATCAACCAGTCTGTATCGCGAACGGGCAGGAAGCGTTAGAGTGGATAAAGAACACGCTACATAGAGGACGGTATCCTATGGTTATACTCCTCGACCTGCACATGCCTGTGATGAACGGAACAGGGTTTTTAGCGAGCCTGCACGCTCAGTGGGATGCCCCTGTACCGATTCCCCCAGTCATTCTTCTCACGGTGGATAAGAGCGATCACAGTCACCTGGGCTGCAATGACGTTCTTATCAAGCCTTTCCGCATCCGCGATCTCTACGAGAAACTGAGACTAGTAGTCAGTCCAGATTGTTTTGATGCTGGAGAGCGATCAGGAGTATCGTTGGAGATAGAGCGCCACGAAAGGATGCAACGATGAATAGTGCGCTCAACCTCACTTGCTCGGAATTGAAACCAGGAATGGTGGTTGTGTACTTATTGCGGGCGAACCAGCTTCCAAAACATCCTGAAAAGGAATGGCGAGGGAAGATAAAGAAAGTGTATCCGTCGATCGATGAGGTGGAGGTAGAAGTACTGAGTGAAGGATATAAGGGGGATGAGGAACGAGTGCACTTTGAGCAGATTGTTAGAGTGGAAAGCGAGGAGGAGCAGTAAGTAGAAGGAACTTGCATCATGGTATCGCGCAATCACTATGTTGCTACTGGCTATGTTTACGATAGGAACACAGATAGATTTTTATTGATCCGGCACAAGAAGTCGGGGAAATGGCTAGCGCCTGGAGGGCATCTTCATGGGGGGGAGGAGCCTCATAAGGGCGCCCAACGAGAACTATTCGAAGAAATTGGGGTTGAAGGCCGACCACTCAACCTGCTCGAAACGCCTCAAGTTGAGACACAAGCTACGGCCCAGCTCCCTACTCCATTCTGTATCTTATTTGAGAAAATTTCCGCGGAGATGGAGGGTGAAGAGCACATGCATATCGATTTCGTTTATGTCGTAGAAATAAATCTTTCTCAAACACTTACCCTACGCTCTGAGGAAATATCACTTGCAAAGTGGGTTGCTTCAGAGGATATTGATCACCTGGATACCTATGAGAATGTAAAACAAGTTTGTCGAGCTATAAGTTCTATCAGTAAAGGCCGGAAAACTCGGGAAATAGGATGAGCGGTTCACACTTACCCTGCCTTACCATTTTCTTAAGATAGCCAGAATACCGCTCGTGGTGTATACTGTAAGTCATTATCAGATTATCGTGTGATACCGCTATCTATGTTTTACGAGTTAGTCATCATCCATGAGTTGTATTGGTACTGCTGGTCATGTGGACCATGGGAAGTCTACCCTCGTCAAGGCGTTGACAGGCATTGATCCTGATCGCCTGGCGGAGGAAAAAGAACGGGGCATGACGATCGACCTTGGCTTTGCCTGGCTCAAGCTGCCGGGCGGGCGTGAGGTGAGTATTGTCGATGTACCTGGTCATGAGAGCTTCATTAAGAATATGCTGGCAGGTGTTGGTGGCATCGATGCAGCTTTGCTGGTGATTGCCGCCGATGAGGGAGTTATGCCCCAGACCCGCGAGCACCTCGCGATTCTTGACCTGCTGCGCGTGCCGCGAGGTATCGTAGCCCTGACCAAGGCCGACCTTGTGGACGCAGAATGGTTGGAGCTGGTGCGTGAGGAGGTGGCGGAATACCTGCTGCCAACTACCCTGGCGCATGCACCCATTATCCCCGTCTCCGCATATACCGGGCAAGGCCTGCCGGAATTGCTCACGCACCTGGAGCAGATGCTCAACGAATCACAGGAGCGGCAGAACATCACTCGCCCGCGCCTGTCCATTGACCGCGTCTTCAGTCTGACAGGTTTTGGTACCATTGTCACCGGAACTCTGCTCGATGGGAGTTTTAAAACCGGGCAGGAGGTTGAGATACTGCCGCAAGGTCTCAGGACGCGCATTCGCAATCTCCAGACCCACCAGCACAACGTCGAGGTCGCGCAGCCGGGCAGCCGGGTCGCCATCAATCTTGCCAATATCTCGCGTACGGCTCTCTCGCGTGGCAACGTCGTTGCCTTGCCGGGGCAGTTACGCACAACTATGCTGGTCGATACGCATATCTCCTTGCTGGCCGATGCTCCCCGTCCACTGGCACACAATACACTGGTGGATTTCTACAGCGGGTCACAGGAAGTGCCAGCGAAGGTGCGACTACTCGATGTGGAAGAGTTACAGCCTGGGCACAGCGCCTGGGTACAGCTGCGTTTGAGCCAGCCTTGCGTTGTGGCACGGCGGGATCGCTTCATTTTGCGCATACCCTCACCCAGTACCACCATTGGTGGTGGTGAGGTGGTCGATATCCAGCCGCGCTACCACCGTCGTTTCCAGCCAGCCATCTTGAGCCGGCTCGCCACGCTTGAATACGGCGCACCGGAAGAACTGGTACTGGCCACTTTAGATAGACGTACACGTAGTACAGGGACCCCTACACAATTCATAGCGCCGGCATCCAATGCTCCCAAAACGAATACCCCTCAATCCAACACGTTTACTAAAGGGAAAGGACTGATTGGCTACGAATTAGTGGACATCGTTAAACAGAGCAATCTGGCTAAAGATGTGACGCTGGAAACATTGGAGACGTTGTTATCAGAAGGGAGGGTGCGACGAGTAGGTACGTTATGGTTTGCACAGCCTGTCTGGGAAGCGCTGGTAGAGGAGACTATCCGGCTGCTGGGGGAACAGCACCGGCAATACCCGCTGCGCAGTGGTCTTCCAAAAGAAGAATGGCGAGCGCGCCTGAATCTTTCTCCTAAGATGGCGGGAGAAATATTTGCAGCGATGCAGGCAGAAGGTGTAGTTTCAGAGGCCGTGATTACGACTACGGGCAGCTTCATTCGTCTATCCAATTTCGAGCCACGTTTTAACAGTGCACAACAGCAAAAAGTGGCGCAGTTACTACAACGCTTCCACGAGAATCCCTATACTCCACCTGGACGTGCCGATGTGGAGGCAATGGTTGGTACTGAAGTACTGGGAGCATTGTTAGAGCAAGGACAAATAGTGAAAATAGGGGATGCAGTACTATTTTTGCGGGAGACTTATGATGAGGCGATAGCCACATTGATTCAGTATCTACGTGAGCATGGGAAAATGACCGTGGCGGAAGCAAGGGACGTATTGGGGGCAACGCGCAAGTACATCTTGCCACTACTGGAACATATGGACGCGCTAAAACTAACAAGGCGGATGGGCGATGAACGTGTACCCGGTACTATGGTACTGTAAATCAGCCTGTAAGAAGATATTCCATTCTGTCACAGAATACGTTACAATAGTGGGGCGAAAACTGGTCAATGGCGCAAGATATTGTGCCTACATGGAGAAAGGGCGCACATCGCGTTCCAATGAGAACTATGCAAACCGAAGTTTTGGGTGAGCGATACAAATTACAGGATCCAATCGGCCGGGGTGGTATGGCCACTATTTATCGTGGCCAGGATCTGCGTATGGATCGCGTCGTAGCGATCAAAGTCTTGCGCGAAGTCTACAGTACCGATCCAAAGTTTGTGACGCGCTTTCAGCGTGAAGCGAAAGCAGCATCGGCACTGCAGCATCCCAACATAGTGCAGGTCTACGATTATGGCCAGACCGATGGCAACTACTTCATCGTGATGGAGCTGGTAGAAGGAACAGACCTGCGCCGCTATCTGCGTTCGCGTGGTGTCCTCGCTGTGGATCGCGCCATTATCATCGCTCACGACGTTGCGCTTGGATTGGGAGCCGCCCACCGGCGCGGTATCGTTCATCGTGACGTGAAGCCGCAAAATGTCCTGGTCGGGCGCGATGGCTCTATCAAGCTGACCGACTTCGGTATTGCCAGCGTCTACAAAGATATCAATGCTGAACGTCTCACGACCACCGGCATGACACTGGGCACGGTACAGTACTACGCACCTGAGCAGGCTCAGGGGGAGATCGTGAGCCCTGCCGCCGATGTCTACGCGCTCGGTATCGTCATGTATGAGATGCTGACGGGGCGCACTCCTTTTGATGGAGACACGCCCGTAGCGGTAGCCATGCAGCATATCCAGGACCTGCCAACGCCACCCAGCCACTTCAATCCCAATATTCCCCCGGCATTGGAAGAGATCATCTTGCGCTGCCTGGAGAAAGCGCCGGAGATGCGCTACAGCGATGGCAGCGCGCTTGCGCGGGCACTGGAATTGCTGGGAGATCCAGAAATGGACGAGGTATTACCTGGCACAGTGACACCAGGGCTGCAAACAGCGACAAATGTTCCGAACTACGTGAACTATGCCGACGGCAGCATGGCCAGCGGAACTCAGCGTCCTTCCATCTCATCGCCAAACAACGGGATGGGCGCTTCTGCTTTTAATCACCAGGGCAATAATATGTCGCGTTCACCTGATCCGCTGGTACTTCCTCATCAGCAGCTCTACAACGCCCCGCTCGAGTCTTCTACCGGCTATGGAACCAGGCCGCGCCCTAATGCTGTACCCCACGATCAACGTGACTCACGTTTCGCAGGCATTATCACCGTACTTATCTTACTCGCAACCTTACTACTACTAGGTTTTAGTATATACCTGGCAGCCGAACTGGGTTTTATTCATATCCCAGGCATCGCTAACCCAAATCCGACTTCAACTAATACTGTCCTACAATTTCCGGTACCAGATTTAAGAGGATTAACATATCAAGACGCGTTAACAAAAGCTAAGGCTAATGGCTTTAACTTGAAGGTTACCGATGGCAATACTACGGGGGTTGTAATAAATCAAGACCCGAACCCTTCCGCTTTGGCTCCTAAAGGTACGCCTATTCAGGTCAAGCTTGCTGTGACGCACCAGACAGTAGTGATACCCGCTGGCTTAGTGGGCGAACCACTGAGCGTAGCGGAGCAAATTCTTACTAATGATGGTATTCCGTATAGTTTACAGCCGGATAGAACTGACACAAATAGACCCGCAAATACTGTGTCGAGAGTAAGTCCTCCCAGCGGTACGTCGATTCCCAAGGGACAGAGCGTCATTCTCTACGTGGTGAACTATACTAACGGTACGCCCACGGTGACACCGGAGCCGACAGCCACCGCGACGTCACGGCCATCACCCACCGCGACGTCACGGCCATCACCCACCGCGACACCCACCGCGAAGCCAACCGCAACGCCGACTTCGACGCCAATCGTGACGCCAACCGCAACGCTAATACCGTGATCCTTCGCCCGCAAGCGGACCTATGATCACAAAGCCGTCAATATTTCTGGTTCACCATCAGTAATCGCAATTGTATGCTCAAACTGCACTGAGCGCTTGCCATCAGCCGTACAGACGGTCCAGCGATCAGAGCGCACTCGTGTCTCAGGTCCGCCCGCGTTTATCATTGGTTCGATGGTAAAAACCATGCCGGGCCGCAGCTTCATGCCCGTACCTTTTTGGCCGAAGTGAAACACGTATGGTTCCTCATGCAGCGAACGGCCAACGCCGTGCCCGGTATATTCTCGCACCGTGGAATAGCCATGTTCCTCGGCGTATACCTGGATTGCCGCGCCAATATCGCCCAGGTGGTTACCGGGGCGCGCCTGCTCGATGCCCAGTTCCAGGCAGCATTTGGCTACATCCATCAAGCGCTGTGACTCGCTATCTATCTTTCCAATAGGAAATGTCACACATGAATCTCCGACCCAGCCGTTGTAGTGGACACCAATGTCGATGCCGACGATATCGCCATCGCGCAGTCGATCTCTGGAGCTTGGAATACCATGACAGATGACATCGTTGATGGCGGTGCATATAGTGGCAGGAAAGGCGGGAATAGCGGAACGTCCCTGTTGCGCGGGCAACGCTCCATAGCCTTTGTAGCTGGGAATGGCCCCTTTACTGCGAATATATTCTTCAGCAATTTTATCGATTTCGGCGGTCGTAACACCTTGTACCAGGTGCGGGCGCAGCACTTCATATGTCTCGGCAACGATGCGTCCCGCCTTGCGCAACTGCGCGATCTGTTGTTTTGATTTCAAAATGACCATAGTCTGTTTATACCTTTGCCGTCTTGTATCAATAGCCCAAACGCTATCTCAAACAGTTAGATAAATCTCCTTTATCTTACCGCATTCATGCAAGTTCTTGCGCAAACTCATTCACCAGTTGCGTTTACTATTCACAGGATACTCTGTTTATTTTTTCCCTTGCTGGTGGGTATCATTCAGCATACCTGCAAGGGTTACCTGCTGATATCCAGTCATAACTTGCCTCCTTCGGAGGCGAACACAAGGGAGAGAGGAGTTTGCTGGGGACACCCCAGACCCCGGCAGGAGGCTTCGCCCCCTGCACCCCTGAGTTCTGACTGCATGTCAGTTACCTGTTCCCCAGGTAGGGTCCATTACTATGGATGGCGCGATGCGCCAGGGGTGGACATCCATGGTAGCGGCTGCCCTGTGGCCTTGTATTTCGGAGAAAATGTATGCAACGGAATATTAGACGCAACCTCCTATTTGTTGTAAGCGCTGTCCTACTGATCGGAACCAGTTTAATCGCTGTTCACCTGTCAGCCCGCGCAGACCTCAACCAGCGTGTCACCCTCAAGGGTCAATTTGCCCCACTTGTGCAACAGGCACACCTTCTACAGGCTACTGATGCCAATCAGCAACTAAATCTCTCCATTGGTTTAAAGATACGCAACCAGGCAGACCTGGACAGCCTGTTACAGGCCATGTACGATCCGCAATCAGCACAGTATCATCAATACCTGACACCTGATCAGTTCAACCAGTTATTTGCCCCTACATCCGACCAGGTACAGCAAGTGGTAAGCTTCTTACAAAGTCAGGGGTTGGCAGTTACCGGCATTGCCCCCAATAACCTGCTCATCGACGCTACCGGTATTGTGGCCCAGGTACAAAAAGCCTTTGATACGCAGATCAATACTTACCAATCAGGAAACCATACTTTTTATGCGAATGCAACAGCGCCCAGCATTCCGGGCTCAATCAATCAACTGATTACCTCCATAAGCGGATTAGATAACAGCGTACAGTATTATCCTCTCTATCAACGTGCGCACACGTATCCTCAAGCCATACACGCACAATACACGCAGCAGCATTCAATCCAACGGAGCCTGATCACTCACTTCGCAGGACCGGGTAGTGGCTATGGACCAAAGGACCTGGCAGGCGGCTATGATATCGCGCCATTGAAAAACGCTGGCAACCTGGGAGATAACCAGACGGTAGCTCTTTTTGAATTGGATGGTTATCAATCAAGCGACGTTGTCCAGTATCTTCAAAACTACAACCTGGGCAATCCAAGTATTACGAATGTACTTGTTGATGGGTTTAATGGTTCGGCCGGACAAGGAGCGATTGAGGATCAGTTAGATATCGAGGTTGTAGCAGCTATAGCCCCTCATGCTAATCAGATTGTCTACGAAGGCCCTAACACTACGCAGGGACTAAACGATACCTATAACAAGATAGTGACCGACAACAAGGCGCAGGTCGTCTCCACCAGTTGGGGGCTCTGTGAAACGAGCAGCGGTGTCCCTGAATTGCAAACACTCGATACTATTTTCAAACAAGGGGCAGCCCAGGGCATCTCCTTCTTTGCTGCCTCGGGCGATTCTGGAGCCTATGACTGTAGCGATACCAATCTGGCGGTTGATTCACCTGCCAGCGATCCCTACGTCACCGGCGTTGGCGGCACCAACTTGCAATTAAATGCCGGGGCTTATGGCAGCGAGTCAGTCTGGTCAAACCCTAATAGCACCACCCGCGGCCCGAAAGGCGCAGGAGGAGGCGGTGGTCTCAGCAATACCTTTAAGCAGCCGAGCTGGCAGACTGGCCCCGGTGTACAGAACCCATATAGTAACGGCTTTCGTGAGGTACCCGACGTTACTGGAGACGCCGATCCTGCGACTGGCTATGCTATGTATTGCACAGTAACCAATGCGGGATGCCCCTCCACCGGCTGGATCAGCGTTGGAGGCACCAGCGCAGCAGCCCCACTTTGGGCAGGCAGCACAGCTCTCATCAATCAGTACTTGCAAGCCCAGGGCAAGAAGGTTATTGGCTATGCCAACCCTGCACTTTATGCTCTCTTTAACGTACATCCACAATTTCCGGCCTTCCATGATATCACCAAGGGAAACAACCTTAATTATCCAGCCGTAACCGGCTACGACCTGGCAAGTGGTATTGGTTCGCCGGATGTCTATAACATGGCCCGTGACTTCGTCACCCTTTCAGTTGGCGGCACGCCGACCCCGACCCCAACCAGTACACCAACGCCAAACCCGACGCCCAACCCGTCACCGACGCCAACCAAGACGCCAACGCCTCCACCTCTGCTTATTCAAAATGGTGATTTTGAGAATGGACATGCTCCCTGGCAGGAATCATCTACGAAGGGGTACCAGCTAGTTGACCCATCGAACTCGAATACTGGACAGTATAGTGCCTACTTTTGTGGGTATCCTGGTTGCGATGATCGTCTCTGGCAGAGCTTTACTGTTCCTGCCAACTACACAAAAATTACGGTGACCTACTGGTGGTACTCGGATACGAACAAGACAGTTAAACAGTGCCTTGATAACTTTGTCAGCCAGCTTCAAAGTAGCACCGGAACTCCTATCCGTATCATGCAGCAGAACTGTAACACGAATGTAACGAATAACTGGGTACAGGAGAGCTTCGACGTTTCAAGTAGTCTTGCCGGCTACAAAGGCAAACAGGTCACTCTCTTCTTCCGGGCCACCAACGCCCCGGGATTGCCTCAAACCTCAGACTTCTTCGTAGATAGTGTTGTGATAACGGTGCAGTAAAAGTGAGGGGCTCAGCGGCTTGCAGCCGCTGAGCCCCTCACTTTTACTGTGGTTTTCTCCCCCAAACCGTGAGGTAGTACCAGAGGGCGTAAAAATCCTTCATCATCATTTCGATCAACATTTGCTGGTATTTCTGATCCGCTTCCTCTTGCGTTATGACCCCCATTTTCACCAGGAACGGCTGGACGAGCTTGAAGGCAATTACGCAATTTTGATACATGGGTTCATGCGCTTCCGTCCATATAGAGAAATCTATGGCATAAGCCTTATGATCGATATCCTGGCAGCCGACCTCATGCAGTAAACGGCTCAGGACGGGTGTGATGCCAAAGTTTCGCCCGTCAGGGGCGGACATGAGTCCAGCCTTCCGGGTTGCGCGAAAGGTCAGGGTCGTCCACTCCTCAAAGGCAGAGCTGTTGGTTGTGCCAGGCTCATCGAATTCCGTCAGACGGATAATGCCTCCGGGACGTGTGATGCGCATACACTCATCAATCAGCTTCGGCCAACTTGCGGCGGGCATAAACCCGACGAGAAAGCGAGCATTGACGAGGTCAAAGCTGTTATCGGGAAAAGCAAGCGGCTTGAGCGCGTCCATGACCTGGAATTGGGCATTGTTCAATCCCTGGGTCCATGCCTGGGCCCGGGCATACTCGATCATCGTGCGGCTGATATCTACCCCCACGACCTCGACCTTGGGATACGTGTAGGCCACATCAAGGACCCATCCACCGGGGCCAGAGGCGATATCAAGGATATTATGCATGGTTGAAACGTCGTCTCGCTCTGGGAAAAGCCCACCCATACCCTGGGTGATGAGGCGATCTTGCTTCATTAAGCGGGCCATTTCCGTACCACTTTCGGCGTCCAGGATATACGTGTTTCCGTTTCGTGGGGGATCGCTTGGCATCAAAAGGCTCCTCTTAGGGGAGTAGCACTCCCGTTTTCACTCAAACAGCGTCAGAGGCAACTCGGTGGGGGGAGACAGCTATCTTCTCCCAATCACATTTGTGTTTAGTTGACTGTATTATACAGGAATGAGGGTTGTGCTGCAATACCCTGCAAATATGCCCTTTTTAACTTTGTGGAAACAGCTCAATGTCCGATAGCCTTTAACGCTCAGGCCGTCTGACGAAGTAATAGAGTACTGCACCAAGTAAAGGAGCAAAAAGAATAACCACAAGTCCCATTGATTTGTCCACTATGGTACAGGATGATATAATTGCATTCACATTATCCTCTTCCATTTTAAGAACGTATACCAGTGCGAGAGGCGAGTAAACGGACAGATGCGCATAAAACTCACGATTCTGCTCCTCACACTTGTGGTGCTAATAGGACTCTCTGGAAGTTATGTCGTAGGTGGACTGCAGGCTTACACCCGCTACCAGCAGAGTAGTTTTGCTAATCAAGAACACTGTGGGGGTCAACCGCCTGTCCATATTTGTGTACACGCACCGGCGATGATCTTCAGCGCCTTTTACCCCTCCTATGTTGCTAACCAGTCTCCGCTCTTTACTTTTGACTATAGCAGCAGCAGCCCAATAGAACTGGTGATGAGCGTGAGTATTGTTGGATTGAGCCAGGTGCAGTCGCAGACCATTAATGCTACCACCAATGTGCAGTCAGTCAGTATCATTCCTCCCTTGATTAGCCAGAACTTTCATAAACTGACGACCGAGTATCGTACTTCGCTGCATGTGCAGGTTACAGATACAGTTAAGCGACTGTATTATCTCAACGATATTCCTTTGTTGCTCCATTCGCGCTGGTTGATGCAGTGGGAAGCGGTCAACCGCCTGAAGATCGGCGCATGGATTACCCCTAACGATCCTGCCATTGGAGCGCTGGTCCTCAAAGCTGCCAGGCATTTATCTTTGGAGCCCCCGCCTGTTCCGCAGGCTATGGTTGGGTACAGTAAAGCGAACAGTAAGGAGGTCATTGCGCAAGTCGACGCGATTTATGACACCCTGCGCCTTGATTATAGCATTCGTTATCTCCAGGCAAGCGTGCCTTATAGTGGTCCCGGCAGCAGCAATGCCGCAACCCAAAATATCAAACTGCCGGCAGAAGTTTTGCAACAACATAGCGGCATGTGTATTGAACTGACCCTTTTGCTGGCATCAGCGGTAGAACGCATAGGATTACATGCCGAGGTTGTCATTACACCTGGTCATGCATTTCTCGGCGTTGCTGTTACACCCGACGATAAACATTTTGAATACTGGGACGCTGTACAGGTCAATGACAACATAGCGGGAGATTCTACCAACATAGTGACCGATGAGGCTTACTTGCAAAACATGCAGCAGCATACCATCGTGGATATTATTTTAATAAGTGATGCACGCAATGCAAACATTGAACCGATGCTGTAGTGGGGGTGCAGGGGTCTCCCTTTGCCTTCCTCCTTTCCCAAAAAGGTCAGTTGCAGATGCTTTAGTGAACGATTAAATGGATAAAGAGAGGAGAATACGACGACGAGCAATGTAGATTTTCCAACCTGGTTCAGCTTTGGCTGCTACAGTGGACTGGCATGTTGCATGTTCGCTATCGCTGTCAACGCACTGTATACCACGTTGCGGAAACGAGGGACGACACGGCAACTTGCCGGTGCTATCGTCACCTGCGTCACCTCTGCATTGTTGTTACTGCTTGCCCTTGCCTGGTACGATATGCGCTTCAGCATTGAGCAGGCTGTAATTTCCGTTGCAGAAGTCGAGGTTGTGCTTGTCTATGTAGCTCTCTTTGGCTGGTTCTTGCCGCTGAGTGTCACTGTATCCTACTGTCTTTTTTCCTTGCCACGCACCTCAACAACTTCGGTACATATTCCGCATCCAAAACGTACCCGCACCACGCGAGCCAATGCCCTTACTGCCCTCAACCTTCCAAGGCATCAACCAGGCGTAGTCGCCCCCTTTGTCTTTGGTGAAGATATCCCCTGGGGGTGGCTTGTTTATCGTGGTGGTCGTTTCCAGGGGCAGCGACTGGAATTGAAGCGTACAGTAGTCACTATCGGTCGTGAAGAGAACAACGATATCTGGTTGGATGATGATATGGCTTCACGTAATCATGCTGAACTGGCCTGGGATGGGGAACGTGCGTACATTACCGACTGTGACAGCCTGAATGGTGTGCTGCTCAACGGGCGACGTATTCGCGGTTCTGCCCTTATCAATCCGGGCGAACTGTTAGAGATTGGGGGACATCGCTTTCTCTTTGAAAAAGCTGAACAAACCGGTACTGCTAATGAGCAAGATGATCCTCTATTACGGCATGTCTGGCATTCTTCCGCCAGCATGTCTACTGACAGCGAGAACTTGTCTATCACCCGGCCGCCGGGGGAGGGGACCTATGTTGAGCAGAGCAAAGGCGATACGCCTTTGACGTCAGGCGGCACAAATTTCATAGAGTCGCAAGTTACTGCGCAACTGAGCTTCGTCTCATCATCACCTCAAGCAGTCGATTTGAGCGGTGTGTTTATGATCCGAGATGGTGAGAGGGCGGGAGAGAGCTTTGTACTGGATCGCCCCGTCCTTACTATCGGGCGGGATTCTGAGAGTGATATTGTCATCAACGATACTTCAATCTCGCGGCGGCATGTCGAGATCTTGTGCCGGTCCAATGGCATTTATGTGCAAGACCTGGCCAGCCGTAATGGTACAAGGGTCAACGATGAGCCATTACACGAACTCCACCTACTCGAGCCTGGCGATATTATCTATGTAGGAAGCATTCGCCTCGAGTATACTCTCGTCGAGCCACAACGAACTACACCATTACCGCTTTCCATCACACCGCCCCCGTTTGTAAGTGGTCCTTTACCATTACGTTTGCCGAGTAAGCCCCAGCAAAGGTAGGCCTATGCTCGTCATTTTCCCTATGTGATCACTTTGGTCAAGAGAATATACTGTTTTTTTCTTAGATATATGGTACAATGAATGTGTGGTTTAGGATGCAGTACCCTATGCATCCTATAAGGTAAGTAATTGCCCGGGCCCCGGTTTCGTTCCGCCATCCGGTATCTAGGAAGTAATTACCTGAGAACCACCGTCAGATATATTTCTATGTTAGAGGCTTTAACAAGTGTATACCTGCTCGATCGATCAAACCCTCTGAATTTAAGCAAACTGTAGGCGGAGCGAACATGAAAGAAGGGGAAATATCACCCATGATGTCCAATGAAGGATACCAGGACCGTATCCTCACCTGTCGTGACTGTGGTCAAGACTTTACATTTACTGCTGGCGAACAAGAGTTTTATGCCAGCCGCGGACTGACAAACACACCTGGCCGTTGCCCTAGTTGTCGTGCTGCCCGTCGTGGAGGGCAGTCTTCTGCCCCTCGCTCTCGTAGCAGTGAACATTATGAGACCACCTGTGCGACCTGTGGACGTCCAACCTCCGTACCATTTGTTCCTCGTGAAGACCGTCCTGTCTATTGTAGTGACTGCTTCCAGGCCCAACGGGCGGCACGCGGTTCTCGCCGTGATGAATACCGTAGTTATAGTGGTAGTAGCTATGGTAACGATAGTGGTTATGGTGGTGGCCGTGGTGGCCGTGGTGGTGGCCGCGATCGCCGCGATAATCGTGATTCTCGCTGGTAACCGATACTTTGTGATCACAAAAGGAAGACGAGCGAGCATGCGGTGATGCTGTATGCTCACTCGTCTTCCTTTTGTCGTTTTGCACCTTCCTTGTCTGCATATGCTATACTTGGAATAATGGGAATTGTACCTTCGGCAGGGAGGTCTTTATTTTATGATGCGGCTCCAAGCAGGCCAGTGGCCTCACTACACATATATTGTGCCAGAGATCTATACCAGGGCAAAGGTACGCCTCATTGGGTTAGGGAGTTATGCCCCGGCCGGCATCATTACCAATGAATTTTTTGCCTATATCTCTACACGCCTCGGTGACCCGCGTAGCGCTAATGACCTGGAGCGTGTGACAGGCCTGAGTACCCGTCATGTACGGACCTGTACCCTGGAACTATGCCGCAAAATGGCAGGCGATGATGCCCCCGGGCTGATTGCTGACTCCAAGGCCCCACGAGACGAGTCGCTGGTAGATATGGCCGTTATAGCTGCCCGACGAGCTCTCGCCAGTGCAGGCCGTGATGCCTCTGAAATTGATACGGTTATCGGAGCGTCTTCTTCAGATAACGACGCCTTTCCTACCATTGCCGGGCTGGTACAATTGCGCCTGGGATTGGGGCCGATACGCGCCACTATGCTCAAAGGAGCCTGTGCCTGCCAGACAGAAGGCTTTCAAACATGCGCCGAAGTGTTGGCCGCCAGTACTGCCAGGCTGGTACTGATGGTTACCTCCGAAGGATTGCTGCCTAATATTATGCATGTCCTGGACTGGAAGACAAGCTCTTTGTTCGGTGAGGGAGCATCGGCTTTCCTCCTGGAGCGAGGCGATGAGGATACCTATGTCATTAATGGCTCCGATGCGAATCAAGGGCCCTCGCTCTACTACCAGACCCCTTTACGCAAAGATGTGATCGAGATGGCGGAAGTTGATATAAAAATACAACAGCTTTTCAAGGATGGTAATGGGAAAGAACTCAACCAGGTACTTTCGCAATACCTGGTCGGTTACACCAAGATGAACGGCAAAGAAGTCTTCCGCGAAGCCCCTCGTGCCATGGCGGAGTCCGTCGATGTCCTCTGCCGTCATGCAGAACTGCCTCCCGACGAACTTGCCTATATTGTGCCGCACCAGGCCAACTCACGCATTACACGCCGTATGGGGGAATTGCTGATAAACGATTACGGTTGGCCCGATACGACTATGGACAAGCTTGTTGATAATTTCCGCTATTACGGCAATCTCTCTAATGCCAGCATTGCAACAGCCCTGGTTGAACTGCTGCGCCAGGGACGACTCCAGGACGGTCAATGGATGGCTCTGCCTGCGGTTGGTGGTGGTATGAATTATGGCTGCTGGCTTCTACGCTTCCATGAATTCAAGAATCTCGATGCCATCTTAAATCCCGTATAAAGCTGGTCAGGTTAAGTTCCTTTCATAGGTATAGAACACTTTGCCATCCCATTCGTACTCGGCCCCAACAAATGCGTCGCGTACCATCATCAGATCGGGCACGTATGCAGTTACGCTCTCTAAACCCATGGCGGCTGCCTTACGGCGCAGGTCATATGCAATCAGACTAATTGACTCGGTTGTACCATCAATATAGCCAATGGAGAGTTGTGACCCCTGGCGTCCACTGCGTGACTCCACAAGTGCCAACCCATCCAGGCGATCCCAACGACGCATGATATATACCTGCTGAGCCGATACTTTTGCCTCCAGCAAGTCATTAGTAATGGCGTAGGCCGTGAAAGCACAATAATACAGGCCACCTACAGCAGGGAAAATATTTGAAGCATTGAGGTAGTTGATAATGTCATCAAGGTCGGCTTTTGTTGCCAATTGTGGCCTCTCCAGACCATAGTCACGTTTAGCAGGTGTTGTTGCCGGCGTTGCTTTGAACAGTGCGAATGCCCCTACCTGGCGAAAGAAACCGCGTTCGATCAGCGAAACAGAAGCTGTATTGGTAGACTCCGTGATGAGCCCAGCACTGGTAGCTCCACGCTTCATAGCTTCTACCAGCTGTGCATTATGGAGAGCCGTGGCCAGTCCGCGATGACGAAAGGCCGGGTCAACTCGCATGCCCTCTAGCCAGGCATCCGTTTCGTTAAGCATTCGGATACGGCTTATCCCTACTGGTTGACCATCAATTGTGGCCACGAAGAGAACTCCATGCGGATCATGCAGCCACTCATCCCAAACAAACTCGATATAGTCGCCCCATTCCCATGTGTGGGCGCAAAATGCCAGCACTGCCGCGCGGTCCTCTGGCCGTGCTTCTCGAATTTCCAGGTAAGGCATAGTAAACTCCTAAATTGCCGTGTTCATTTCATACTCTTTCTTTCTTCTGT
>WNGP01001928.1_pt1 | contig 17249 bp, 17 predicted proteins | sample 5407671 | NCBI WGS metagenome assembly WNGP01 (sample SAMN13153381, study PRJNA577476) | soil metagenome | isolation source: 40 cm soil or saprolite under Garry oak tree replicate 2 | place: USA:California | collected 2016-06-15 | reverse complement strand
GCCTCAACCTCGGAATTCAAGATTATTTCAGGTCATAATCTCCAATAAACGTCTCGCGGCTGATGCCCAGCATGCTAAGAAAGAAAGCGGCGAAAATCACCTGCAATCCGAGGAAAAGCCACATCGACCAGAAGAGAACTTGGCGGACTTCATGGAGCTCGCCGAAGCCGCTCGCGGCCCATTTCCAGGTGACCCAAGCGCACCCTGCGAATCCCATGAGAAACAGCCCGCCGCCGAAAAGCAAACCCGTCTCCAGAGTGACGCGCTTCAGAACCCGCCGCAAAGATACGGAACGGCGGTCAAAGCGCTCCGCATAGCTGAATACTTTTGCGAATGCCCCGATCGAGAGAATCTGCGCCCCAAGAAGGGTAAAGATAACGCCGAAAATCATGGTGTGAAGGTCGAGCCCCACATGGGGAGAGATCTGACGCGGCCCCGGCAGCAGCCAAAACACGAGAAAGAGTCCAGCCAGCACGAGCGCGGCGCCCGGCAGCAGGAATAGCCAGTTCGGCGCGTACAGCAGCATGAACCGGAGGCTACGCCAGCCGTCGCGAAAGCTGCGGAGATGCGGCGCGCGCCCCCGCTTGTCGGGCCACAAAATGATGGGGATCTCCGCGATGCGCGCCCCGATTTGCGCGGATTTGATGACCATCTCGAGCGCGAACTCCATCCCCGAACTTCGCAGGTCCAGGCGGTCGTACAGACTGCGGGTGAATCCTCGCATCCCGCAGTAGCTGTCCCCGATGTGAACGTGAAAAAGTGTATTGAGCACAGCAGTGAGACCGGGATTGCCGAAGTATTTGTGGAGCGGCGGCATGGCCCCTGGTTTGATTTCGCCCCGGAACCGGTTGCCCATCACCATGTCATTGCCTTCGCGCAGTTTTTCCACGAATCGCGGCACATCGCTGAAGTCGTAGCTGGCGTCCGCGTCCCCCATGATGATGAAAGGGCCGCGGGCGCCGGCGATGCCCGCGCGCAGCGCAGCGCCGTAGCCGCGCTCCGCCACTCGAATCACTCGCGCTCCGTGCTCTTCCGCGATTCGCATCGAATCGTCCGTCGAGCCGTTGTCCGCGACGACTACCTCCCCGGATAGCCCCGCCGCCTGGAACGCTTTCATGGCTTTGTCCACGCAATACGCCAGCGAGTTCGCTTCATTCAGGCACGGAATGACCACGGACACTTCGACGGCTGGCGACACGCCGCGTCTGACCGGCTGCGTCCCTTCCGAAGTTAGCACTGTGCCCATAGGCGGCAACATCATATCGCGCTCTTTCAAACATTTCACCCGCGCATCTTCCCTAAACTCCTGCTTCCGGGGTGCAGGGGACAGCGGGCCGCGGTAAATGGTGACAGAAAACAAACGATTTACGCGCTTGTTTTCTGAAGAGTAGCCATCCGTCCACAAGACGACCGTCACAAGGCAAAAGTCAAGACACTGCTAACGCGTGAAAAATACCTCCCAAATAAAATACTGAACCTGTCGATCTCGTGGCCCCTGGTTCGACATATAGGTAGAGCCAAGAAAAGGCGTGGCACAGGAGACGGAGATGAAGGGCCAATACAAATACTTTCGGAACAGCAAACCAATCGTGGGAGTGGCCATTATTGGCTTCGTGCTTGCACCTTTATTTTGGAAGTTCGACGGAGCGACGGCACAAGGGTGCAACCTTCCCGACAAGACAGCATGTGTGGCCTTAGAGGTATTGCGCTCGGTCATCCTACTGGCGGACTGGCAAGCTGTGCTTGCGTATCTTTGCGCGGATTCAAGGTTTTTGCAGCATTTAATACAAATTGTGGCATCCATCTGGCCGCTGCTTGGCGTCATAGCTGGCTTGGCATGGTAGGTCGTCCTACTATGCGGCGTTGTGGTTCGCGAACCCTTAACAAATTCCAAAAAAGATGCCGTACCTGTCGATCTCACTGCCCGCCGTTCGACGTTAGAGTAGAGGTCAGCTTCACCCGGTCGAGGCCGTCCGCAAGCCCAACTCACAACTCGCACTCAAAAGGAGACAGAACAATGCGATTCATGGTGATAGTCAAGGCCAACAAGGACTCGGAGGCGGGCGTTATTCCTAAGCAGAAGCTCCTTGCCGATATGGGGAAGTTCAACGAAGAGCTCGTGAAAGCTGGCGTGCTGCTCGCCGCCGAGGGGCTCCACGCGAGTTCCAAGGGCAAGCGCGTCCGGTTCTCGGGAGAGAAACGGACTGTGGTCGACGGGCCCTTCACCGAGACCAAGGAGCTGATCGCCGGCTTCTGGCTATGGCAGGTAAGGTCGATGGAAGAGGCGATCGAGTGGGTCAAACGCTGCCCCTGTCCTCATGAAGGGGAAGCCGAGATTGAGATTCGCCAGGTGTTCGAGGCAGAGGACTTCGGTTCCGAGCTTACTCCCGAGCTCAGGAAGCAGGAAGAGCGCCTGCGTGCCCAGGCAGCCGCGAAAAAGCCGTAGCCGTGACAGGACTTCGCCTCGCACCGGCCGAAAAGAAGTTACTAAGCATGTCGATTCCCTTGGCCCAAGTTCGACGTTACAGTAGAGCGGGAATTCACCCTCGTTTATCAGCAGCAGGCAGGAGAGCAGAGAACTCGATAATATGAATACAAGGAGATGACCATGAAATTTCTAAGCATCTATAAGAGCGTGGAAAGGGGCGTTCCTCCTTCGCAAGAGGAAATGTCCAGGATGGGCCAGTTGATCGAAAAGGAGATGAAGGCCGGCACACTGCTCGCCACCGAGGGTTGCCTGCCAAGCGCGCTCGGCGCGCGCGTTCGCATCTCTGGCGGGAAGCTGACCGTGACCGATGGGCCGTTCACCGAGGCCAAGGAAGTGATCGGCGGCTTCGCCATCCTCCAGGCAAACTCGAAGGCAGAGGCCATCGAAATGACCAAGAATTTCCTCCAGGTAGCCGGTGATGGTGAGTGCGAGCTTCGACAGGTATACGAAGCCGGCCAAAACACCTGCGCCGACGCGGCTGCAGCAAGCTGATAGCCGTGCCCTCGACGCGGCTGCGCTTACATCCCCGAGAGTCTCGTCTGGGCCCTGTCGATTTCGCGGGTCCACGTTCGACGTTACAGTAGAGCCAGAATTGCAGTCCCGTTCGAAGCCGTCCGGAAATCCAGTTCCGAACCGGAAAACAAAAACATACAGGAGAGGTGTCACGATGCGATTCATGATGCTGGTCAAGCACGCTGAAAAAAACTCGGGCCCTCCGCCCAAGGAACTCATGGACGCCATGGCGAAGCTCAGCGAAGAGGCGGTCAAAGCCGGAACGATGATCGCAAGCGGCGGGCTGGCTCCCACGGCGGCGAGCACTCGCGTCCGGCTTTCTGGAGGGCGAGTAACCGCGATCGATGGGCCCTTCACCGAGGCCAAGGAAGTCGTCGGCGGTTATGCGGTTTTCGAGTTGAAGTCGAAACAAGAGGCGATCGAAGGGGCGTTGCAGTTCATGGAACTTCACAAGAAACACTGGCCGGGATGGGAGGGCGAGACCGAAATTCGCCAGATCTTCGGGCCGGAAGAGTTCCCTCCCAAAGTATAGCAGCGCTCGCGCGTACGGATGACCGCGAAGAAGTAGTCGGCGCGCGCGCGGGCTTGCACGGGCGGATTGAAGATGATGTGATGGGTGGCCGTGACAGCTACCGACACACATCGCGCCATCGATGCGGTCTGGAGGATTGAGTCGGCCAAGATCATCGCCGGTCTCGCGCGGATCGTGCGCGATGTCGGTCTCGCCGAGGAGCTCGCGCACGACGCTCTGGTCGCCGCGCTCGAGCAGTGGCCGGAATCGGGCATCCCGGACAACCCGGGCGCTTGGCTCATGGCCACCGCGAAGCACCGTGCGATCGACACGTTCCGCCGAAACAAACGGCTCGAGCGCAAGCACGCGGAGCTTGGTCGCGAGCTGCAAACCCAGCAGGAGATGGCTGTGCCCGGTTTCTACGCCGCGCTCGACGATGACATCGGCGACGACCTCCTGCGCCTCGTGTTCACATCCTGTCATCCGGTCCTCTCCACCGAGGCGCGCGTTGCGCTCACGCTACGCTTGCTCGGAGGCCTGACGACCGAGGAGATCGCGCGTGCATTCCTCGTCCCGGAGCCGACCATTGCCCAGCGAATCGTCCGGGCCAAGCGGACTCTGGCTGAGGCGCACGTCCCTTTCGAGGTTCCCCGTGGGGGTGAGCTCGCCGCCCGTCTGTCCTCGGTGCTCGAGGTCATCTACTTGGTCTTCAACGAGGGATACTCGGCGACCTCCGGCGGCGACTGGATGCGGCCTGCACTCTGCGAGGACGCGCTGCGTCTCGGCCGTATCCTGGCCGAGCTCGCTTCGCAGGAGCCGGAGGTTCACGGCCTGGTCGCGCTCATGGAGATCCAGATGTCGCGCTCCAGGGCACGCGTGAGCTCGTCGGGAGAGCCAATCCTGCTGCTCGACCAAAACCGCGCGCACTGGGACCAACTCCTAATTCGTCGTGGTTTCGCCGCGCTCCATCGGGCTGAAAAGCTCGGCGGCATGCGGGGTCCGTATGCACTCCAGGCTGCGATCGCCGCTTGTCACGCGCGAGCGCTCTCCCCGGAGGAAACGGACTGGGCACGCATCGTGGCGCTCTACGAGGCGCTTGCCCAGCTCGCACCGTCCCCCGTCGTGGAGTTGAATCGCGCGGTTGCAGTCGCAATGGCTTTCGGTCCAGCGGCAGGCCTCGAACTCGTGGATGCGCTGACCGCGGAGCCCTCGCTCCGGGGCTACCACCTCTTGCCGAGCGTGCGCGGCGACCTCCTGAAAAAGCTCAGTCGCTTCGACGAAGCCCGCGCAGAGTTCGAGCGCGCGGCAGCGCTCACGCGCAACGCCCGCGAGCGCGAGCTGCTGCTTGATCGCGCCCGAAGGTGCGCAGGCAGCTAAGCGCCACCTGGGGAGCCACGCTGAGGAAAGCGGCGCGTCTTGCGCGTTGCAGGCGAGCCGACTGCGGTCGAGTCACGGCGGACTCTCCGGAAAACAAACGCGCAAGTCCTTTGTCTTTTGGCCGTGCCTTGACCAGCGCCTTGAATTGACCGGCGATCTATGGGAACCTTCGTTGGTTCTTTCTTCCGCCCATCGAAGATGCCGCCATCACCAGCAGAAACGCCGGAAAACGAAACAAATCCGCAAACGCAAGACCAGCTATCCCTGAATCCCTGGGAAGCCGCGTACCTGCGTTTCGAATCGCCGGAAGAGGAGATTCGAAAGTTTATCAGGCGCCTCACCCGGCTGGGTGCTTCTCAATGGCCGCGCGACGCCGAAATTGTCGAACTCTTTTGCGGGCGCGGAAACGGGTTGCTCGCCCTGCAGCGGCTGGGCTTCACTCGGCTCGAAGGCGTGGACCTGTCCCCCCGGCTGCTTGCGCAATTCAAAGGCTCTGCGAAGTGCACGGTCGCCGATTGCCGGCGGCTTCCCTTCGCCGATCGCAGCAAGGACGTCCTCATCGTCCAGGGCGGCCTGCACCATCTCCCCTCTTTGCCTGACGATCTCGATCAAACCTTTTCGGAGATGCGGCGCGTGCTGCGAACAAACGGCCGCGTCATGTTTGTCGAGCCGTGGCGCACTCCCTTCCTGACCTTCGTGCACTTTATTTCCGAAATCTCTCCGATCCGCCGCATTTCCAGCAAGATGGATGCGTTCGCTACCATGACCAAGTACGAACTCCGCACCTACGAGCAATGGTTGGGCCAGCCCGAACTCATCAAGAAAATGGCCCGGGCTCACTTTCTACCGGTGCACGAATCTTTCGCCTGGGGAAAGTGGAACTTCGTCGGCACTCCAAGATAGACATTCACGGGGCGTCCGGAGTTGCATTCCAGATTCGTTCCACTCTCGCTGCCGTCAACAATTCCGCCACTCCACCTTTGCATCTCGAAGGAAACCAACGGCGCCCCCACCAGACAGATTTTCTTCGACTCTTACTCAAGACGGATAACTGATCACTGAAAGCTTTTTCCCCCCGCCACTTCCAGCTTGCATTTTCTTCTGCCCCCGATATGATGGCTGCATTTCACGGATCCCTCGAGACCTCACATTGTCTGCTACATCGGAACCCTCTTCCCTGGTCAACTCCTCCCCCGCGACCGGCCGCGGTCGGCTGCTCCAGGTCCTCGGCATGTGGTTTGGCATGGCCGCCGCAGTCGGAAACACCATCGCCGCCGGCATCGTTCGAACGCCCGGCGACGTCGCAAAGCTTCTCCCCAATGCGTGGATGTTTCTTGGAGTTTGGGTCCTCGGCGGGCTCTACGCATTTTCCGGCGCCTCATCCATGGCCGAGCTCGGCGCCGCCATTCCCCGCAGCGGCGGCCAGTACAATTTCTCTCGCCGCGCGCTTGGCGACTACGCCGGATTCATCGTGGGTTGGAGCGACTGGCTTTCTACTTGCGGCACCGCCGCCGCCGTCGCCATCGTCATCAGTGAATACAGCGGCCACCTTCTCCCCATTCTGGCCGGCGCCAAAAAGATAGAAATCATTTCGATCGCCATCATCTGCGGATTTGGAGTCTTGCAATGGCGCGGAATTCGCTGGGGCAGCGGTGCACAACTTTCCACCGCAGCGATGAAGACCGGCGCTTTCCTTATTTTGGTGATCGCTTGTTTTCTCCTCGGTGGCCCGGCTCACAAAGCTGCGCTCCAATCCGTTGCGTCATCGCTTCCTTTGCCAACGGGATGGGCCCTGGCCATTGCCATGATGCTCGGTCTGCAGGCCGTCATTTACACGGTCGATGGATGGGACGGCGTCATTTATTTTGGCGAGGAAGTCCGCGACGCTGGGCGGGACATTCCGCGCGCGATTTTCGGCAGCGTCTTCTCCATCATGGTAATTTATCTGCTGCTGAATCTCATCGCGCTGTACATCCTGCCGATGAAGGAAATCGCCGGAAATAATTTTGTGCTTGGCGCCGTCGCCGACCGTGTGTTCGGAAGATTCGGCGATCCCATCATCCGCTCGATCATGGTCGTTTCCATGTTGAGCTGCCTGAACGCCAATCAGCTTTTCTGCACGCGCACTCTTTACGCCATGAGCTGCGATGGATTGTTTTTCCGCCGCGCCACGCAGGTAAATGCCGGGGGAACACCTACGGTATCGCTTCTCCTGAGCACGATTGTAGGCGTGCTTTTTGTCCTCATCTCCTTCCTCAGCGGGCATGCTTTCGAGCACGTAATTGCGATGCTCTCCTTCTTTTTTGTCGCCAACTATACGCTTTCCTATTTTTCCCTCTTTGCGCTGAGAAAGAGAGAGCCGCAGATGTCGCGGCCGTACTGCGCGTGGGGCTACCCCTGGACAACCGGAATCGCGCTGGGAGCTTCCGTGCTTTTTTTGATCGGGTCGATCATCACCGACCAGAAAAACGCGCCGCTGGCGCTAGGCATGCTGCTGCTGAGCTATCCCGTTTTTCGCGTCTTGAAGTGGGTCACTCAGCGCGCCGATGCCAGCGCGGCCAAAAACTCCTAGCCCACTTTTTCAGCGATCGACTTTCCCTGCATAAACAGCAGCAAGTAATCTTTCCCGCCGGCTTTCGAGTCCGTTCCCGACATGTTGAACCCGCCAAAGGGATGCGCGCCGACCATCGCGCCGGTGCACTTCCGATTTAGATAGAGATTGCCGACGTGGAACGTTTCTTCGGCCCGTTTGATTTTTTCCGGATTCTTCGAGTACACCGCGCCGGTCAAGCCAAATTCCGTATTGTTCGCAATTTCCAGCGCCTGGTCGTAATTTTTCGCCTTGATCACCGCGAGCACGGGGCCGAACACTTCCTCCTGGGCCAGCCGTGCCTTCGGATCCACATCCGCAATAATCGTCGGCTCGATGAAATAACCGTCACCCGCCGCGCGCTTCCCGCCGGTGAGCAGCTTTCCTTCCTTCTTTCCGACTTCAATGTAATCCAGAATCGTTTTCATCGCCGACTGGCTGACGACCGGGCCCATGTAATTATTCGGATCGTCGCTCGGGCCGACCTTGATTTTCTTTGTGCGTTCCACCAGCTTCTGCACGAACGTATCGTAAATCTTTTCGGAGACGATCGCGCGCGAGCACGCCGAACATTTCTGCCCTTGATATCCGAACGCCGCCTGCACCGTGCCTTCCACCGCCGAGTCGATATCGGCCTCTTCGTCCACCACGATCCCGTCCTTGCCGCCCATTTCCAGCACCGTGCGCTTGATCCACATCTGTCCTGGCACGGCCTTGCCCGCAAGCTCGCTGATGCGCAGCCCGACTTCCTTCGAGCCTGTGAAGCCGATGTACCGCGTCCTCGGATGCTGTACGAGCACATCGCCAATCACGCTGCCCGGCCCGGTGATGAAGTTCACCGCTTCCTTCGGAATGCCGGCTTCATACAGAATGTCGATGAATCTTGCCGCGATGGTCGGTGAATCCGCCGCGGGCTTCAGGATCACGGTATTCCCCGTAACCAGCGATGCCACAGTCATTCCCGCCATGATCGCGCAGGGAAAATTCCACGGCGGAATGATGACGCCGACGCCGAGCGGAATATACACAAGGTAGTTGCGCTCACCGCGCATCGGCGTCAGCTTTTGCGGCTCGCCCAATCGCAGCATTTCGCGGCCGTAGAATTCCAGGAAGTCGATGGTTTCGGCAATGTCCGCATCGGCTTCGACCCATGTCTTGCCTACTTCGTAGCACACCAGCGCGTCCAGCTCGAACTTTCGGTCGCGCACGATCTTCGCCGCGCGGAAGAGACACTTCGCGCGCTCCTGGGCGGAGACTCTCTTCCATGTCTCAAAGTATTTGTGAGCGTCTTCGACCGCCTGCCTGGCCATCTCCTTCGTGGCGTTTTGAAAAACGCCAATAATTTCCGACGGGCGTGAAGGGTTCGTGGACGTGCGCTTTTCCGTGGTGGTCACCTTCTGCCCATTCAGCCACATCGGGTATTCGCGGCCAAATTCCGCCTTCACCTTTTTGAGTGCATCTTCCATGCGCGAGCGGTTTTCCGGCCTCGAAAAATCAATAAAAAGCTCGTTGGTGAACTCGGAAACGTGGACTGTCTGTTCGGCAGTAGCCATGGCAGGTTCCCTCCTCAAGGTGCAAACACCTCATTCTACTGCGTCTCCAAACTGGACGACAAGCAGCGGGCGCAGGCTTCGCAGTGCGTTCACGCCATCCCTTTAACGCCCCAAGATGAATATGCGAGGTCCACCCTTCGAGTGCTCCGAAGGATGGACAACAGGCGGGTGGCCGCCCCTCGATCCGCAAAGACGCCTCTGGGTGGCCGATCCTTGCGGGCTTAGCAAGGGTAGGGCTGCCCTTCGCTAGCCTCTTTGTTCTTATTGATTTGTCTCCGACGCCGTACTCTTCACCTGCTAGCTTCCAGTTTCTGATTTCTACTTTCCAATTTCCCTTTTCCATCCTCCGCCGTCAAAATTCGCGCCGGAGATGGTATCCTCGGCCGTAGCGGGGATTCGTCAGGGGAATAAAATGGCACAGCTGGATCGCATTACGCAGGACCCTGAAGTCAAGGGCGGAAAGCCCTGCATCCGCGGCATGCGCGTGACGATGGGAATGATTGTCGGCCGGATCGGAGCGCGCCGCTGCATCAAGGAAGTCCTGGCGGAATACCCCGATCTGGAGCGCGAGGATGTGCTTCAGGCGCTGCGTTACGCTCTGTGGCTCGCAGAAGACCGTGAAGTAACGCTACCCCGTGCATGAAGCTGCTGGTAGATATGAATCTCTCGCCGAAGTGGCTTGGCCTCTTCCACGATTCGGGGTGGGAAGCAGTGCACTGGTCGGCCGTGGGCCAGCCGACCACACGTGACTCCGACATTATGACCTTTCTGACGGCAAACAACTTTGTCGTTGTTACGCACGACCTCGATTTCCCAACGTCAATTTGCATCTCACCGGGCGTAAATCACGACCCAGAGAGTTCGCCGTCATGACCATTTACTTAGAGCATTGCAGCGAGTCGGTCTTGGAGGAAACCTTGGCATCTGCAGACTTGGTGGCCAGCCTCCCTTGCCAATATGTTGTAAGCTGTGGCGCCTCCGGAGGTGGCTTATGCGTCCCCTACGCCTGCGCTTGACTTGGGTCCTGACCCTCATCGCTTTCTTTGCTTCTTCCGCTGACACCCATGTCACCCGCGTCGAGATACTTTCCCGCGCCGACATTCAAGATGGCCGCGCCTTCGGATTGGCGGGCGCCTACGAGAGGATCATCGGCCGCGTCTACTTTGCCGTCAATCCAGAAAACATTCACAACCGGCAGATCGTGGATCTGGATAGAGCTCCGCGCAACGCCCAAGGGGAAGTCGAGTTTTCCGCGGACCTCTATCTTTTCAAACCTAAGGACATGACCAAGGGAAACAACGCCGTGCTGTTCGAAGTTTCCAACCGTGGCGGAAAAGGAATTCTGCGTCTGGTGAACGGCGGAAATACTTCCGACCCAAACAACGAATTCGGAGACGGATTTCTGTTGCGCGAAGGTTACACGATTGCCTGGCTCGGCTGGCAGTTTGATGTCGCGGACCAAGGACAAAATCTCCGTCTTTCCGCCCCGGTTGCTCATGATCCAGGAGGAAAAGGAATTCGCGGCTTGCTGCGCTCCGATTTCACGCCATCCCAAAAAAGAGACGACATGCCTCTGGGACATATCCTGCTGGGCCCCGCTGGAGGAAAGAGTTACGCCGTCGACGATCCTGCCAGCGCGAAAAACGTCCTCACCGTTCGCGACACGCCCGATGGCCCGCGGCGGGTAATCCCTCGCGGGCAGTGGAGCTTTGCCCATTCCGTGGAAGGCCAGCTTGTGACCGACCCTCATTTCATTCATTTGGACGGTGGTTTTTTGCCGGGCAAAATATATGAGGTCGTCTACGAGGCGAAAGACCCGGTGGTCGCAGGCGCCGGGCTTGCTGCGGTCCGCGATTTCCTCTCTTATCTTAAATACGATCCCCAGGCCACAGCTCCGGTCCGCCGGGTCTATGCGGTGGGAATTTCGCAGAGTGGCCGCTTCCTCCGCCATTTCCTCTATCAAGACTTCAACGCCGACGAACAAGGCCGCCAGGTCATGGACGGTGTCATTGCGCATGTGGCCGGGGCCGGCCGCGGCAGTTTCAATCATCGTTTCGCGCAGCCCTCGCGTGACGCGCAACCCCTGTCCAGCATCTTCTTCCCGACGGATCTGTTTCCCTACACCGACCTCCCCGAAGCCGACCCGGAGACTGGTGAAACCGCAGGCCTTCTCGATGCTGCGAGCAGGTCGCACACGGCGCCAAAGATTTTCTTCACCAATACTTCCTACGAATACTGGGGCCGTTCCGCTTCGCTGATTCACACTTCAGCCGACGGTTTGAAAGACTCGGCGCCCGGTGAAAATGCCCGCATCTATTTACTCGCCGGGTTACAGCATTTTTCCGCCGCCTTTCCGCCACAGAAGGCCACGACTGGTTCGCCGGATTCCACCGCGCAACAAAGGCACAATCCGAATCCCGTCCAATGGTTCTGGCGCGCGCTGATCAACGACATGGACCAGTGGGTCAAAGACGGAACGCCACCACCGCCGAACACCTATCCGACAATTGCAGACAGCACGCTGGTTCCGCTGAGTAAATGGACATTCCCGAGAATTCCTGGCGTGAATACACCTCATGAAATGAATTTGGCATACCATCTCGACTTCGGTTCGCAGTGGAGATCGGGAATCGTTTCCAACGAGCCTCCCAAAGTTGGAAAAACATTTTCCGTTTTGGTTCCACAAACGGATGCCGATGGTAACGACTTGGGAGGCGTGCGCTTGCCGGAATTGCAAGTACCTCTCGCTACGTACACCGGCTGGAATCTGCGGGATCCAAGCATCGGCGCTCCCGATCTGCGTCTCAGCTTCCTCGGTTCCTTTCTCCCTTTTGCTGGCAGCGCATCAGAGCGCGAAAAATCCGGCGATCCGCGGCCCTCCGTCGCCGAACGGTACCTTTCGCGCGAAGAGTATATGGGCAAGTTTGCCGAGGCGGCCATGAAGTTGATTAAGGAACGTTTTCTGTTGCGGGAAGACTTGACGGCAGTGCTCGAACGCGGCCAGCGCGAGTGGAATGAAATCGCCGGTCAGAAATGACTCTGGGGATGCCCAACGCAGGGAGTGCCGAGGGCAAATCTTGGAAATTGAATTGGAGTGTCACGCGTCTCTTGAATGAGGACGGAACTTTGTTTTTCCCGCGCGACTCAATTAAGATTCGAATTCGCGACTGTCGTCTATTTTATTCATAGGCCGGCGCTAGACGCAGAAATTTTTCGTCGCCCGGAGTTCTGGCATGATCGAAGACTTATCGCGTTACCATCACCCGGTCGGCAACCTGTTTGCCCGCTCAGGAAACTCCGTCGACTGGGACCGGTACCGCCTGAGCGAGGAGCAGCTCGCATTTTTCCGCGAAAACGGATACTTGAAGGGCGTTCGCATTCTGAGCGACGAGCAGGTGGAAGCTCTGCGCACGGAATTGGAACAACTGATGGATCCGGCGCACGCCGGCCGGCATTTATTCCACGAATACCATTCCAACGAATCGACGGACCCGAACCGCGTCGTTTTTCACGCCCTGGGCGCTTGGCGCGTTCTGCCCGGCTTTCACGATCTGCTTTGGAACCCCGCGTTCCTAGCGCCGGCATTCCAGTTGTTGGACGGTCCGGTGCGCTTCTGGCACGACCAGCTTTTCTGCAAACCGGCACGGCATGGCGGCGTGGTGGCCTGGCACCAGGACTATTCCTACTGGACAAGAACCACGCCTTTGGCCCATCTCACCTGCTGGATTGGCTTGGACGATTCAACCCGGGAAAACGGTTGCTTGAACTACATTCCAGGAAGCCACAAATGGCCCGACTTGCCCAAACCTGTTTTGACCGGGGAAATGGATGGCCTCCGCGACACTCTGCCCGAAGAGCTGAAAGATAAATTCGAGCCTGTTGCCATTGAGTTGAAAAAGGGTGAAAGCTCGTTTCACCATGCCCGAACGATGCACGGTTCGCGCGCGAACGATACGCCCGCGCCGCGCCGCGCCACCGTTATTAATGTCTTTCGTGATGGCGTCATGTCCGATTCTAATGAACCACTTCTCGCGGGCGTTCCCGTAATTCCTCGCGGGGACCGCATGGGCGGGCAGTTCTTTCCCCTGTTGTTCGATCGTCAGCGAGTGCCGCCATCTACGGGAGAAAGGCAAGGAGCATAGCCGTGAATCAGCCGGGTTATGGCTCGAACAAGAATTTGACAGTGACGGTAACGTGGGCGGCGACGGGCTTGCCCCTTTGCGTGGCGGGTTCGTATTGGTATTGCTTGAGGGCGTCCATGGCGGCGTTTTGCAAGGAAGGCGGCCCCGTGAGCACCTTCATCATTTTGACGTGTCCCGAAGCGTCCACGACGGCGTCCAGCGTCATGTTGCCCGTGGCAAAGTCTCGCAGCGCTTCCGGCGAAGCGATCGCACGGACCGACTTGATCAGTTTTGGCGGGACGATAGTTGCTTCCTGTGAAGAAGGCGCTGCCGAATCCGGAGAGGCTGCGCTCGATGGACGCGACACGTTGCGCTTCCCGGCGGAGGCGGCAACCACGGATTTTTCCTGCACCACCGCCGCATCTACAGCCGCGTGCCGGGGCGGAGGCGGCTCGGGCGCCGCGAGTGAGGAAGGCCCCGCCCCTCTCGCAGGCGCAGGTTGCACGGCGTGCCGCGAAGCTGCGCTCAGCGGAGGCGTAGCAGCGACGCTGGCCAGTGTTGTCGTGCCGGAATTAGACGGGGTCCTCTGAATCACGGAGCTCGCCGTAGGACCTGGGTGAGCGGCAATGCTGGAGGAGGCCGCGGCGGCAGAAATTCTCTTCGGCTGCGGGAGCCGGGGAAGCCAATGCAGGTACCGTGCCGCGCTTCCCGCAGCGAGCAATAAACCAGCAGCAACAAGTCCGCTCCGCAGCACTCCCGATCGGCCGCTGGTGGCAGCTTTATGTTTGGATTCCGAAGGAGCATCGTGAGCCACCGCGGGCGCGGATGAATTCTCTGCCCCGGTCTGCGTTTGCAGCGATCTGAGTTGCTCGCGCAGCGCCTCGACCTGCTGCTTCAACGCCGTCACTTCGTATGCGCTGGGAACCCGTGCCGGCACGCTTGGTTCGCCAGCGATGGCTTCCGCTGCTCGCACCAGCTCGGCCGCTTCTTTTTGCTGGGCGTTTGCCGGGGAGAGTTCCGCCATTTCGGGAAACTCGATGCCCCAGAATCCGGGCGCGGGCTCGCTGAATTCCACTTCGACGTAACAACTCGTCGGCCGGAAGTCGCGCTTGCGCATCACCTGCGCCACGACTTCGCGCCTGGTTCCCATGTTGGTAAGAAACAGCAACTGCCCGACGGCCACTGCGGCGGAGAGCCGAATCACTCCGCCATTCTCAAAGGCCAGAACAGTGCTCGCCTCTTCGGTGAACAGCTTCCGCTGGCCGCCACTTTCTCCTGGGCGCGCGCCGGTAGCGAGCACCGGCACTTCGTGAGCTACCGGATTCTTCATTGGAGAGTTCTGAGCGCTTGCCCTGGGCGTTGTCGAAGGGCTCGCCGGCGGCGAGGCAGTCGGATGACGGGTGTGAATTGCGGTGGCCAAAATAGGATTGTCCCTCGTGTGCCTGGACGACGCATCCCCAGAAAAAGCTCAGGCTGCGAAGAGCCGTCCACGCGACAGCCCGGACATTCCTCTATTTTCGCAGCAAGTGAGCCCGCCGGCCATAGTACAAACGTACAGTACAGTGCAAGCTGACCCAAGGGACAGCACGTTCGAACGACATCAGCAGGACGGCGCTTCAGACGCCGAGATCGAGATGTAGATCGTTGCCGTGTGTTGTGAGCTTTGCCCGTGAAGATGCCGCGTGCGGAGAAAAAGAATAACACACATGCCGCGCTAGTCATGCATTCGATTGTTACCGACGCCATTGTTGACGAGCGGTAGCTAGAGGCGAGTCCCGCAGATAACGGTGAATAGCCGAGGTGTCCTTCGGGTAGGCAGAAAAATGCTTAACACCGAGTTGACGGAGAACACAGAGGGCACAGCGTGGAAAAACAACGAAAAGCTCCTTAAGTTATTTGCGGGAGGCGAAGCTAGTGAGTTGGTCCGAGGATGAGTTTCTGGACGCGCCAGTTCAAAACTTCGGCGACGTAGAGGTCGTTTTCGGAGGGGCAGGCGATTTCGTGAACCCAGCCGAATTGGCCGAGTTGCTTGCCGGATTTGCCGAAGACGCCGAGAACTTTTCCGTCGAGAGAGAGTTTGTAGATGCGGCCGGGGAAGCCATCGGAGCTGTAGAGGACTTGGTTGGGCGGGGGCGTGATGCAAATGGCCCAAGGAGCTCCGGGGGCCATGGTGCCTGTGGTCGCGATAGGCTTGTTGCCGATGGCGGGGCGGGCGTTGGGATCGACGGGAACATCGATGGTGAATTGGCGAAGGAATTTTCCATCGGTGTCGAAGACCTGGATGCGGCGGTTGCCGCGATCGGCGACGTAAATGTTGTCGTGCGCATCGACGGCGATACTGTGCGGGGTGTTGAACTGGCCGGGCTGGTCGCCTGGTTCGCCCCAGGACTTGAGCCAGTTGCCTTCCTTGTCGATTTTGGCGATGCGCGAATTGACGTAGCCGTCGCTGATGTAGGCATTGCCTGCTGTGTCCCACGCGACGTCGGTAACTTGGCGGAACATGCCATCGACGGGAGGCAGCGGCGGCTTGACGTGTTTGAGCGGCTCGGTGCCTTCGTCCGAGGCTTCCTGCTTGCGGCCGAAGACCATGACGACGCGGCCTTCGGGATTGAATTTGATGACCATGTCGGAGCCTTTGTCAGTGACCCAAATGTTGTCGTCCTTGTCGACCTTAACGGTATGGGCGAAGGACCAGGCGTAGAGATGGTGGCCGATCTCGCGGAGAAATTTTCCGTCGGGGGTGAATTCGAGGAGTTGCGCGGCCGCGGCGCCGTAGGCGGGACCGGTGCTGTTGCCACGCGTGAAGACGAAGATGTGGCCTTTGGAATTCACGGCGACGCCGGTGGCTTCACCGAGATGGAGGTCGGGCGGAAGTTTCAGGAAGTCGGGGACGGAGTGGAAACGGATTTCGGGCGTTTGTTGGGCGAAAGCAGGGATGGCGACAAACAGGGCTGCAAATAGGATGGAGCGTTTCATGGAATTCAACCTCGTGATTTTGTTCGTTCGCACCCGCATCATACGCGCGTTTGAGAAATCAGTCGCCTGCTAGAAATTTGTATTGGGCTTCGGTGAGGGGAACGACGGAGAGGCGGCCGATTCGAACGAGTGGGGAATCTTTGAAGAGTTTGTTGGATTTGATTTGCTCCAGTGTGATGAGCTTGGCGAGCGGTTTTCCGGCTTTGATCTTGACGGCAGGATTTTTGGGATCGCAGACGTCCACGGATACGACGGTGGCAGTGCCGACGGCGCTCTTGTGGTCGCCGGTTTCGTAGATGATCAGCTTGTCTCCGGGCATCATCCCGCGAAGATTCTTCACGGCGACAGGATTCGAAACGCCGTCCCACACCGTGACCTTGTCGCGCTGGAGATCGGCGAAGGAGTATTCGGAAGGCTCGGTTTTGAGCAGATAGTCTGAAGACATCGGCACTCACCCCCGTGGTTTGATGTTCCCCATTCTACATGGCGAGCGACCAGGTTACTTCTTCTTTGCGGGAATGAGCCGAGGTAGAGTTTGCCGATTCCGCGAATGATCGATGAGTACGGAAAGCCGCTTGAGTTTTGTTTCTTCCTTTTTTGCGCTGACGACCCAATAAGTTGTCAGCCTTTGGTACCAGGGAGCTTGATAGCGGAAGAATTCCCAAGCGGCCCTGTTTGCGCGAAACTGCCTCTCCTGTTCACGAGTGAAGCGAGCGCTCTTCCGTTGTTCGTAAGAGTAGATGCCAGACTTTTTTGCGCTTCGAGCGGCGAAGGCCTTGAGGCCGTAGGGATGCATCAGCCCCTTCTTTGTGAGCTCTCGAACAAATTTGATGTTGATGGAACTCCAAGTGCTCGTGGGCTTGCGGGGAGTGAAGCGAATTGTGTAGCTGGTTTCGTCGATGCTCTTTCGAACGCCGTCGATCCAGCCAAAACACAGTGCAACTTGTACGGACTCGGGCCAGGTGATGCTGGGCTTCCCGGAACCTTTCTTGTGAAAGCCGACGAATAGTTCTTGGAATTTGTGGTGGTGAACTTCGAACCAGGCGCGGAAGTCGGATGGCGTTGGAAAGAATGTTGGCTTCGGGGGCATGACGTCTAACTAAATTCAGCAGACAATTCT
>WNGP01007408.1_pt1 | contig 17250 bp, 13 predicted proteins | sample 5407671 | NCBI WGS metagenome assembly WNGP01 (sample SAMN13153381, study PRJNA577476) | soil metagenome | isolation source: 40 cm soil or saprolite under Garry oak tree replicate 2 | place: USA:California | collected 2016-06-15 | reverse complement strand
CATGCCCGAGACGTTGTCTTCGCTTGGCAAAGCAGCCTCGCTCGACGGCGACCTTGCGCTTGCGGAAAAATCCTGGAAGCGCGTGATTGCGCTCGAAAAGGAGACTTCGCTTGCGGCCCAGGCACACTTCGGACTGGCGGCTCTCTACCGCAGGCAGGGTAAGACTGCCGAGTGGCAGCGCGAAATGCAGGAGTTCAAACGGTTGCAGAATACCATCGAGCCGCTGAGATCAGAACCGAGGTAGACGGAGAATGACCCAAATGGTTTCAGCGGGCGAGAAGACGCTACAATCCTTCTTACAGGCTTGCGGACAGGTCGGTCGAGAAGTGTGTCGCATCCTGAGCGATGCCAACCGCAAAATTCTGCTAGTCGATGTGGATCCGGAAGAGGCACAGTGTGTAGTGACCTGTGATCTCAGATCGAGATCAACCTAACTTCCAGTTGATTCTAACCTGACGCCGGAGCGGGACTCGGTAGAATCCATCAACGATCAGAATTGATGTCCACTCCAGCCCAACCCCCAGCCGTACCTAAATCTAAGTGCAAATTCAAGAAAGAGAACGGCGAACTCTGCAAGAGGGCAACAAGCTGCGGCGAGTGAAAACATGCCAAGCTTTGAGCTGTGATTTCCGTTTCGGCTTCCCGTCTGTTCCCCATCGTTCCTCCTCCGAAGTCGTTTGGATCTGGCGTTATCCCATCGCAATACCTTTCTCTTCGGTCCAAAATTTGGTGATTTCTTCCAAGGAACGGCCTTTGGTTTCAGGAATGAGCCATGGCACCAGAACGATCGTCAACAAGGCGCCGGCGCTGAAGAGCCAGAAAGTACCATCCAACCCCAGATGCTTCTGCATGATGGGAAAGGATTGGTTTCCCAAAAATCCCACCAGCCAGAGAGCGGTTGTGGCGATCGACATTCCCCGTCCACGCACCTTCGTTGGGTAAATCTCGGAGATGATCACCCAACAGGCTACACCGTTGCCGAAAGCATGTCCGGCGACGAAGCTCATCACCAAGATTAAGACTGCCAGGCCGCTGCCGTGTGCGTGATAGAGCCAACCGACGAATGCAAACGAAAGAAATTGCAGCGTGGTGCCAGTCAGGATCAAAGTCTTGCGCCCTGCGCGGTCGACAAGCCATAGGGCGAACAGGGTAAACAATAGATTGATAAGGCTCACCAGCACGGACTGCAAGAAGGCATCGCTAGTCGCGGTTCCGGCAGCGCGAAAAATCTCCGGCAAGAATGAGAATAGCGGCGTAATTCCGCTGGCCTGCTGTAAGCCAGCCAGCATGATGCCAAGCAGCAGCGGGCGACGGAAGGTCGTGAAGAGTTCGGAAAGATGTCCTTCTTCTATGGCCAGCGAATTCTCAATTTCAGCAGTTTCGCGGGCGGCTTCGTCGGCACCGTTGATTTTGGCGAGCACTTCGATGGCTTGAGGTTGGCGGCCCATCTTCATCAGCCAGCGTGGACTCTCGACGGCGGGCAGAATCATCAGAGCAAACAAAATCGCCGGGGCCACGCCAGCCAAAAACATCCAGCGCCAGCCTGTCGATATGTTCCACGATTCATCGCCCATGCGCTGAATCAGCATGTTGACGAAGACGGCGGCGAGAATTCCAACGACGATCCCCAGTTGGTAAAGGGTCACGCAGCGGCCGCGAACGCTCGTGGGAGCGATCTCCGCAATGTAGTTTGGCGAAATAACCGACGCTGCACCGATGCCAACTCCGCCAATCAGACGCCAGACAACGAACTGGTTGAGATTCCTGGCAAAGAGCATGCCAACGGAGGAAAGAGCGAAACAGAGCGCGCAGAGCGCAAGACCTTTTTTCTTTCCCAAAAAGTCGGCTACGGTTCCCGCGCTCGCGCAGCCGACGATGCATCCAACTAAGGCGCATCCCGCGGCCCAGCCAATTCCAGCCGCGTCCAGATGAAATGATTGACTCAAGTAACCGATCGCGCCGCTGATCACTATGTTGTCGTAACCGAACAGCAGGCCGCCGAGAGTGGAAACACTGGCGGCGATCACGAGGGGAACGCGGGAAGGGGGCGGAGCTGAGATAACGTTCAGGGTGATTTGCCTCCAGAAGTGTCACGGTCCGACTCCGCAGGTAACGGGTGAGAGGACTCGAGAGCCGCTTTGGCCGCCAGCATGAACCCAAGTGTATGTGCCATCCCGGCATGCCAGGGAGCAGAACAGGTCATTTGCGGACTATGATCGGGAATAATTACGCCTTCGAAATGGTTGCCGTGAAGGATCGCGAGAATGCGAAGCATGTCCACATCGCCTTCGTCGATGAAGGTCTCGCGATAGTGCGGGACCTTTCCCACAACGTTGCGTAGATGGAGGTAGGCAATCTTGCCTTGTTTGCTGTACCGGTCCACCGCTTCGTAGACATTGCCCTCCGTCATTTCCGCTAAGGTCCCCACGCAAAGCTCAAGGGCGTTACAGCGGCTCGGGGCCAGATGGAGCAACCGTTGATACATCGAGGGCTGGTAGACGAGGCGCGGCTGCCGCCGCATGGTGGGCATCGGCGGATCGTCAGGGTGGGCAGCGAGCTGCACGCCAGATTGCTCCGCTACAGGGAGCACGTCCTCCAAGAATCTCTGCAGGCGACGCCAAAGTTCTTCATGGGAAATGGAAGGCAGCGTGCCCGCAGGTGCGTTGCGATCATAGACCATGTTCCAGATCGTGCCATTCGGAATGGGCACGTCTTCGGCGGGACCATCCATGCCCAGCGTGAGCGCATGACCGCGTCCATCGGGAGTCGTGACGCGCCCGCATACGCCAGCCAGACTGAAGTTGTAACCAAGCACCGGAATGCCCGCTTCGCCCAGGCGGCGAATCATGGTTTTGACGTTTTCGATCTGTTGTGGACGTTGCGGACCGTCGAGCAAAATGTCGTGCCAGTGCGCGGGATCGATGTTCTCGATCGCAGCTAAGAATAGTCCGGCGTCTTCAATCTGCGCGCGCAGTGTCGTGAGTCCTCTTGTTGTCCAGAGCTGATTGGGATCGCCTGCGACTCCCCAAGGATCATATTTAGAACCGGTGGGCTGATTGTTGCGCGGGTTGGAAGTTGCCTGATTGAAATAGTCGACCAGATGAGCCACAACATGCGTACAGCCTGCCTGGCGCGCAAAGTCGTAGTAGTCGCGCGTCAGCATGTGGCGATAGAGGCCGAGTCCAATCTTCATAGGCGATTACCGATACCCGCGCCATAATCGGGGCTCAGCACTTGTCCGTTGATCTCATTGCCCAACGGGGAACAAAGAAAGACAAATGCGTCCGCGATTGACACCGGCGTGTTTCGTCTCCCCAAGGAAACCCGCAACACAAATTCGCGGTAGGATTGGTCTTCTTCGAAGACCTTCAACGAACTGCCCGCTGCGACGTTTCCCGGCGAAACGACGTTCACGCGAATACCGGTCACGGCATATTCGAGGGCCAGGCTGCGGGCAAAGTTTTCCAGCGCTGCTTTGGCCGACGCGTACGAAGAGATTTGCGTGTGCGGCATTCGAGCCACATAGGAGGAGGTGAAGATCAGGTGACCGGGTATATTGTGCTGCATCCATCGCGCGAGCACGGAGCGCGCCAAGTAGGTTTGCGCAAAATAGTTGAAGCGGAAAATGCGCTCATAGTCGGCCTCGGATGTGGTCGCAAAGGGATGCAGTCCGCAACCACCTGCATGGCCGATGACTGTATCCATCCGTGGAAATTTTTCGAAAGCCGCGTTTACCATGCCTTCGACCTGACGGGAGTCGGTAATGTCGGCTGCGAAATAGAGATAAGATGACGACGGAATATGCCAGGTATGGAGCGTCTGCTCAGCCTCTTGTTCGGACTTGACGTCCGTGAGAACGAGAGTTGCACCGGTTTCAGTCAGCCTCCGAACCATATGCTCGGCAATCGCGCCCAAGGCGCCCGTGATCAAAATCGTTCTATCTGAGAGATCGATGCTGATCATGGTCGCACTCTTCCATTAATTCTCGAGAGCACTTCGTGACCGGATTCGGTGACCAGCACGTTGTCCTCGATTCTTGCGCCTCCGCCCCGCTCGGGAACATATACACCGGGCTCGATCGTAATCACCATGCAGGGCTCCAGCTTGGCCGATTCTCCGAGAGATATCGCAAAACCCGGATCGTGATAGCGAAAACCGACCTGATGGCCGGTATGATGAGTAAAGAAAGCCGAGAGTCCACTAGCCGCGATTTTGTCTCTTGCTACGGCGTCAATGTAACCAGCAGGAGTTCCCGGAGCGATGGCATCCAGCGCGGCCTCTTGCGCAGCTGTGACAACGTCGAGCATCTGCTCGAGCTCGGGATTCGGCCGACCCACCGGAGCTGTACGCGTGAGGTCGCTCCAATATCCGTTAACGCAGGTGGCCAGTTCGATCAGTACCAGATCGCCGTTTTCGAGACGTCGTGCGGTCGAGCGATTGAAACGCCCGGCGTCCGCGCTGTTGGAGCCCGACTGCACCATGGCCCAGGCTCGGGAATGAAAGACGCCATCGTGACCAATTTGCCGGTGGATGGCCGACTCTATTGCCGCCGCAATCTCCACTTCTGAGATACCCGGCTTCAGATTTTCAAAAAAAACCTGCAGACCGACATTGGCGACGCGATTTGCCAGCCGGATTGCATGGACTTCTTCAGGCGCCTTTCTCAAATAGAGCTGTAGAAAACCCGCCTGACACTGAGCGTCTGATTTAGTGGCAAGCGCCGACAATTGTGCGGCGAAATTTTCCGGCATGGGAATTTGTTCGGCGGTTTGGATCGGCAGGGCAGTCCTGGCAGCACTGCAATTCATCCCAACACGTTCGGGTGTGACTCCTTCCCTCGCCAGTTCGGCACTTACCAGCGACACTAAAATCGAATAGGGATCAGCACATTTCAGATCGCCCCATGGGTACTCCGTGACCCGTACGCCGTTCGGAATATGGTCTCTTGGTTCAAGCTGCGGAACGAAGAGAACGGGATCCGCATTGGCAAAATAGATCAGGAGCGAGGCACCCCAGTAAGGGAGGTACCCGGACATCATGACGAGCTCATCGGGCCGCCAGGCGATCCAGGCGCGCAAATCATGTTGGTGGAAAAAGCTTCGTATCTGCTGTACGCGGGAAGCAGGATCGGCAGTTGCAATCGATGTACTCATTATCTTTACATGGTTCCGTACTTCTCAAACGCTTCGACCGCGCTACTTCCCTTTTCGATGGCCTTTTTCACCAGCTTCTCGCCGCGGGCCTTTTCCAGCGCACGGGTGAATACCTCTTCTTCCACTTCGACGGGAACCAGCAAGACGCCGTCGATGTCACCAAAGATGATGTCTGCCGGACGCACGCGCACCTGCCCAACCTCAATGGGAATACGGAAGTCGACGACTTTGCAGCGCGGGGCGGAATCTTGTCCGTATGAGCCAAAAGCGAATGTCGGGAAGCTCATGTTCAGGATCGCTTTGGTGTCTCGCACGTAGCCATTCAAGACCGCGCCGCGGCTACCGAGTTTGCGAGCCCGGGTGCTCATGAGTTCTCCCCACAGCGCATTGCGCGGGGAAGAGCCGGTGTTGACGTAGACTTCGTTCTTGCGAAGATCATCGAGGGCTTCAAGCATCAAGCCAAACGATTTGTCCATTAGCCTGTTGGCGCTCCCGGCAATTCTTTCGGCGAAAACATCGACGGAGAGAGCCGGCATCGCGCGGCCAAGCACAACCATGTCCTGCCGGAGTGGCTGAATCTGCGGCGGCAAGAATTGGTGTTGCAGATCGAGTTTGTCCATTACGTCACCCACCACGCTGGTGAAAAGCTCGCGTTGGACGAGGGCAAAGAGATCATCGTCAGATTTCCAAAGCTTCGTCATGCGTGGCCGCGTGCCTCCTTCTCTCATTCGAAAAATGGTTCGCCCTTTCGTGCATAACGCCGTGCCACTTCTTCATTCAATGTAACTCCTAGTCCGGGCTTGTTGGGCGCCTCGATAAATCCGCCTTGAATCAACGGCGCCGGCAACCCTTCGATCAGATCATTCCAGAAAGGAACGTCGGAGGCATGAAACTCCAGAGCAAGAAAGTTTGGAATCGCAGCACAAAAGTGGACTGCCGCCAAAGTTCCAACGGGACTGCTGATGTTGTGCGGAGCCATCGGCATACCATGTATGTCGGCAAACTGCGCAATGCTCTGGGCGACCGACAAGCCTCCGGCTTTCTGCAAGTCGGGCGTAATGATACTCAGAGCGTGTTGGGCGATGATGTCTTGAAAGCCCGCAAAGAGGAACAGGTTTTCGCCAGTGGCGATGGGCACGCACACCTTCGAGTGCACTTCCTTTAGCGCGGCAACGTTGTCGGGCGGCACCGGATCTTCCAGCCACAGCAGCCGTAATGACTCGAGTTCGTGCGCAAGTTTTATTACGTCGCTGGCGTTGTAGCGCCAATGGCAGTCAACAGCGATATCTGTGTCCTCCCCCACCGCCTCGTGGACTGCTCCGATCAGCGTCACCATGTGATCAATCGCCCGATTGCTTAGCACCCGATTGTGAGGATCGGAACCCTCGGTGCCTGGGACATCCAGATCGAACTTCAGCGCAGTGAATCCTTCCGCTCTCTTTGCTAGAGCCCGGCGACGATAATCATGGGTCGAAGCAGGAGGCTCGTCGGTGGCGGCGCCAAAGTAATCCCTTGCGGTATGTTTGGCATCTCGCGAAATCCATGACGCAGGCCTGGTACGCAAAATCTCGTCCAGACTTTCGAGAGCCTCTCCGCCGTGGCAATCGGCATAGATGCGGATTTTGTCGCGAAACTTTCCACCGAGCAGACGACAAATCGGAACATCCAGCCATTGCCCAAGTACGTCCCACAGCGCAGCTTCGATGCCGCTGATCGCGTTGTAGATAATGCCCGCCACCGAGCCCGCTCCTGAGGTCGCGAGCTGCAATTTACGGAACAAACGATGAATATCGCGCGGGTCTTCGCCCAACAGCAGTGGCTCGAGCGATCGCAAAATCGCAGTGAGGCCGGGCGCAAAGAAGCACTCGCCCAGACCTTGAATTCCTTCGTCCGTTACAATTCGAACGAAGGTCCAATCAAAATTCCCCTCGACCACCGCCGTCTTCAGTCTGAGAATCTTCACTCGAGCACCGACACGATAAATCTTCCCGGAGATGCCTAGGGTTTCTTTGCAGCTGTACCTGATTGTTGAAAATGACATCCCACCGAGCGCCATCATGCGTCCGGTATCAGTGACAACTGCCGTTCCGGTCAAGGACCGCAGGTCGCTACCGACAACGACCTCGCCGAAGTAAGCCTCGCGGCCCTCTCACGATTCGCAAGCTCCTCTCAAAGTGCAATAGTCTACTCGGGAGGCAGGCACTCTGAACGCACTCTAGCCTACTCGATTTAGCGTCGGGCCTGAAAAAACTTCACGGGAATCGACTTGAGAGCAGCGGCGGTTGGAAAAGGAGGGGGGGGGAAAGCCCACCGCCCTAACTCGGGTGTGTCTGGTAGTTTTCCATCATTTTCCACTTACCAGGAATCTTGTTTCAGCTAAGTCCCGCCAGTTCAGCGCGTTAAGGTTCGCTAGAGGAAGCTTGGGAAGCTTTTGTACCGTAAAACCCGAAGAGTTGAGGACAACGTGGCAGTAGACATTCCGAACGCCGTACAAGGCCAGCTAAGCATGACATAGGAAAGTGTTAGAAGTGACCTGCAAGCAGATTCTTTTTTTTTGCCTATCTATTGGTTGCACGAGACAGCAGACATGTACACCGGTTTGAGTCTTCACTCGCGCGGAGTCGGACTTATTTCGGTACATCCTCGGTACAATTCAGAAGGCTGGTAGGAGCAACGTTTTGCCCGTAATCGACACTGGAGAAAAGGCTTATGGTTTTGGCCCAGTTGGTGCGTAGCCAGACGCTCTATCCAACTGAGCTACGGGCGCACACGTACGCTGTTTACTATCAATAGTTTACCGCAGTTTCTTCTTCAATTTCAACCTCAAGTGTCTATGCATTCGCATCCCATTAATTCGAAATGTCTTGGCAAAACTGTCCTCGCGTTCGAGCGTCTAGCGCTGCGGCCAGACGCTCTATCGAACTGAGTCACAGGCGTGTTCTGGTATCTAATTCACTTCTAAAGAGATTGCAGCAACTTAATTCTTCAACTTCGCCAGCGATTTTCGGTAGTTCTCAACAAATTCAGCGTTTTCGCGTTACGTTTGATTATCTGGAGAGTTGTGCCCAGACTAATCGCAAAAACGTCCAAAGCGTGACGCTCAAGGGTGTTCCAGTAGAACTTCGCAGGCTTGGCGCAACCGAGATTTGGTCGCAGACGTGGGTGCGTGGCGCGCCGAGCCGATGGCAATCGCCTCGAAAAGCAGGAACGATTGATCGCGATCGATTTTGGTTCCGATCAAATCCGCGCCAAGTGCCAAGGCGCTGACTTCGATGCTCGATGTTCCTAATTTCAATTTTTGCAGCCCATCAATTCCTCAAGAATCTAGCCAGCGGCTTTGCCCGCAGGGCAGCCGCACTACTCCGGATACATCAACACTTTCACAGCTTGCTTCTGCGCACACAAATCGAAAGCCTTGCGCCATTCTGAAATCGGCAGCTTGGCAGACACGAGATCGTCGAGCCTGATCCGCCCTTGAGCAAAAATCTTCATCATGCGATCCCAGGTCTTGGCGGTGTAGCAGATGGAGCCCTGCACAATAAGCTGCTTGTAAAAGATCTGATCGATCGGAAACTGCAGTTCACAACCGCAAATGCCCACCTGGGTGTATTTTCCCAGAGGCCTTAGCGAGTCGATGCAGCCTCGCACCGAGCTCGGATGGCCAGCGCACTCGAAAACCACGTCGAATCCTCTTCCATCGGTATGCTCACGAACGACGTCGCCCAAGCTTCTTTCTCCGACATTTACGACGGCCGCCGCGCCAATGCGACGTGCCGCCTCGAGACGAATATCATCCCCAGCCGCTCCGGCGACGATGGTCTTGATTCCTTCCGCCACCAGCAGTTTTAGGCACAGAAGTCCGATCGGTCCTGGCCCAGAAACCAATACGACATCACCGATTCGGGTATTCGTTACTTCCGTAACGGCCTGAATGGCGGAGGCAAAGGGTTCACTCATGGCGGCTTCCTCCATCGAAAGATGCTCCGGGACACGATACAGCTGATCGGGCCTGAGAATAACGTAGCGCGTTAGCGCGCCGTTTACGCCATGCCCCATTCCTCTGCGATGCGCGCAAAAAATGAAATTCCCGTCCAGACAATACTGACATTGTCCGCACGCAACTGCGCTGGCTCCTAGCCCGGCGATTCTCTCGCCGATGCGAACACCGCTGACGTTTCGTCCGATCTCTACGACGGTACCGGCAAACTCATGTCCGAGAATTACAGGAGGGAAATTGTGGAAAGTGTCGTGGAGCACATGGATATCGGTTCCACAAATACCACAAAACGCGATCTCTACGCGTACCTGGTTTTCTCCGCAGGACGGCTCGGGAGCATCAAGAATATCGACGTTCCCTTCCCCGGGGGCGTGCTTCACAAGAGCTTTCATCCGGCCTAGACTCCTCGCTGTCGTATCTATTCAGACTTCATGATGCACTCCCACTCTCGTTGCGCCGCCACCACGGATCACATGGGCGTTGGAAGCAAAATCAGCAACCGCTTGAGGACAGCCAGATTTTCGTTAGAAACAATCTCCGCTGCTAACTAGGTAGAAGTGAAATTCGTTATTGTCGCGTCAGGCGTAAATAAGTTCCCGTATGAACTATTTTCTGATCCGTCCCGCAACAATATAATACGTCAAGTTATTGATGGCAATTGTACTTAGCCTCCAGGGCTGTCAGGAATCCAAAGGTGCGGTCGGATGCGTTGGTGCTGTTGGATTGTATTGATTCTCATCCAACGCAATTCCGTAAACTCATTAATGCCTGGACCCGCCGAATCTTCCGTAACCGCTTGTACCCCCGGAGCTTCTTTCCAAGAAGACTCTCACAACAAGGTCGTCAGACTTCGTCTGGATTTGGGATAAGCGTGTCGAGGACAAGCGCATTGAGATCGTAACAAGCCTTGATGAACTGACGCAGTGTTCGCCGGGTAGCACCGAACGAATTGAATTCTTGAAGTGACAAACCGTTCTCTGTACTCGCACGACAGAAGTCTTTGAACCTCCTGGACAGCTCATCGACAATTTGGGGGTTGACCGAATCGTCGATCCGCGGACGGACTTCGATATCGCTGGCATTGAAGCGGACCTGCCAGGCATGTGGCGGAGAAATGACCACATCTCCACCGATGAGCTCGCTCCAATGCATGTGGTTGCGAAAGGCGGCAGAAAGAAGCCGAACTCGATAACCGCGTTCGCGGAAGAGCTGATAGGTCCTCTTGAAAACCGTCACTCCTGCCCACTCAAGATAGCCGGGATCAATGGTAATGTTCTGTTTCTCGGCCACCACCTTCAGCCAATCGTCGAGCCGGCCAACCATGATCGTACACACTGGGCCCATCGCGGCGATTTCCTTGCCTTCCCGTTCGCGCTTCCTCAAGCCGCGTTCAATTGCTTCGGCAACCGCAACGCACTGCGGCAAGGTAAAGCACACAGTTGCGTTAATGCTGACCCCCTGATACGTGGCCTGCTCCATGGCCGAAATTCCATCCGTCGTGGCGGGTATTTTCACGATCATGTTGGGCGCAAGCTTATCGAATTCAAGAGCCTGGTCGACCATGGCCTGCGTGTTTCGATACAGCCGGGGGTCGGTTTGAATCGAAAGTCTGCCATTTCGGCCGCGATGCTTCTCGAACGCTGGCATCAGAACGCGTGAACTCTCTGCCGAAATCTCGCGTACGATCCGCCACCCGATCTGGTCTTCTGTCGCGGTAGGATATTTGTCAACGAGCGCGCGGATTCTATCTTTCCAAGAGGCGAGCTCCTTTTTCAGCATTCCATAAACAATGACTGGATTGCAGGTGCCGCCGACCGCCCCATGATCCAGCGCATAAGTCAATTCTGGAATGGACGCGGAATCATTCCATAGGCACGTGGGAGTTGTATCGGTCATCTGGTGCAAGGGACTTTTGTACTTAATCGGAGTCGTTGCGGCTGTCATGCGTTTCTCCCAGTTAATCGTCGCCCTAGTAAATCGGGACCCCTCCGTGATGAATCGCGTCTGCTGGCCGCGCGCGTCGCCAGCCTCATAGCGTTCGCACCATGTTTCTATAGGTAGGTCGCTGCTCTTTTGACCGTGCACGACGCAACTGCCTGTTATAAGCGCTTAGTTTAGGGCTCGCAGCCCAGCTGTCAATGTCGAACATACGGCGAAACTGTTTCTCCATGCGACGCAAACTTCGTAACGACGTAGCGGTCGAGGCGATTCTAGTAGCAAGCCGATGGGTATTCGCCCGCGGCATGAAATTCTAGCCGAGCGGCCCAAATTTGTAAGAAGTGAGCTACACTCTACGATTGATCCATGGCTTCCACGAAAACGCCTAAGCGCTCCGAAAACAAAGCAGCGAGCATTTATGATGTCGCTCGGGAATCGCGGGTTTCCGTGTTCACCGTATCTGCAGTAGTCAATAAGAAAGCTCACGTGGGCAAGAAACTCCGCGAGCGTGTGGAAGCAGCGATTCGCAAACTTAGTTACCGTCCAAACTTGCTGGCGCGCAGCCTGGCCAACCAAAAGACCCACACCATTGGAATGGTGGTGACGGATATCTCCAATCCTTTCTTCCCCCTGGTGGTCCGTGGAGCAGAGGATGCCGCGCAAAAACAAGGCTACAACCTGCTACTTTGCAACAGCGATGACAACGCGGAAAAAGAGGCGAGCGTGCTGGAATTGCTTCTTTCTAAGCGCGTAGATGGAATCCTGCTCACCAAGGCTGTCGGTGATTTCAGTCCAAGCTTGCAGAGAATGATCGATATGGTAAACACTCCCTTCGTGCTGATCATGCGAACGTGCCCCAAGTTAACCAGGGACGCGGTCATCACCGATGATTATAAGGGCGCCTACGAAGCAGTATGCCACCTTGCGCGGGCGGGTCGAAAGCGAATTGGGTTGATAGGCGGCCCTCTCAGGGTCAGCAACGGCAAAGCGCGTTGGCAGGGTTTTCGGGATGCGTTGGCGGCGAGTAGTCTCGAGTACGATCCCGGACTCGTGATTGAGGGCGATTATCGCATTGAATCGGGATACCGCGCCGGACACTTATTGCTCTCTCACCGGCCCGAAGGGATTTACGTCGCCAATTACCTGATGACGGTAGGCCTGTTGAAGGCTGCGGAAGAAATGGGGCTGAGCTGCCCTAAAGACTTCGGCTTGGTGAGTTTTGATGACTATCCGTGGCTGGGCATTTTTCATCCCCGCCTGACGACGGTTGAACTCCCCAAATATCAATTGGGCTACCAAGCCGCAGAATTGCTTTTGCAGCGAATTGCTGGGAATCGGGAAATGGTTGGCCTCCGCAAACTCTCTCCCGAACTTCGTGTCCGGGAATCTTGCGGTTTTGGATTTCACGGAGAGCGCGACGCTCATCTCGAAGACGCGATCAGTGAACGTTAGCCGTCCGTCGGTTCGATCTCTTACAGGAAGGTCCGTTCCTTTTCGCGTGCTCTTTCATAGGATTTCCTGGCGTTGCGAACGGAATCCACATCGGAGACCTCTGCGATGGGAACGTCCCACCAGGATTCATATCCGGCCACTCGCTGTTCCCTTGCCGTCTCGATGACCACCACCGTGGTGTGTGCCTGCTTGCGCGCTCGAAGCAGGAACTCTCTTAGTTCCTCTCGGGTCTTAACGCGCACCGCTTCAGCACCGAGACTCGCCGCATTGGCCACAAAATCAACGGGCAGCAGGTCTCCTTCATAGGAGTCTCCTTTTCGATAAACGTAGCTTGTCCCCATACCGCGGTTTCCGCAGGCTTGGCTCAAGCCACCGATGCTTGAAAATCCGTGATTATCCAACAGGACTATGTTGAGTTTGACGCCTTCCTGCACCGCGGTCACGATTTCTTGCGCCATCATTAAATACGAGCCGTCTCCAACCATCACGTAAACTTCTCGCTCGGGAGCAGCCATTTTGATCCCCAGCCCGCCAGCTATCTCATAGCCCATGCACGAGTAGCCATACTCGAGGTGATAGCCCTTAGGGTCCCGCGTGCGCCATAGTTTGTGTAGATCTCCGGGCAGGCTTCCAGCCGCGCATACGACTACGTCACGTGCTTCGGACACCTCATTTACGGTACCAATCACTTCACCCTGGCTAATCGGCGGCCCATAGCGCAGCCCGTAAATTCGGCTAACTTCGCTTTCCCACTCTTCCGCGTATTTCTTGATTCGCGAAACATATTTTTCACTGACGCGTACGTCCTTGGCTGCGACCGACAACTCCTCGAGCGTCTCGCGCGCGTCGCCCGTGAGCGGAAGTGCGCCGTGCTTGTAAGCATCAAATTCCGCGACGTTGATATTGATGAACCGCACGGCTGGGTTCTGGAACGCGGTCTTCGACGCGCTGGTAAAATCGCTGTAGCGCGTGCCAATACCGATGACCAGATCCGCTTCTCTGGCCAGAATGTTCGCACCTGGCGTTCCTGTCACCCCGACGGCCCCGAGCTGCTGCGGGTGATCGTAAACCAGAGAGCCCTTCCCCGCTTGTGTCTCACAAACCGGAATTCCGGTTTGCGCAACAAACTGGGAAAGCGCTTCCGAAGCCTCGGAGTAGAGCACGCCTCCGCCGGCAACGATCAGAGGTTGCCGTGACTCACGAATCCATTTCACGGCCTTGGCGAGCAGATCGCGATCCGGCCGCGGCCTCGGAATCGCCCAAACGCGCTTTTGGAAAAACTCTTCAGGGTAATCAAACGCCTCCGCCTGTACGTCTTGCGGCAAACTCAGCGTGACGGCTCCCGTTTCCGCAGGCGACGTTAGGACGCGCATCGCCTCAGGGAGCGCCGCCAATATCTGCTCGGGCCGGTTGATCCGGTCCCAATACTTGGAAACCGGTTTGAAGCAGTCATTCACAGAAATGTCTTGGGAGCTTGCAGATTCCAGCTGCTGTAGAACGGGTGCGACGCTGCGTCGCGCGAAGATATCCCCAGGCAACAAAAGCACCGGAAGCCGGTTAATTGTCGCCAGGGCTGCGCCGGTAACCATGTTCGTGGCGCCTGGACCAATGGAAGTGGTGCACGCAAGCGTTCTCAAGCGGTTGCTTGTCTTGGCGAACGCCGCGGCGGTATGCACCATGGCCTGTTCGTTCCTGCACAGGTAATAACGCAAAGCGCCGTCCTGCTCCAATGCCTGTCCCATACCTGCCACGTTGCCGTGTCCAAAGATCCCAAAGCACGCTTCGAAAAACAGTGCGTCTTTTCCATCCCGGCTGGAGTACTGATTTTTCAAGAAGGCGACAACAGCCTGCGCCATGGTCAATCTTCTTTTCATTGAATCCTTCTCCTTCGCATGCTTCCATCGAGGCGTCACTCACCGTCTGGAGGCTGTCGAATCGCCGTTCCTCGTCAGGCAACGCTTCGGCGAGCCAGCCCTGCAACGGTCAAACGACCGGGTTTCATCCTTTGATCAGAGGCAGCCGGGGATCCATGCTACTCCACGTGGAACGTATCCAGGTATGGCGGCGGTCTTCTGTGACGTTCATGGCCCGTGCGCTGCCGGCTAGAAAGTTGAGGTAATACACATCGTAGCCCGGGCCGGCAACAACCGGGTGGTAACCCTCGCGAACGAGCACGGCGTCCCCATCGGTCGCCCGGATCGTCACCCCGTCTTGATCGTTCGAAGGATACAAATACTGCAGGGCAAAGGCCTCCGGCTTGTTCATTCGGTAGTAATAGATTTCGTCTAGATCTACTTCTGTCGGAGGATTGTGCACTTCGTGTTTATGCGGCGGATAGCTCGACCAATTGCCGCCGGGCGTGTAGACCTCCACCACGATCAGTTTGTCCGCGGGAAATGCAGGTGTAATCACATCAACAATTTGACGGGAGGCGTTCCCTCCTCCTCTCAGACTGCTTACGATGTCCTGCGGAGTGATCACCTTCGGATCTAGTTTTGACTCCGACGGCACGCGGCATTCCGCAATTTCGCAGGTAGTCTCGCCTATGAAAACTGCGCTGCCGTAGGGAGGGAGATAGAAGGCGTATGGAAATCCACTAAATACGTTCTGTCGACCGCCGATGGATCGCTTGCCGCTTGCCCAGTCCACAGTGCAGGTGCCGCCCAGGATTACAAAAACTGCCTCTTCGCCTTGCGTGGTTGCCTGGTAACTCTCTCCAGTATTGAGACGGCGCACAAAAAAACTCATCCACTCCCAGTGTGCCTGTTCCCGGGGCAGACTCAGGAGCTCGCCCGACTGGCCTTCGGGAAGCCTCCTCGAGGAAACGACGAACTCAGTAGCGGTCACGAGGCCCTCCGTAAAAACACACTTCTACAGGCTGCGCGTCGCTGGCGTTTCTCCATCAAAGCGCTTTGTATCCTGGAGGCATGCCAACGCCTCCATGGATTCTCCCTGCAGCAAAGAGCACTCCGCAAGCAGCCCGTGACTGCCCTATTTATCTACTCATGCGCGGCTTATGAAGTGTAACGACTCATCCGAAATTCTCGCCAACCAGCGCGCCTAAGCGCTTTGAGAATATGCCAACATGGCGCCATCCTGTCAACCTTTCTGACGCCAGAAAAGAGCGGAGAAAAACCCGTCCGCATTTAGGGCCAGGGCCTTGGTCCCGGAACAGCGCCTCTTGGTCCCCACTGAGAACGGCCGAAAAGTCCTACTCGTCCTTCCTCATTTTCAGCACGAAACTTTGAATCTCGCTAGATCGCCGGTACAAATTTGCCTCCGTACGAGCCAGGACTTCCTTGTGCCGTGCGAAAACTTGGCTGCTTTCCTCATTTTTATGAAGCTTTAGGTACACCTGCCCCAGCTTGTACAGCGGTTCTGGAAAATTGGGATCCAGCTCGATCGCAGCCTTATAATCCGCGACGGAATCCAACCAACGCTTTTGCAGACGGCGAAGCTCTCCGCGCTGGTAGAAGACCCTCGCATCTTTTGGCTTGAGCAGCGCGGCACGCTCCAACGCCCGGTTGGCATCGGCGGCGTGCTCCAAATCCCCATCCTGGTTCATCTCATGGACCAGAACAGCGCCGTAGTGGTACTGCGCTCCAAAATTGTTTGGCTCCTTAGTGGCCAGGGTCGCTAACTTTGCGGCGACCTCTGTCGAACAAGTGCCAGAAAACGTGCAAGCTTCCCCGAGAAATAGATAAGCAGGTTCGAAGGCCGGATTGAGATCCACAGCTTTCAGGAATGCACTCACACTCTCGTCGGTCTTTCCGGTCAAAAACTGCACCATACCAAGCCCCAAAAAGATTCGTGACGACTTGGAAAAGCGTTGCGCGGCCGAGTGAAAAACGGCGAGGGCGGCGGCGTGATTTTCGTGAAGAATAAGCTCGGTCCCTAAATCGAAAGCAAACTTGTCACTTTCTGGATCGAGCCGTACCGCTTCCTGGTAGTTATGGATCGCTTCCAGGAAACTTCCCTGGGCTTCGTGAATGTCACCGAGAAGATCGTAAGTCTCAGCCGTGTTTCTCACGGCCAAAGCGCGCTGGGCCGCCGTAAGCGATCCGGCGAGATCCTTTGTGCGGTCCAGCTTGAGTGCGGCAATGTTGTACCACGCGTCGTAAGAGGAGGAGTTCGCCTGCGCCGCTCGCTCAAACTGCTCGACCGCCTGCGGATAAGCTCCGTATGCTGCAAGAAGCGAGCCCGCGCGAATATGTCGCTGCTCGGCGGGAAGCGCGTTGAAAATCCTTTCGAGAATGGCAACCGCGAGCGCGGGCTTTCCTTCCTTGACGCGAAGCAGTGCGAGCGCCGAACCGGACGCTTCGTCGTCCGGGGCGAGAGCGAGCGCATTTTCCAACGCTTGTGAAGCGCCCGGAAGATTGCCTTCGTCCAATTGCAGTGTTCCGGCCAGCCTGAACCAGGCAACAGTCGACGGCCCGGCGGGCGGCTTCGACGCGGAAAGCACCTTGAGAGCTCGCTTGCGCTGGCCGGTACCGGCTAGCGCAACCGCCAATTCGTAGCAGACCGCCGTGGACGGTTCCCTTTGGTAAGCGCGCTCCAAGATTGGTCGGGACTGCGCATAGTGTTTTTCCACATTCAGCAGGCTGCCCAGGTTGTACAGTGCGCCCGCATTGGTAGGATCCAAAATCAGTGCTTGCCGGAACGCAGCCTCGGCTCTTTCCGGATACCCGCTTTGCAGGTAAGCTGCGCCCA